>ENA-OQKA01000133-OQKA01000133.1-human-gut-metagenome-genome-assembly--contig:-NODE-133-length-23215-cov-11.629678_pt1 | contig 23215 bp, 24 predicted proteins | sample MGYA00242644_ERZ504789 | MGnify/ENA primary metagenome ERZ504789 (study PRJEB26092, sample SAMD00036423) | human gut metagenome | host: Homo sapiens | study: EMG produced TPA metagenomics assembly of...
TAAAGACATGTTCTATCGTTTTATGAATGATGGCAATGTCAAGTGGCGCAAGTTACTATATGCAATGAATCTTCAGCTGATAAAGAAGATATCAAGCAGCACAACTGTTCATCATGACAAGCCGGTTTGTTTGATTATTGATGATACTGATGCACCTAAGACTGGTATGACGACCGAACTCATAGGAAGAATCTGGTCTCATGTTCATCAAAAGAGCATCCTTGGTTATAAGTGTCTGACCATGATGTTGTCCGATGGCGTTAGCCAGCTCTTTCTCGATTTCTCTCTTCATGGTGAGGAGGGAAAGGACAAGCAAAAGGTTCAGGGACTTACTGCTAAGCAACGCAAAGCTCGCTATACCGAGGACCACGAAGGGCAAGCGGTAAAAGATCGTGTGGATGAATATCTGATGAAGAAGACAGACAAGGCCATAGATATGGTCAAGTATGCCATCAAGCGAGGTGTTCGCTTTGATTACTTGCTCGTAGATAGCTGGTTTACAAACACTAAGCTTGTGCGTTTCATTTCCAGCAGACATATCAAGTGTCACCTGTTGGGCATGATTAAACTGGGCAAAACCAACTATGCAACGAAGCATGGCAAGATGAATGCCAAGCAAATCATCAAGCACCTGCAAAAGGAGAAGGCATGCAAACACAACAAAATACTTCGCTGTACCTATTGTACAATGGACGTTAAGTTGGATGGTGTGCCAGTCCGTTTGTTCTTTTGCAAGCGAGGACGCAAGGGAAACTGGAATGGGTTGTTGACCACAGACCTTTCTCTTAGCTTCCTTGAAGCGTATCGTATTTATGCCAGACGATGGGCTACCGAAGTTGCATACAAGGATTGCAAGACCTTGCTGAACTTTGGTAAATGCCAGTCTGTACATTTTGCCGCTCAAATTGCTAGCTTCACTTTGACAATGATGCAGTATAACATCTTGTGTACAGTGAAGAGATTTGAAGCGTATGAAACCATCGGTGGTCTCTTTACAGAGGTTACCAATGACACTCTCGAGTTGTCCGTAACGGACAAGATATGGGCTATCATTTTGGACTTCGTTCTGGAAGCAGCAGAGCGTTACTCTATAGATGCTACAGAGTTGCTGGCAGATTTCATCGAAAGTAATCCTGTTGCCCATACGCTGCGTAATATGTATATTTATAAACAAGCAAGTTGATATTTATTCACTTGCGAAACTTTAGTTATTAACCCCTAGTCTTCCCAATAATACGGCAGGATAAGTACGAAGATGTTTTTGACCTGGTATAGTTCGTTGAACCTTATTAGCAGAAGGCTTTGGAATAAAAGTTGTCTTTACATAATCTATTAATGAGGAAGTTTAATCTTTACATTTTTTGAGCGTTCCATCATACGACGGATTGCATCTTGTGCACCTTCAGGGATTACTGTTGTGGCCGTATTCCTACTACTCTCAGCAATCTCTATAAAGCGCTCTGCAACATCACCAGTCAATACTGGAATTGTTTTAATAGCTATTGCCATAATTCATATCTCCTATTATTTAGTTTATATAACTTGCCGCCAAAGTTACGCTTTTTTTCTCGAAACCACCAAGAAAATCACAAGAAATCCGCAACTCATCAGCAAATTACTACAAAAAACTGTAAACTATAAACTGCTATTTCCAGGCGGTCCCAGCCCGCAAAATCTGGCGCAGACCTTTGATGGTCCGCCAACCTTAGAGCGTAGCGGTTCTGAGTACCGGAGGGCGGTTACATCCTCTCTCTTCGGGCAAGAGAGAGGCTTGGTGAGAGATGTGGAGCCTTCTTTAATGGTAAAGAAGGACGGGATGATTTTAGGAAAAAGACATTATCTATCCTTATACATATTCTCATAATACTTCTGATACTCCCCAGAAGTAACATGATCCATCCATTCCTGGTTATCGAGATACCATTTTACGGTTTCCTCGATACCCTCCTCAAACTGGAGTGATGGCTCCCAACCCAATTCCTTCTGCAACTTTCTAGAGTCGATGGCATAACGCATATCATGACCCTTTCTGTCTGTTACATAAGTGATGAGATCCATATCCTCGCCTTCCTTTCTGCCGAGCAATCTATCAACGGTCTTGATAACCACCTTGATGATATCGATGTTCTTCCATTCGTTGAAACCACCGATGTTGTAAGTCTCGGCAATCTTACCCTTGTGGAAAATCATATCGATGGCACGGGCATGATCTACTACATACAACCAGTCGCGCACGTTCTCACCCTTACCATATACTGGCAATGGCTTGCGATGACGGATGTTGTTGATGAACAGCGGAATCAACTTCTCCGGGAACTGGTATGGACCATAGTTGTTAGAACAGTTGGTCACGATGGTTGGCATACCGTATGTATCGTGGAAAGCACGCACGAAGTGGTCTGAGCTTGCCTTGGATGCAGAGTATGGAGAGTGAGGATTGTACTTGGTAGTCTCTACGAAGAACTCCTCGCCGTAAGCCTCGTGGTTCTTACCGCTAGATGCCTTGGTGGTGAAAGGAGCAGGAATACCCTCAGGATGAGTCATCTGCAATGCACCGTAAACCTCATCGGTAGAGATGTGGTAGAAACGCTTGCCCTCATATCCCTCAGGAAGGCTCTCCCAGTAAATCTTTGCCGCCTGGAGCAGAGACAGGGTACCCATCACGTTGGTATGAGCAAAAGTGAATGGATCCTTGATACTTCTATCTACATGGCTCTCGGCAGCGAGATGGATGATGCCATCAACCTTGTAGTCCTGCATCAGCTTCAACATCTGGTCGAAATCGCAGATGTCGCCCTTAACGAAAGTATAGTTAGGCTTGTCCTCAATGTCCTTGAGGTTAGCCAGGTTGCCTGCGTAAGTCAACTTATCGAGGTTGATGATGTGATACTCAGGATATTTGTTCACGAAAAGTCTTACTACGTGTGAGCCGATGAAACCAGCACCGCCCGTGATAATGATATTCTTCATCTTCTTAATATTCTAAATTCTTCTTTAATGTTTGATTTTTCTCTTCAAGGATTGAAAGGAGATATTTGCCATAGTCATTCTTCAACATTGGCTGTGTCATAATCAATATTTCATTCTATTTATCAAACATCTGAAATTTTGATATATTTCTTTTTCCGACATATTAAGATATTCTAATGTATTTCTGATGTTATAATGTTTATTATAAGGCGCATCACTCTCTGTAAGAATTCTTTCTTTAGGTATTGTTGATAATATTTTCCTTCCATTAGCCGATTTCGTCATGGCTTCGTTTACAGAAAAATAATATCCTGCTGAGACGATATTTGTTATCAACGATATACTTCCTGAATACCAATGAAAAATAACGTTTGGTATCCTGTATTCTAAAAGTAAAGCAAGTAACTCTTTCTCTGCTTTTCGAGAGTGTACACTTACAAGTTTATGGGTATCACCAGATATTTTAGAAAGGATATGTCTCAAACTTTTTATTTGAATGTCTTTTGAGTTTGAATATGCAGAAGAAAAATCCAACCCTATTTCTCCTATGTATGAAGTAAAATTAATGAGAGTGTCAAACATAGGCAATTCATGCTGTGATGTGGCTGCCAACTGTGGGTGGAAACCTAGTGATAAACGTATGTGTTTATATCCCACGACATGTGCTTTTCCCATCCTATAATGACTTGGCAGATTTGTCATTCCTATAATTATATCACCATGACTTTCAGCCTTACTAATATAATCTGTAGGATTTTCCATCATATCATAATGGCAATGTGTATCTATTGTCATACGATTCCTGCTTTATCTTTGATTTCGGGAGTGCCTTTTCTTACAATCCAATCTTTGACTTGCTGATATGAATGTAACGCTAACGACACATAATCATCAAGTTCCTGCTTGCTACGTATTCCATTCATAAAGAGTTCACTTCGGATGATATTTGCATCCATTCGGTTCTTTATAAAATACAATAAGGCATTGAAATCATGGTTTCTTTTCTGTTTATTAATATTCAGATTGTACTTGGTTCCATGCATGACATCAGTTCCAACATATTCAGCTGAATCCAATCCTATAATATCTAAAGCAACTCTTCTATACAAGCATGGCAGACACATTCCGCAATGAGTGATTTTTCTATTGCGTATAACGTCTCCTGGTTTATCCCAATGACTATTATGCCCTCTTTTTGCACAAGAACATGATTTAGAGTATAATTGTCTTAATATTACACTCTTATTCACATCATTGTCACAGTCTTTCATCATGTCTGCTTTTGATTTCAATCTGTATGGATTGTTAATAGTATTGTTGATACCGACCAACTGAAGTGCTTCTTGTATTCGTTTTATGAATGTGGGATGAGTAGTCCTTGTACTGCAAGCACTTCTACGTCCGCTATCCAAAGGTATATTTATTGATATTGTTCCATTTTCGGGTACTATTAGTGGGGTGTTTGGTGATATTTTATGAGCTACGTATATACCAGCGGCAAAAAACAACAATGACCTTGAACGGAAAGTGCTTTCTGATGGAGTTCCCTTTACATTCCATGACTTAGACTTCAACCCTGCATTTAGAAGTACTTGCTCAAATTTATTTTGAAAAATGTTGTTTTCTCTGCAATATCCTAAAATACTTTTTTGGTCGCTATGTTCTTTACCCAATTCCATATGAGAAACAAGCAGTATCTTTTTGTTGGCAGACAACGTATTTGTTTCATCAATAAAACCGATTAATGAGTCTAAACCGCCAGAGAATAAAGCAACTTTTTCAAACTCTTGTAGGTCGTAATCTCTAATATTTTTTGTCGGACGATAATCATAAGGATTTGCTTGAACGAAATGTATGTTCCAATTGTCTCCAGTAAGAAAACTTATGGCTCTATTAAATGCCTCGCATCCATGATTCATCATAGCAAGATTGATAACAGGTACATCCAACAATACAAAATCTCGCTTCCATCCATCGTCTGAATATAATAAACGACGGACTGCTCTATCAACATTATATACAATCATGGCTAATACAAGAAAGTCAAAAGCAACAGATGTTGTGTCCCGCGAGAACTCCCATAGTTGTTTGGGGTCAAATTTTGTATCGACTGAGCGAATTTGTCCGTCAATTCCTAGGAAAGAAATAGTAAAAGTTCCTAATACTTCACTTGTTCTTGACGGAGTATAATTGATGTTTATTCTTGTTTCCATATATCTAAAATATCGGATGTTAATGAATCAAGATAGTCTTTTCCGTCTTGGCTATTGAAGTCGATTTGGGCCATTTCTTTGCTCAACTTCTCGTCCAATTCGTAATGCAACCATCCCCTGATCTCTCTTTTTATATCCTCAGGACTGCTTCCTTTATCAAATATGTGACTTTGAAACAATTCTGCAGAGTATTCCAATATATACTCCACTTCAAAGGTTATAATCCATTCACAAATGTCATCTTCGCTTGCATTTTGAAGCCTATCTTCTATCTCTTGTCCATCTTTGCAATCTGACAAAATATCATTCAGCACTTTATCCATAGCATAAGTTGCTGCAGCATCATCCATTGTGGAATCATTGTCTCCAATGATTTCATTCAGAAGTAATTCCTTAAATTCCTGTGGAGTCTTGGGCTTCTGATCTTCAGGAAGATTTTCAACACCTAAACTTGCTATTAGTCCGTATTGCTTGGCATTGTTTAAAACAGTAGTTAACCCTCTTACAGCTCGACCACCGGCACGTCCAAACGAACTACCTCTATTACCACCGTGTCTGCCATTTCCACCGCCCCTATACAACCCATTACCAAGGGCAGAACCAAAGTTTCCAATAAACTTTGCGTTTGTCGCAGCTTTGTTCTCTGTACCTTTTGCAATGCTCGTCATTGCGCGTTTGGTGGCAGACCAATTAGGGGAGGATTTTAAATTATGTGATTGTGATGTACCCATGATTATTGTTTCCTCATTTTTCGTTCTATAGCTTTTGTTAAAGAATTTCCCTTCGGCAATGATTCTATATAAGCACGTATATCATCGTTCAATGATAGCATTCTTACAAAGAAAATATCAGCTTTAGCATCTATATCTTCTGCCTTCATATTATGGAATAACAACCTTAATCTATCTATATCATTGTTCATCAATAGATTTTCTTCATCGGCATTAAGAATTGTCCAACAAGTCTCGGATTTTGGTTCTTGTTTAAGTTTCTCATTTATTAAACGAATTATCATTGCTTTTTCAGTATCATCACAAGCATTAATTATATCAGGCAACTCTCGTTTCATTACCCGATTTGTTTGTATAGAACACAATCTTTGGAATAGCAACATGACTTTATTTGTAATTAAAGAAGCTATTGGCTTTTCATTCTTCAAGGCATCACGTGCCACCCAAAAATAATCTTGTAGATTTATATTCTTTAAAGACGGATCTGAACTTAACCATTGTTTCAGATAGTCTGAAGACCAGTTGTCTTTCCATTGTGGGTCTTGAATGCCATCTTCAGTTTTTGCCTCTTGCTCGACTTCTCCTAATGGTAGAACTCCTTCATTTGTCTTCTGCAATCTATAAAGCTCTTCAAAACGAGAATTGTAGAGGGAATTGTACTCCAAAACCATAAGTTTGGTTAACACATCAGGACGAATTTCTCTGAAGCCTGCTACTTCCGCTAACTCCTGACGTACATACAATGTGTTTAGGAAACGCTTTAGTTGTCGTGGATTTCCATTCAAGAATTGTTTAATAATCGGAACTATCGGCAAACGATATTCTACCGCATAAAAATTTACATTTTGAATATTTGCCTTGATGTCATCTATATTGTACTTGGAATGCTTGTCTGTTTTTCTGAATTCCAAATATTTCTGATGGATTTCGTTGAAATGTATCTCACTCAAATGATTTTTGCATAAAAGAAGCGTGATATAGGTTTCTTGCTCATTGTCCGACAAGCGCGGCAGTTTGTATGGTAATTGAATAAGTTTCTCTAGATAGTCAGAAAACGGACTGGATATATCTTCTTTCTTCATCTGAATAGGATAATGCTGACTTATGGCATATTCAATTATACGTTCATCCGCACCAATTACGAAAGCTGTTTTCTTTACATTTACGAACAACTTGACAGCCTCCAAACATCCGATAATTTTTTTAGGATCACATCTATCTAAATCATCAACATAGACAATAACGGCTTTATATCCCATGTCATTAACCAAATCCTCGAAAAGTTCTCTGAAAGTGGCAATGAATTTTGAAGTATTACCTTTGGTTACATCTTCAAGTAGGTTGTTATATTTATCCTTTCCCGTTATCTTATCTATGTCATCCTTTTTAGGTAGCCATTTCTTCATCCAATCAGGAGTCAGGTTGTCATATGCTTTTTTAAGAATGAAGACACCAACTTTCAGAAAGTTTATTCTTGCAAGTAAATCGTCTGCTCGCTCAAATACATCTTTCCGTGTGTTAATGTCTTTGTCAAGTGCTTCCAATATACTTTCTATCATTGTCAGCTTGGTGGAGTCATAACTCTCAAACTGCCAACTGTTGAAATAAACTTGGAGTATGATGTTATGGTACTCATTCACTTGGGATTTTTCCCATTCTTGCAATGACTGCTGAAGCAATAACATCAAACTGCTTTTTCCAGAGCCCCAATTGCCAAACACTCCAATTGAGATAGGCAACATGGCATCATTCAATATTATCTTTTTGAGCAAGTCTGCATGAACTTGATAGCCTAACAAATCTTGCGTTGTTTCATTGTCTGACCACATAAATTACATTTGTTTTGATTTAATTTATTTTGCGTAACTACTCAGCACCCTTATGGGCATGAGTAGTTACCAACATTGCCCATACTTGGGCTATATAATGCCATCGCTATGCATAAGATGCTACATCGTAATTTTTTTCCGATCCATCAATTTATCTGAAAGAAATCGAAATGAGCCTCTTTTGAATTTGAAGTGAGGCTCAAACAAACTTCAAAAGAGCCTTACGTAAACTTTATCTAAGCCTCAAACCAATTTGAAATAAAGCTTACTTCAAAGGCAAATGAAGCCAGTTTCAATCGCATAAAAGCCTTTTTCCTTAACAGCATAAGCAAAATCGTGAGGGATGCGTGGGGGATAAATTCCCGTTTTTAGGTATCAGTCACGCATGCGATTCCTATAGCTATCAATAGTTTACCCGTTTTTTACCAGTAAATCGTGATGGGTGATAGATGAGCTGCAAAAAATCTGCGTCATCTGCGAAATCTGCGTGACCAAACTCCAGCCCAAATAGGGCTTCAAGAAAAGAAGATTCCGAAAGATTACCTCCTGTGTTTAAGTCTCCAGAAGAAGTGCCATACCCTGCTTCCAGCACCTCATTCAGCACAAATCTACCATACTTCTCATTCGGAGGAACGATAAGCCGAGAGGCAGACATGCCGAACACCACCTGCATGATATACATAATGGCCAATATCACCAGGAGTCCGGTAATAAGGATGCAGAATCTTAGGAAATCAAAGAATATCTGATGTTGCTTCTCCACCCTATTCCTTCGTCATATTCCAGAGGAACAGGCTATTACCGATGATATATCTTCTCCACATACGCTTTGGCTCCTTCATCAATCTATAGAGCCATTCCAGACCATGCTCCTGCCACCAGATAGGTGCACGCTCCACGGTACCGGCGAAGAAGTCGAAGACGGCACCGATGGTACCTACGTGACAATGGATGTTCAGCTCATTCCAATGAGAGTACGTCCACTTCTCCTGCTTAGGCGCCGCCATGCCAATCCAGAGCAGATCAGGGTTGGCAGCATTGATGGCATCAATGATAGCCTTGTTGTCCTCATCCGAGAACTCAGGCTTATACGGAGGCGAATAAATTGGGATTTCCGAATCTACTTTATGAACTTCGCTTGAATGAACTGCGGTACTTTCCATGCCATTTTCATCAGCTTCGTCAATGTCACGGGCTTGAAGCCATATCCGGAATATACCCTGATATCCTCATCCCACACTTTCTTGCGCTTGGCAGAATCAGTACTCATGCCACCCATACGCATTCTCGTTACGAACTCAGGGAGATACGCAACCTTCAGATGGCAGTTATACAGATAGTTCACCAGGAGATTGGTATCAGCAGCAATCTTGTAGCTATCATCATAGAGACCACATTTCATCTTTACTTCAGCCCCTTCCTGTCATTATCCTCAAACCAGTCAGCAAGCGCTTCCTCAAAGCTCCACTTAAACTGATAACCGCAGTTCTTCAACTTCTCACCACAGATATTAGTAGAAATCTGGAGCTTCTTCACTCTTGCAGGACAGATACCCATTGGCGAGCCAAGAAGCATGGCAGCCCTTGCCATAGGCATGATAACCCAGTTAGGAATATCAGGAACAAACTGAGTCAAGCCTGTAACCTTCTTCAACTCCTCGGCAGCAAAGTTGAAGATGACATCATCCTCTGTAGGAGTAAACGGCAAGTTCTCGATAGGCTTGCGGATATCATACTCGATGAAAGAAGACTGCAACTTCTGACCATCACGCAAAGCTGGCTTGTAATCCTTTACTACCGGATTAGGAGTACCAGGCTTAACGATGTCGAGGTTATATACTTGGGCGTTAGGATAATGACGATAGCGGTGTATCGGTACTACACGTAGCTTTGCAATCGATAGCCTTGCTATGTAAGTTCTTCCGAAGAAAGTAATCCTACTTTTTTCGGAAAGGATCCTTGTATATTCCCAAGAGCTGCTTACCGAAGTAATAGAAGAACTGCATGTCATCCACGAAATAACGCTTGAAGAGACGCTTTGGTTCCTTCATGCAACGATATAGCCACTCCATACCAATCTTCTGCCAAATCTTAGGCGCACGTTTCAATGTACCAGCTTCGAAGTCAATGGTAGCACCCAGAGCCATGAACACCTTCCATTGTCTTGGCAGCAATACCCTCCTTGGCACCAAGCAAGAAGATCTTGCAGTCTGCATCATCCTTATGATACATATAATAAGAGGTGAAGAAACTGGAACCCGGAATCGCTTCCTTGATAGGAGTTTTCAACAACTTACCGAATAGGAAGAGGATTTTACTGTCACATACTACCCATTCCGACTTCTGATACACGTCATAAAACTCCTTGTCCTTCTGAAGCTTAATCAGATGATCAAGATTAGGAGAGTCACCAGAATACCCTCCTTCAGATTCTCCAAGAGTTCCTGACGAGTAATGTTCTGAATATCTATATTTAATACTTTTACAGTTTCCATTTTCTTATTTTTCAAAAACACTTTTAATTCCATCAACCATAAAAGGATTATTTACTCCAACATCTATAAGTTTTTCATCCAATAACCGAATCATAGCGACTTGCTTTGATACATTAAAATATTCAGACAACACAGAGAACATGATTCTACAATCATGGATACTCGTTGCATTGTCATCCATCCTCAATGGCGATTCCAATGGATAATTTAATTTACCTTTTACCTCCATATAAATATTTATCAATGGATTTTGAGGCATCAACAGGAATGCTGCAAAATGATTGGCTTGAATTTCCAATCTTTTTTCCCATTTTGAACAATTTTTCAAATCCAATACATCTTTATCATGAGCATCTGCTACTAAATGTTTAAGCAACGGTTGCTGTAGGTATGCATGTCCTAACTCATGAGCCATAGTAAAGCGATACCTGTGCATATCTCCTTCCATTAAAGATTTATCAATAATAACTTTTCGATTAATAAAATCACACTTGCCTAAGAAACCATCACAAGCATGCTTATCATCTATTAAAATATTCTGTTTGATTGCATATAACTTTAAGACTAGATTAGATATCTTGTTATATTGTCTATCGCATAAGAAAGATTGGGTTTTCTGTTTTATGTCATTATCGTTCAAATAAGGGATTAAAGTCTGTAGCTTTTCATCCTCAATATTTAATAAATCCATCAGATAGTCTACAAAAGATGTTGAGCGAAAGTGCCCATCAACAATTAGAGTAGAATAGCTCATTTCCGATTGCATAAACATATCAACAAAATCTTGGTATGCATAACCATTTCCATTTTGTATACGATGAAGAAACCATTTAACCTCATTTTGTTCATTGATTCTTATTAGTGCAATGTTATGATACTCTGCACAAGACAAGGCACCACTCTGAAAAGAACTAGAAGTAACAAATACTCCCTTTGTTGCATTCAAATCTTGCAAACGAGTATTAAACTCTTGAATTTCGTCAATACCAACAGGATGACTAGAATTATAACTTTTGCATTCAATAACTATCAAATAAGTTGGGCTATCTTTTTCCGTAGGCTCTTCAATAGAGATATCAGTCTTTGTTGAAGCCCCGAAAGTATACGTATAGCTCTTTTGATGAAACGTCTGAGAGTTCTTAGGAACTACCCACAATTCAGACTCACCCCCTACTTTAAGCTCTAGCTCGCTATTGCATAACATTTTCTCAATAATAGCTTTTGTACGCAATTCAAAAGCATTTCCTTTTATATAAGTGCTCATATTTTTCACTTTCACTGCATTTCTCTATCTAAAACTATATGCCTCTTGAAAATGGCATATCACACTTCCTAATTTGTATTTTAAGTTCTTCAAAAGAGATACCCAACAGGACTATACAAATAATGATAATGAGGACAAGAACCAGATAACATAGACATTACCACTTTATCTCATACGATACCTTATTGGTATATTCAAAGAATCGATTGAGCAGTTTTACTCCTATTTTGTATATAATAAATGCCACCTTAGCTTTCATCAGAAAGCCAGGCAGAGACTATGCTTGCACCAAGTGCATCAACACGATAATATATATCGAGTAACCTCGAAGGGAATCAACAACTTGTAACCTTTTAATTATTCATAATATTAACAGGCTTATGATAAGATGTGAAGATTATTTTGCTTGCTCCAAGAAGCTATATTTTTATACAGTTTTGTCTTTTGAGCATGTAAATTTTCAAAAGCCTTACAAAATCTATCCCTCAAATCCTTATCACTAATTTGAAGTTGATACTTTTTTCTAAGTATTCCAGCCATTCTCGTTATCAAATCGTGACCATTAGTAAGTTGATCCAAATTAGGGTTTCTATTTTTACTTTGAAAAAATCGAAAAGCTTTAAAGGGAAACTTACTAATACCATTAGGAGATGGTTTAAAATATTGCAAAGCTACTGACTCAGATATTACCTGATTTGGCATACAATTAATCAAATCCAATCCCTCAAACTTGAAAGACAAGTGGCGATACACATTAAACCACTTTGCAAAAGATACATAAAACAATTCCTTTTGGGCTCGCTCTCTAATATCTATAGCCTTTACTTTTGGGAGCAAATCCTTAAAGACCTTGTAACGAACCTGCTTATTACCTGATATAAGTAATTCAGAATCATGATAATCTGTATAGAAGACATTACTATCAAAAGGAACATTACCATTCAATTGATTAAAATCACCATCAAGTATAGACAGGAATGGTTTATTGCCCTCCCTTTCTTGCTTAATTGTATCATGAACCACCTTAACATGCTCACAACCATTACAGTCCTTTATGTCGACTTTATTCATATCAAAGAATTTTCGATATATTGGCAAGTCATCTATTCCTTCCACCAATACAAGAAATTTGTTAATAGTTTGAGGAACTTTATGAGCCAACAAAATAGATCTAGCAATTCTCTTTTGACCTTTTTCAGTTTCTCTTAAACTCTTGAACTGTCCCATTTTCACAAAGATCATAAGTTAAATCCCATCGTCCATGAATAAACGTTGGCGAGTGTGTTGCAATTATCATCTGACATCCTGATAGTTGAGCAATTTTTTCATAGTCACTCAACAACTCATCCAACCATGCCATATGCAAGGAGTTTTCCGGTTCATCAATTAGCACAATATGCTGATTGTTCAATCCAAAGACTAATTTATAACATAAAACAAAAAGATTCTGTTCACCACTAGACAAGCTATGCAATGGAATCTCTTTATTTGTCGAATCAGCAATAACCTTCATTGTACTATCTTTAAACTCCAAATGTTTATATGCCAAGCCCTTAGATGTTATAAGCCCATCAAACAAAGAAAGCTTATCATAAAATGGTTTCAGTATATCTAATTTTCCATTTAAATCCGTAAGATACAGCTTCAATACTTCTTCATAATGAATACCTAATTTTTCCACTACAGCCAAATCACCCACCAGTCCATATTTCTTGTATTTAGTAATTTTAGCTAATACATCCTTATGTATTACGTCACGCTTTATATGTTTTATTTTGCTCTTTTCTGACAGATTTGACAAACGCTTAACAAACGTTCCATCAACCTTCATACTATATGCATTGTAAGCCTTCTGAGCCAAATTATAAAAACTTTCAATGTATTCTTTTATATCATCTACAGTCTTTATAGGAAAAGAATCTTTTGATTTTCGCAAGTAGCCAATCAATCTTTGCTCTTTAATAAACAGAAATTCCTTATCCCCAAGCAGATCTAAGGCCTTACAAAAATTATTACGAATATAAGAATCTACTATTATATTATACGGCACATCCATTCTTTCAACAATCTGCGAAAAGTCATAATCAGCCAAAGGATCAATTCCGTTGTTCTTCAACAAATTAGATATGTATGTAACATCTAATATTCCCGACTCTACCAAACCTTTACTATCATAGAATGAAATGGAAAGAAGTGCATTTACTAAAGTATTATCATTATCTCCCTTTGGGGATTGAATTTCTCTAGTAAACGTACATTTTATACCGTCAGATAAAATTAAATCGATTGAAGAAAATGGCAAAAAATAAAAATACCAGAATTTTCCAGAATAGAAATGGCTTACAATCTGCAAAATAGTTGTTTTACCAAAACCATTAGGACCTGTTATTATCTGAATATTGGGCTCATTCTCAAATTTTATATCATAAGAGTACAAATCATATAAATCTCTTATAATCAATTGTTTTATCATAATTACAAATATTAAAAATGGCAAAATCTATTATTTTCCAAACTCTTTAATTCTCTGTTCCTCTTTCAAAGAGCAAACAAGCAGTTGTCCGTGCTTCTCGGCTACGATATAGCCATCCAAGCCTTGAACCACCACCTTGCTCTCATCGGCTGCATGTACCACACAGTTCTTGCATTCATATAGTCGGATGCCCTTGCCTACCTAGGCATTGCCATCCTCATCTCGCATAACCAAGGAACGAAGGCAGCCCAGATACATCCTGCCCTTCTGAATCCCCACCTACTCCAGGCGGTCCCAGCCCGCATAAACCTGGCGCAGACCGCTTTGGTCCGCCATCCTTAGAGCGTAGCGGTTCTGAGCACCGGAGGGCGGTTACATCCTCTCGTCCCTGAGGGAAGAGAGGCTTGGTGAGAAAGGTGGAGCCTTCTTTAATGGTAAAGAAGGACGGGATGATTTTAGAACACCCTTCTTTAACGGTAAGGAAGGACGGGTAGGTTTTCGCCCCCTACTCCTTCACCATATTCCAAAGGAACAAGCTATTACCGATGATATATCTTCTCCACATACGCTTAAGCTCCTTAATCAAGCGATAGAGCCATTCCAGACCGTGCTCCTGCCACCAGATAGGGGCACGCTCCACGGTACCAGCGAAGAAGTCAAAGACGGCACCGATGGTACCTACGTGACAATGGATGTTCAACTCATTCCAATGAGAGTACGTCCACTTCTCCTGCTTAGGCGCCGTCATGCCAATCCAGAGCAGATCAGGGTTGGCTGCATTGATGGCATCAATGATAGCCTTGTTGTCCTCATCCGAGAACTCAGGCTCATACGGAGGCGAATAAATTGGGATTCCCGAATCTACTTCATGAACTTCGCTTGAATGAACTGCGGCACTTTCCATGCCATTTTCATCAGCTTTGTCAATGTCACGGGCTTGAAGCCATATCCAGTATATACCCTGATATCCTCATCCCACATTTTCTTGCGCTTGGCAGAATCAGTACTCATGCCACCCATTCTCATTCTCGTTACGAACTCAGGGAGATACGCAACCTTCAGATGGCAGTTATACAGATAGTTCACCAGGAGGTTGGTATCAGCTGCAATCTTATAGCTCTCATCATAGAGACCACATTTCATCATCACCTCACGCTTGATATAACAAGTAGGATGCAATGGCAGCCAGCCACATCTCACCTTCCAGCGAGTATACTTGCCACCTATCCATTTTCTCACCACCTTATTGGTATTCTGCTCATTCACAAAGATACCATCAGCATAGAGAAAATCGCAATCCGTCTCCTCCATCTTCTTCACAACGTGCGACACCGTATCCTTGGCAAACATAAAGTCATCCGAATGACAAAGAGCAATCACATCACCCGTCGCCATGCGAATACCCTTATTGATAGCCTCATACATACCATGATCAGGCTCAGAGATAAATTTCACTTTATCCTCATGACCGACGATAGCCTCACGGATAATCTGAGGTGATTGGTCCTTGGAAGCACCATCCACGATGATATACTCGATGTCAGGATAATCCTGTGCCAGCACACTCTCCACAGCACCGCGAATCGTCTTCTCACGGTTGTAACAACTAGTTATAATCGATACTTTCATTAGTTTTTTATTTTTCTTTCTCTAATCTTCACCGCAGGATTACCTTGGTATATACCATTCTGCTCCATATCCTTCGTAGCCACGCTGCCTACTGTCAGTATGGCGTTACGATGAACTGTTACACCAGGGCATACTGTGGTTTTGGCACCTACCCATGCCCCATCCTCTATTTTAACAGGTGCATTACGATAAGGCATAGAAGAGATGGTATAGTCATGATTGCCTGTTAGGAGCAAGGCACCTTGCGAGATACATACATTGCTGCCAATGACAACCTTATCAAGATTATCAATCCAGCAATTTTCACCCAACCAGCAATCATCACCTATCACCAAGTTCCAAGGTGACTTGATGATGACATTGTTCTTGATGACCAAGCCCTTGCCTATCTTCGCACCAAAGGCACGGAGTAGAACCACCTTAATTCCCATAAAAGGATTCCATGACGCTTTTACTATCAGGGCATTCACAAAATACCATAAGGTAGCCTTTAAAAATCCTGCACCTTTGTTGAAATCAGTTCCATCAAATAGACTAAGTCTTACCAAACCAGAGTTCGTTAACTCTGAATAGGGGGGGGTAAACTTATTAGACATTTTCATACTCTACTAATCAATTGAATAAAAAAATCAAACATTTTAGTCCAAGAGCTATAATTATATTATTTGATAAGTTCAATAATTTTTTTCACCCAATTAGCCTCTTCTTCCACAATGATATAACGATTATCTATGATAGAATGAGAATAACCTTCAAAACCAAATACAGAAGAAATAAAAGGCACACCGGCTTCAATGAGTGTCTGTAATTTTAGTTTTATACCACCCCCTATAATATCCGGATTGATATAGAGCGATGTATATGATGGCATACCATCGCCTTCAAAAAAACCATGACCAAAAATATTAGCCTCAGGATTATTAAAATTAAGACTTCCTTTTCCCCATAAATGAAATTCCACATTAGGAACTACGTTTTTTATTTGAGGCAAAATCTCCTGTATAAACCAATCTATAGCAGCTTTCTTGTGCGATTCTATTCCACCATACCATATTATTCTATGATCAAACAAAATCTCCTTTCTATTTGAAAAAGCCTTCTCCATATCAGGTATATAAGGCCATGTTTCAGAATCTGAACTTACACCAAAATTGTTACGATAGTAATCTCTATCTTCATCAGAAATGAAAATCTTATAGACGTTCTTGTCTTGAAATATCTCTCGTTCCAATTGATACATATTTTTCAATTTTGTGAGATATTTCCAGTCAAGTTTGGTTTGCATCAATTTTTGTCGGTCATAAATACGAGCAAAACAGTTGTGGAATCTTATTGACATTTTTTTCTTCGGATACATTCTTCTTAATGGTCTGTAGAAAAATGACTCATCCAAATGAATCTCATCAAAATCAAATTTTGAAAGAAAAGATAGGTCTCCATAATGTGGCTCTGTTCTATCTTTACCCATAATTATATTAATACAGCTGCGAAAAGAAAGAAACTTGTTTTTCTTTAAAACAAAATCACTTTCTTTTAGATGTAGCATTCTTTCTTTAGGTAAATCTGTGTACCAAACAACAACATCGCCCTCTTTAGGTTGAAGTTTCTGATAAGCATACTCCACACCAATTCCATAACCATTTGATAGACAAGCAGCCTCTGGAAATATATATAAATTCATAGTTCTCTAATAATTTTCAACAAACCATTTTCCTTATTTTCCTCCATTTTGATACTCTTTTTAACTCCAGCATTCTCGCCAGCCTCCACATCACGATGGCTATCACCAATCATATAGGATTCTGACAAATCTATATTGAAGTCTTTAGCTGCCTGTAACAACAACCCCGGCTTTGGTTTGCGACAATCGCAATCAATTTTGTATTCTTGGCGTTCTCCTTCGAATCCCTTGTCTGGATGATGAGGGCAGATATAAATACCGTCAACATAAGCACCGTCTTTACCCAAGAGGGTTGCCATTTTCTTGTGTATCTCATTGAGTTCATCCCATGTGACCTCTCCTCTTGCTATCACAGGCTGGTTTGTGACAACAATCGCCAAATATCCACTTTGGTTAATAAGCTTAATTGCCTCAGCTACTCCTTCTATCAATTCAAAGTCATCTATATTGCGAAGGAATCCCACATATTTATTGATGGTTCCATCACGATCAAGAAATATGGCTTTCTGCTTGTTGGTAAGATTCTTAGCCTGAACAACACCATTTTTATAGTCAGCCTCCACTTGTTGAAAACGTTCTGGAGTACCCATGTCCTTTACATATTCAGGACTGTCATAACAGAACATCATGTTTGAGCCACACAAAGGTTTGAGTATCTGTCGGTCCAAGTCGACCTTTCCTTGTGGGAATCCAGACTCTTTATTGATTTCAAGTGATTTCAAACTAATATCCAAAGCCTTAGGATCTATAACATGAAGACCAGCATTCACTCGATTGTCATACCACTGCGGACGTTCATCTTCCTTGGCAAGCCATTTCTCTACATGACCGTTTTCATCAGCAATGATCAATCCACTATCGTATGGATGCGAGTTGGGATGGGTAAACAGAGTAACAAGACCTCCATGATTCTTATGGAATACAACCATACGATTGAAATCAACATCGAATGCTGCATCCGCATTCAAGAGAAGAAAAGGCTCATCACCTATCTTTTCCCTCAGTCTAAACAAAGCACCAGCATTGCCAAGAGGTGACTCTTCTACAAAATAATCTATCTTTGCCCCAAACCGACTGCCATCTCCAAAATAAGCAATAATCTTGTCGGCTAGATAACCTACGGTCAAAATGATATCTGTAAAACCTTGCACACAGAGAGATTTTATTTCTCTTTCAAGGATAGGCATACCAGCCACTGGAATCAGCGGCTTTGGTATATTAGGAAAAAGCTCTGCGATACGGGTTCCTCTACCGCCCGCCATAAGTATTGTTTTCATACGAGTTTTATTTTGAACACGAAATCTCTCGAATAACACGAATTGATATAAATCCGTGCGATTCGTGTGATCCGTGTGAGTTTATCAATTACCAAAGAACTTTTCTTCCAACATCAAGCACAAGCAATGATATACAGGAAGATGAAGTTCCTGAATCTTATAAGTCTCAGTCTCTGGGACATGAATACAAACATCTGCAAATGTTTCCAACTTGTTTTCGTTCTGACCAGTCAGACCAATTACTTTCAAGCCCTTAGACTTTGCAGCTACTGCTGCATAAAGAACATTCTTACTGTTACCAGAAGTTGAGATACCCAAGAAGACATCCCCAGCTCTACCCAAGCCATTGACCTGCTGGGCGAAAATCAAAACAGGTACGGCATCATTCATAAATGCTGTAGTCAAAGAAGGTTCTCCTACCAAAGAGATGGCAGGAAGCGAACCTTGCAAATGATCTGCCAAAACTGTACCCATCTCAGCGTCAATCTGCATGAGTCGGTCAATCTGAGCCGCATAAATCTTACGCTTCAACTTAAACTCCTTCATCAACTCACCAACAATGTGTTCTGAGTCTGATGCAGAACCTCCATTACCAGCTACCAGTAACTTGCGTCCAGCCGAATAAGCTTCCTCCAAGATTTGGTAAGCCTTCAATATATCCTCTTTACAACTCTCCAACTGTGGATAACGTTGTACCAAAGTTTCAATATGTTTATCCATACTCTTACCATTATTTATACTGTACCTTATTCAATGCTGTCACATTATCTGTTGGATAAATCTTCCATCCATGAGCACCACCATCGGAGAATTGAAATGGCATCACAAAACCATTGAGTTTCTTCAATGCCTCTTCCACTTCCTTCTTACGGGTAGGTTCTACCACGAACATGATGAAACCGCCACCACCAGCGCCAGAAACTTTACCAGCCTTAGCACCAGCAGCCATAGCAACATCCATTGCTTCTTGAATCATAGGATTGGTAATGTTATTTGCCATCTTCTTCTTGTTTTCCCAACCTTCACGAAGAATATCAGCAAATCCATCAATATCACCCTTCAAGATAGCAAGTTTCATATCCTTGGCACTCTGCTTAATCTTATGCATAGCTTCCACAGCATCATTATCACCATGAGAAGTATTCTTCTTTTGCTCCTCAATGATAGCAGCACTACTACGGCTCTTTCCTGTAAAATAAAGAAGCATACTTGCCTCCAACTCATCAATAATCCATCGCTTAATCTTCAAAGGATTTACGATTACAATATCGTTCTGCAAGAATTCCATATAGTTGAAACCTCCAAAAGCTGCAGCATACTGATCCTGCTTACCACCAGACAACCCCAAGTCCCTACGCTCTATTTCATAAGCAAGTCGGGAAATCTCATAATCTCCCAATGGCAAACCCAGCCACTCTACAAATGCCTTCAAGATACAAACCACCATAGTAGATGATGTACCCAAACCTGAACCTGCAGGAGCGTCATTGTAAGTAGTAATCTTGAAAGATTTAGCACCAACGCCAAAATCCTTCACCACTCGATTATATACACCCTTGATGAGACTTGCATCACCATCAATCTCCAAACTTTCAGCCATCGGATAACTCTTGTTGCAATGCGCATCAAACGCATTAATAGTTATCTGATTGTCTACAGTTTCTTCAATTGTACAATATGCATACAAATTGATTGTTGCATTTAATATTAAACCACCATAGATATCGCTATATGGCGAAACATCTGAACCACCTCCGGCTAAACCTAAACGGAGGGGCGCTTTACTACGTATTATCATATTTTAATTTTATATTAATTCTTTTTCATAAGAAAATAATGCAATCATACAAATAGGAGTATAATTGATATAATTATAAGGATCATTATTAGTCAATATAATACAAATATTCATTAGAGCCATAAAAAAGAACATAAGTTCTTTAGAGCTATCTTTACTACATTTTCTATAGAATTTAAAAGGAATATAAACAACAATATATGTATAAAAGAACAATCCTATCAAGCCCATATCAAGATAAGATTCTCCCAAAGGATTATCAAAAAACCAAAAATAATAGCCTCCTCCAAAAAGACAATTGAGAATACCAAATGAATGGAATTTTTGTAAAGCTACCCCCTGAGACCAAGCTCGTACAGAGGCAGAATCATCCCAATTTACAGAAGCACTTTTTTTATCAAAAAAAACTGTAGAAAAGCCATCAATTGTTCTTTCTATAAAGGTTTCTGCCAAATCCCAGATTTGTGGTATAAATATAACCAAGAGCAAGATTGTAATAAAAGATACAATTAAGCCCTTTTTAAGTTGTTTCACTTTATATAAAAACAATATTGCTACTGCTAATGCTGACACAAAGAACGATCTTTTAGCAGACAGCATTATTACATAAAAATCTAGAAAAATCATAATTATATAGATAGGAAACAGCCATTTTTTAGATTTATAGAGCAGAAGTAAACAAGCTGAAAAATTTACAAAAGCTGCGGCATTACATGTGAATACCTCTAATATACTATTTTCTTTATTAATCATTCTATCCATCTCTATCAACCCCGTAAAATGACAAAAAGAAGAGAGTATAGTTACTAGACTAGATATGACAAACAAGCAGGGCAAAAAATCAACATTACGTAACGAAGGTGTTCTCATCAAGATAAAAGCCAAACATATAATATATAGATGGAAACTCAGTAATTTACCTTTTATTTGATGAGCTAATTCTTCATTAAAAGAAAGGAAAAAATAACAAAGCATAATTAACTGAAAAGCCAGTATATACTTAAAAATCTCATTAAAATAAGTTGTTCCCTCAAATGTCGTCCTATCACATAAAAGCAGACAAGATAACCCCATCACAAATGGTGTCCAATAAGTAATTGGTAGGAAATAATTTAGAAACATACTAATTGTTATTCCTACAAGAACCAAACTTATACCTATTTTTTGTCTAAAAGCAGTAATCATGAATACTATTTTTTAGTAATATTATAGATAAAATCATATATATTATTTCCTATCTTTTGAATAGAATAATTCTGCAAATACATAGTTCTTATCTTTTCTAAATGTTCTTTAGAAGGTATATCCTCCAATATGGAAATGATTTTTTCACCCAATTCTTTTGCATCACAAGGATGAGAATAAGTAAAAACCTGACCCATCAAAACTTCTTTAAGTGAATCACATGTTGTACTTAAAACCGGACACATCTCTATAGCTGCCTCCAAAGGAGGACTACCAAATCCTTCACGAAGCGAAGGAAATACAAACAGCGATGCATATCTGTACCACATGGCCAGTTCCTGATCACTGCAATCTTCTTTCACATATACTTTATCCTTTATATGAGCTGACTCTACTAAAGGTAAAATCTCATTACACCAATATTCATTACGTTTACCTATTATTACCAGTTTATAAGAATTCAATTGTTCATGAATATTAGTAAAAGCCTTAACCAAAGTAATAATATTCTTCATCTTACAAATTCTTCCAACATAAAGAATATATTTATCTTCAAGAAGTCGTGTACCCTCATAATCATTAGTAGAAACACTATTTCCTAAAGAAACAACAAAATCATTATTCAATTTTGGATAAAAACTAAGGATTTGTTTTTTACTAAATTCTGATATTGTTACTATCTTATCAGAATACTTAACAACTGCATTATCTATCAATTTATGGATCCATAAATTGATACCATTTAAATCTATTCTTAACTGCAAATCATGAATTACAGAAATCTTCTTTTTATTAATTTTGAGACATGTAATTTCATTGCCCCATGGACAAAACACGACATCACAATCCGTTTTATCAGCAATCTTCTTAAACTTATATGTTAATACTAAAGTCCTAAAAACAGGTATCTTCTTGAAGATACCACTATCTATAGTTACATACTTAAATTGAGGATACCAATCTAAAATTTGCTTTTCTGAAATAGAATTAAGCAATAGTACAAACTCATCAGTTTTTCCAGATAGAACAATATAGTCTAAAATTCGGTAAGCATACTTCGATACTCCCGCATAAAGATTATAGCGTATAAACGACAAATCAAAAAGACATTTCATAAATATATTTTATATTTTAATTGATATTTTTCTGTAATATTCCTTGGTTTAATTATTTTTGCAGGAACACCTGCTACAACAACATTATCAGGAATATCCTTAGTTACAACAGAACCAGTAGCTACTACAACATTATCTCCTATCTTAACATTGGGTAAAATTATACAATGTGGTGCTATCCAACAATTGCTGCCAATAATAGTTTGCCCCCCCATACATGAGTGACTATTACTTTGCGTGTCATGTTCTAAAGACCAAACGGCCGTATATTCACCAATGTCAGTATTGTCCCCAATTAAAATACCCATTCTGCCATCAAGCACAACACTTCTGTTTACAAAAGAATTTCTGCCTATGGTAATTCTATGAGGACTTATTAAATGTACATGTCTGCAAAATTGCGTGCCATTACCACATTTATTTAAAAAAATGCTAGCCTATTAATTTACGGAAAACACGAAATTGGCAAATGCAAACAAAAGTCTAAAAACAAATGAAATAATTCAAATATAAAACCTTTCATCTCAAAATATCATTATATTACCTTTATCTTACC
>ENA-OQKA01000141-OQKA01000141.1-human-gut-metagenome-genome-assembly--contig:-NODE-141-length-22736-cov-3.888850_pt1 | contig 22736 bp, 18 predicted proteins | sample MGYA00242644_ERZ504789 | MGnify/ENA primary metagenome ERZ504789 (study PRJEB26092, sample SAMD00036423) | human gut metagenome | host: Homo sapiens | study: EMG produced TPA metagenomics assembly of...
TGATACCACTCTTTGAGTACATCAGCCTTGAGGATTTCTGTGTGAAGCTCGGCAACACCGTTTACATATGTTGATGCGTATGTTGCAAGTCTTGCCATATGAACAACATTACCGTCGATAATGCGCATCTTAGCCTTTGTATCCTCGTGCACACCCTTAGCAGTAAGCTCTTCCTGGCACTTGTTGGCGATAAGGCAAATGATGTGATAAATCTCAGGAATAACCTGTGTCATAAGGTCAGCAGGCCACTTCTCGAGAGCCTCGCCGAGAACTGTGTGGTTTGTATAGTTAAATGTCTTTCTTGCAATTTCAAAAGCATCGTCAAAGTTGAAGCCTTCGTTCATAAGAAGTCTTACAAGCTCGGGAACACATGATACAGGATGTGTATCGTTAAGCTGAATTGTGTTTTCCTTAGCAAAGAAGCTGAAATCATTGCCGTGCTTCTTCTTATAACGGCGCATAATGTCCTGAAGTGATGCAGAACAGAAGAAATACTGCTGTTTAAGTCTGAGAACCTTGCCCTCATACTTGTTATCGTTAGGATAAAGAACCTTTGTGATGTTTTCGGCATCGTTCTTTTCCTGAACGGCATTGTTGTACTCTGTGTTGTTGAAAGCAGTAAAATCAAAATCGTTTACTGCCTCAGCCTGCCAAAGACGAAGTGTGTTGATGTTTGTTGTCTTACAGCCGATAACAGCCATATCGTAAGGAACAGCCTTAACTGTCTGGCCCTTGAATGATACTGTAACAGCCTCATCCTCAACACGGTTGCACCACGGATCTTCAAATCTCTGCCAGTTATCAGCTGTTTCAACCTGATAACCGTTTTCGATAAGCTGCTTGAAAAGGCCGTACTTGTAACGGATTCCGTAGCCGTCAAGCGGTACTTCCTGTGTAGCAGCACTGTCGAGGAAACAAGCGGCAAGTCTGCCGAGACCGCCGTTACCGAGAGCAGCATCGTCGATATCCTCAAATACATTGATGTCAATGCCCTTCTTTTTGAGGAGCTTTGTAACATCTTCAAGAATGCCGAGGCAGTAAAGGTTGTTGTACATCATTCTGCCCATGAGGAATTCTGCAGAGAAATAGTAAGCTCTGCGTTCGCTGTCATGTTTAATCTTGCTTGCTTCCCAGTTGCCTGCGATTTCGCCCATTACTGCTTTGCCGAGTGAGTAGTGAAGCTCAGCGGGTGTGAGCTCTTCAATCTTTTTGCAATACATAGACTGAGCTGTGAGTTCAAGCTTTTCCATAATATTACCCATTTGTTTAGTCCTCCAGTCGTCCGCTTTTTTCAGACATAGTTTTTAATTTATCAGCAAGCTCATCAGTAAGAGCTGCACCATCGAGTCTCCATACCCAGTTTCCGCCGAGTGTTGACGGAATATTCATTCTTGCCTCCTTGCCAAGGCCGAGAATGTCCTGCATAGGTACGATTGCTGTATCTGCCTTGCTTTCATAAGCAACACGGATGAGTCCCCAGTTGAACGGTTCGTCATCAGGCATCTGACAATAACTTCTTGCATAGTTAACGTCCTCGGGTTTAGCTGTTTCAAGCCAGCCCATAACAGTATCGTTATCGTGAGTACCTGTGTAAACAACACAGTTTTCGGTGTATTTATGGGGAAGATAGTCGTTCTCTTCACCACTGTCGAAAGCGAATTCAAGAACCTTCATTCCCGGATAGCCTGTCTGCTCCATAAGCTCGGTTACATCGGGAGTGAGTGTTCCGAGGTCTTCGGCAACAATATCAATCTTGCCGAGTGCCTCTTCCATCATATTAAAGAACTTAATGCGCGGACCTTCAACCCATTCACCGTTGATTGCGTTTTCGGCAGGATAAGGAATTGAATAGTAGCTTGCAAAAGCTCTGAAAGTACGACGAAGGCCGCCGCGAAGACGACCCCGAAGGCTGCTGCAAAGCCCGCCGACAAGGTCGAGGAGGCGCCCTCCGAGCCCAAGGCCAAGGCAACTGTCGAGGCAAAGCCGGCTGCCAAGACCACCACGCGCAAGCGCTCTACGACGACGGCCAAGAAGACCACGACCAAGGCTGCAGCTCCCAAGGCAGAGGCTAAGGCCGAGCCCGCCAAGGAGGCCCCGATCTCCCCCGCTGTTCCGGCCGAGGAAAAGGCTCCGACCAAGAAGACCTCCGTCCGTAAGGCAACGGCCACCCGCAAGCGCCACTAATCCGGACGATTAAAACTTAATCCTCAAAGCAAAAGAGGGCGTCCCAACCAGGCGCCCTCTTTTGCGTTGAACTTCTCCATTAAAAAGAGGGCCGGTTTACTACGACAAAATGGCTCCGGCCGACCACGGCGGGTAATCTACGAAATTGGCAACGCCTCTACCTGCGGTTTTAATATCACCAAAATGACCCTGGTTGAGATCATTCAATTCGTCGTAGTAAACCGGGTTACTTTTGTTTGGCTACAAATAGTATCGGTATAGGCACATTTGAATATCGCGATAATTTGGGTGGTAAAACGATTTTCTAGGACAACCGTTCGCCGATGGTAAACGGATGTTGTTTATACAGCCTGTGTACAAAAGATATACTTACATCCAGTGCGTAAAGCCCATGGCCCGCAGGCCGTGATTCTATTGAACTGGACCGAATTATGAGATTGATTCACAACAGCCGTCTGCCGCAGTTTCGTACTCCGTTTGGCGCTGTGACCACTGGAACTTCCGTTTCGCTATCGGTGATTTTGGAGGATGCCGACCCCAACCAGGCAACGCTCACCCTGCGCACCTGGGTCGATGAAATCGGTGAGTCTCTGTATCCCATGACGCACGAGGGCGACGGCATATTTACCGTAGGGCTTGAGTGCACTGAGCCCTGTCTTATCTGGTACAGCTTTATCTGCAACATCGAGGGCCAGCCCGAGGTACGCCTGGGTGCACCGCAGGGTCGCACCGGTGGCGAGGGTGTGACCTACAACTACGCCGAGGTTCCGTCCTTCCAGATTACCGTCTACAAGCACCGAGAGAACCGTCCCACTTGGTACGAGCGCGGTATGGTCTACCAGATCTTCCCCGACCGCTATGCACGCGACGAAAACTGGCGCGAACGCACGCTTGCCGAAGTTGAAAAACCGCGCAAAGGAATCCAGCGCCGCATGGTCGAGGACTGGAACGAACCGCCCGAGTACGAGCGTGCCGAAGACGGCTCCATCAAGACCTGGGATTTTTACGGCGGCTCGCTCAAGGGTATCCAAAATGACCTGCCCCGCATTGCCGAGCTAGGCTTTACGGCCATCTACCTCAACCCCATCTTTGAGGCCGCGAGCAACCACCGCTACGACACGGCCGACTACACCAAGATCGACCCGATCCTGGGCACCGAGCAGGACTTTACCGAGCTGTGCCAGGCAGCCGAGAAGCTGGGCATCTCCATCATCCTGGACGGCGTCTTCAACCACACGGGCGACGATTCGATCTATTTCAACCGCTACGGCAACTATCCCGGCGTGGGCGCCTGGCAGAGCGAGGATTCACCGTGGCGCGATGCGTTTTACTTCCATGAGGACGGCTCGTATGACTGCTGGTGGGGCGTGGGCAACATGCCCGCCATCAATGAGAGCTCCAAACTGGTGCGCGAGCGGCTCCTGGGCAAGGACGGCGTGATCCGAAAATGGCTGCGCGCCGGCGCCCATGGCTGGCGTCTGGACGTGGCCGATGAGCTTTCCGATGACTTCCTGGCCGAGATCAAAAAGGCCGTGCTCGCCGAGAAACCCGATGCGCTGCTGCTCGGCGAAGTCTGGGAGGACGCCTCCAACAAGATCAGCTATGGCCACCTGCGCCGCTATCTGCAGGGCTCTGAGCTCGACTCTGCCATGGACTACCCCTTCCGCGACATGGTCATCGGCTTTTTGATGGGCTACAAGAATGCCTATCAAGCTGCTGAGGACATCGAGACCCTGCGCGAGAACTACCCGCGCGAGGCACTGGCCTGCGCGCTCAATCTGCTTTCGAGCCACGACCGCCCGCGCATTATCTCGGTGCTCGGTGGTGGCCCCGACGAGTCGCAGCTGCCCGAGAGCGAGCGCAGCAAATGGCGCCTGGACGAGAACTCGATGGGCCTGGCCAAGAGCCGTTTTTGGTTGGCAACGCTCATGCAGATGACCTTCCCAGGAGTGCCCTCGATCTATTATGGCGACGAGTACGGCTTGGAGGGCCTCACCGATCCGGGCAACCGCCGCACCCTGCCGACCAAGGACCAACTCCACGACTTCGATACGCTAGCCATCGTTAAGAACGCATCTGCCATTCGCCGCGCGTTACCGTTTATGGTCGATGGCGAGATCAAGGCCTTTGCGCTCAACGACGACGTCTTGGCCTACACCCGCACGGGCAAAGACGGCGAGGCCGCGACGGTTATCATCAACCGCAGCCTGCGCAATTCGCACTGCGTGACGATTCCGGCGCTCGGCGAATGCGCAAGCGACGTGATCAGCGGCCACGAGTGCGAAATCCACAACGGTACCGTCACGCTCGACCTGTACCCGCTGGGCTCTTCGATCATCTATCACCATGCCGAGAAGCGCCTGCAGGAGCCGCTCGACCACGGCGCGGGCGTCGTATGCCACATCACCTCGGTGCCGACCGATGACGGCAAGCCCGGCACAATCGGTGCGCCCACGCGTCGTTTTATCGACCACCTGGCCGCCATGGGCATGCGCTACTGGCAGGTCCTTCCCGTCAACCCGACGGACTTCTTCCGCTCCCCCTACGCCGGTCCTTCGGCCTTTGCAGGCAATATCGACCTGCTGCCCGAGAGCCACGAGGAGCTGGCCGCCGACTTCGTCACCTGGAAGACCCGCGGCGGCGAGGATGCCGACCCGCTGTACACGGCGTTTAAACATCGCAACGCCGACTGGCTCGAGAAGTACTGCGTCTACATGGCGGTAAAGAAGCACTTTGAGGGACTGTCGCGCCACGATTGGCCGGCGGATGTCGCGCGCTACAACGAGTACCTGATCGATGACAAGCGATTCCACGACGAGGCCGAGCTGCAGGCGTACATGCAGTATCGCTTTGACCTTGCCTGGTGCGAGCTTATGAACTATGCACACAAGAAGGGCATCGAGGTCATCGGCGATATCCCGATGTATGTCTCGGACGATTCGGCCGACGCGTGGAGCGAGCCCGAAAACTTCTGGCTATCCGACACCGGCAAGGCGATTGAAATTTCGGGCGCGCCGCCCGACAACTTTGCGCCCGAGGGCCAGGTGTGGGGAAACCCCACCTTCCGCTGGGATCACATGAAGAAGAACGGCTATCGCTGGTGGATGGATCGCCTGCGTCGTGCGTTCGCGCTCTACGACCGTGTGCGCCTGGACCACTTCCTGGGTTTCCACAGCTACTTTAGCATCCCCGCCGGCGAGGCCTGTGCCGACGGCCGCTGGCTTGCGGGACCAGGCAAAGACCTGTTCCAGACCGCCTACGACGAGCTGGGTCCGCTCAACTTTATCGCCGAGGATCTAGGCTATCTGACGCCTGGCGTTCGCGCCATGGCTTCGACCTGCGGTTTCCCCGGCATGGACGTGCTGGAGTTTAGCAACTACGACGTTCGCTGCGGAATTCATCCCACGCCTGGCAAGATCCTGTACACCTCGACGCACGACACCTCAACGCTTGCCGGATGGTGCACGCATTCCTTTGCGGGCGGCGACGACCCGAGCGGCATTGCATTGGCAAGCGAGCTCATGGGCGATGCCCTGGCAAGCGATGCTCCGCTCGTGATGATGCCGCTGCAGGACGTGCTGGGGCTGGGCGACGATGCACGTATGAACGTGCCGGGCGTGGCCACGGGCAACTGGACCTGGCAGGCGCAGGAGGCCGACATTGCTGCGGCTGAGGAGAAAACTGCGGAGCTCCTGCGCAGCACCCATAGATTCTGGGGCGAAGCGTGATAAAACCCCGGATATAGGGTACAGTTACAGCTGTTTGAATTTTTGCGGGCAGAGCGATCTGCCCGCTTTGTGCTGAAAAGGAAGTATTATGGCGCGCTACGATTACAAGTGCACGAGCTGCGGCAACGTGTTTGAGGTTGAGCATCCCATGACCGAGACGCCCGAGGTCGTATGCCCCAGCTGCGGTGCCCCGGCATCCAAGACGTTCTCGGCCAGCGGCATTAAGTTCGACGGCAGCGGTTTCTACAACACCGACCAGCGCAGTGGTGGCTCCAGCACCAGCGCCACCAGTGGCTGTTGCGCCAACTGCCCGCATAACCACTAGTGACAAGCGGCCCCGCGATCAACTCCGATCGCGGGGCCGCTTCTTTGCGCTATGGGTCGATAATTATTTTTAAAAATTAGTATATTTTAAAATCCGCCCATACCAGCAGAATAGGGATCGTCACAGGTACCATCGCTATACCAATGAGTAGACCCCACATAATTGCCATTTTCGTCATAAACATCCAGAGTTTTAATGACTACTTTACCGCCGCCGTTAGAGGAGCCTCCCGAATAGCCGCTTCCACCAGAATAATTATTACCGCTATAAGAATTGTTGGAATAATTATTTTGCTGAGAAGCCTGCTGCTGAGTCTGCGCCACTTCCTCTTGAGTCTTCGCCTCAGCCTCTGCTTTTGCCTTATTTACATCATCAATACGAGTTTGATAACGACTAATCTGTTCATTGATTTGATCAATGAACAGATTAGAATCCTTTTTGGCATCTTCAAAAATAAGCTTCTGATTATCTTTATTAGAAATATCATTAAGAAGACCATTGAGGCTATTAATATGCTGTTGGAGAGAGTCAGTATCTTCAGTAGAATTTACATCAAAATTAACATGGTCAGTTACAGAAGTATTCCACTCATTATTTTGAGCCTTACGGCAGCCTTTAATAATGGAATCGTATTTATTGAGCAACTTCGTCCAATCAGGGGAAGTGCCATCCGCATACTTAAAACTGTCATTAGAGATTTCTTTATTCAAAATCTCTTTATTATTTTGAGCATTTTTAATGGTATCAAGACGTTGCTCAAAAGTTAGTAGCCCAGGATCAACCTTAAAGGCAGCAACACTATCGCTAGCCTTTGAATACAAAACTTCAACCTGCTGATTATGTTCACTACATGCTTGTTTGTAATTGTAACCAGCATAACCACCGACACAACCAGCAATGAGCAAAGCAACAATACCGGCACCAATAATTACCCGCTTTTTAATCGAAGAATTCTCAACCTCTTCATTTTCCTGAGTACTATCTTCATGATTGTCAATCTTGTCACTATTAAGTTCGTTCATTTTAACCCCTCAATATTAAATCTGCGAGCGGTTCATGCATCCAGAAACTTACCAAACCCAACCGCTTACTTTCATACCCGATTTATTAATCCCAGTTCCAGAAAAATCTTCCTTATGAGTTGCGGTGAAATAAGGACTGTTTGGCGGGCAGAAGCCGCTATTCAATCCCTATTTCACCGCAACTTAGTAGTTACTTGTGGACCAGACGAGCGCAGAAGTGACCGTCGTAGGAGTCGGCGTTTACGGGGACGCTTTGGAAAAGTCCACGGTCGTTTTGGCGTACGGAGACGAGCTTCTTGGCTTGTTCGAACTCGGGTAACTGCAGAATCTGGGCTTCGGAGAGGGGTGCCACGGTAAAGCCGGCACCCTCGGGAGAAGCAAGGAAAGCGTCCACGACCTGCGTGTTCTCCTCGTCGAAGACCGAGCAGGTGGCATAGATAAGCTCGCCGCCGGCAGCCACGCGCGCGGCTGCTTCCTTGAGCATCGTCAGCTGCAGGCGGGGCAGCTCAGTCGTAACGTCGTTCTCGGTCAGACGCCACGGAATCTCAGGATGACGGCGCATAGTGCCGGTGCCAGAGCACGGCGCATCGATAAACACCGTGTCGAACAGGGCAGGCTCGCCGAGCATGGCATCAAAGGTCGTGAGCACCTCATTGAGCTCGCAGGCATCGCCCGACACCGTACGAACACCCGAGATACCCGCCTTGTGCAGGCGCGCGAGATTCTGATCGCACTTGCGATCGTGCAAATCGAGCGCGGTATGCTGACGCTCGTAGCCGGCACGCTTGGCCTGGCACATCATCACATAGGTCTTGGTGCCGCGACCGGCGCCAATCTCCAGGCAGCGACCGGGACGTGTCGCGGCAGTAGCGATAAGCTGGGCGTTAAGGTCCGAGGCCACGGCCGCCGCGCGTTCAAACACACCCGACGCAACGGTGGCCTGCGCATCGACCGGCGCATGGCAGCCCGGGAATACCGGCGCCACAAGCTGCGATAGGTACGGATCAGGCTTAGTTGCAAAGGCATTCTCGTGCAAAGCGAGCGGCGCGGGCGCCAGATTTCCGGCAAAGTTGAGCGCGCCCTCGGGCGTATCAAACGAGGCCATAATGCGAGCACACAGCCAGCGCGGCATACCCATCAGACGAGACAGGCGAACCAAACGGCGCTCGGACTCATCGGCACCCGCGGCGGCGGCAAAGTCCTCAACGTTGTCCGCGACCTTATGCAGCACGGCGTTCGCCAGACCGGCGGCCGACTTAGCGCCGCTACGAACCAGCTCAACACCCTGACTCACGGCAACGCGACCTGGGGTATGCAGGTAGAGCATCTCGAAGGCCGAGATTCGAAGCGCCATGCGAACGCGCGGCGCGACCTTTTTGGGCTTATCGAGAAACTGATCGAGCAGCTCATCCAAAATTCCCTGCGTGGCGGCAACACCGAGCGCCAAACGCGCGGCAAAAGCGGAATCGCGCTGGTCAATGGCCTTGGCGGAAGCACGGGAAGACAACACGTCGCGTGCGTATATACCGCGACGGTCGGCCTCCATCAGCACATCGAGCGCGAGCTTACGCGCGGGGGAAAGCTTGCTCATGACAAAGCACCCCACGTCAGATCGGCGCCCTGCAGGCCGGCAGCCCAGGCAGAAGCAGCCATAGCGCGCTTGCCATCGGGCTTAACCTCAAGCAGCTCGACCGCACCATCGGAAAGTCCCAGGTAGACACGCTTGCTCTTAACGGCAACAGCGCCCTCGCCAAGCGACACATCCGCCAGCGCAGCATCGAGCACGCGAACCGACTTACCGGCAATCACGCAGCGAGCGGGTGCAGTGTCGGACGAAGCCAACACGTGACGCACGCAATCGAGCGCCGCCATCTGCGGATCCAGACGCATCTCCTGCTTGGAAATCTTGGCAGCATGCGTGACGAGCGACTCATCCTGCTCGGTCCACACCGCTGTATCATCGGCAAGCGAGGGCAGCGTATCGGCCAGCAGCTTACCGCCCAGCTCGCCAAGCTCCATCGTCAGTGCCTCGGCATGCTTGCCGGCAACCGACGTGGAAGCCTGAGCACAATAAGCACCAGTATCCACGCCATGCCCAATGCGCATAATGGAAACGCCAGCAACCTCATCACCAGCAAGAATGGCACGCTGAATGGGAGCAGCCCCACGCCAACGAGGCAACAAGGACGCATGAACATTCACAATACCAAGCGGCGCCATATGCAGCACTTCATCAGGCAAAATGCAACCGTACGCGGCCACACAGAAAATATCAGCCCGCGCAGCCTGGAGAGTATCAACTACCTCAGGCGTCATACGATTAGCCTCAACAACCGGCAGGCCAAGCTCGAGCGCCTTGGCCTTAACAGGAGACGGCTCAAGCTTCTTACCACGCCCACGAACAGCATCAGGACGAGTAATGGCAAGCGCAATCTCATTCCCAGCCTCAACAAGCGAAGTCAGCGAAGGCACAGCAAAATCAGGCGTACCCATAAACACAATACGCATAAAGGACGTCTCCCCTCAACCAAAGCCGAGACGGCTACAAATAACAGCGGAAAGCCAATTACCAAGCCCATCCGCAATAACAATTCAACAAGAACAAATATACCCAAAAACAAAGAAAGAGCCGCATAAAAGCAGCCCTCCCAATAAAGCACCTATCAGCGAAGACGCCCCTCCCTGGCCCGACGGCACCCGGGCGAGACAAGCAGCGTCAACGTAGTCCCTGGGATGGGCCCACACATATCGTCCCGCGCGCAGTTTCGCAGCAAAGCGAGAATGTTTGAGCACGGGATGATATGTGTGGGCCCATCCCAGGGACGGACAATTAACCTATTCAGTCTCGCCCGGTCGAGCGCCGCGGGCCAGGGCGTCCTGGTACTCCTTGACGGCCTTGATCCTCTGCATCGGCTTGAGTCGCTCGAGCATGGTGTTGCCGTGCAGGTGGTCGATCTCGTGCTGCAGGCACACGCAGAACAGATCGCCCGAGGCCTCGTAGCGAATCAGGTTGGCGTCCAAATCATATGCCTCGACGACGACATGGTCGGGACGCTCGATCTCGCAGCTAATGCCAGGGATGGAAAGGCAGCCCTCGCTAAACGGCACCAGATGGTCGCTCTGCTCAACAATGACAGGGTTGATGAGCACATACGGGTCATAGTCGTTCTTGTCGCTGTAATCGCAGTCAATGGTGACGAGTTGAATGAGCTCACCGATCTGCGGGGCGGCCAGGCCGCAACCGCCGTTGTCGAACATCATCTTCTTCATCTTCTCGGCAAGCGCCTCGATCGCCGGGGTGATCTCCTCGATGACGGCGCACTCCTGGCGCAGACGAGGGTCGGGCGACAGTACGATTCCGTTGGCTTCCATGGCCATCCTTTCGGGTTGTTACATCAAATCATAGGCGTCGACGTCAACGCTCACGCTCACGCCGCGCACGGAGCCCACCTCTTTGAGGCAGGCGTCGATATCATCAGAGACATGGTACCCTACCGGCGACTTAACAAGCAGATGGAAGCGGTAACGGTCCTTGGCTCTCTCGATTACACACGAAGCCGGACCAAGCACCTGGGGCACGGCGCTCCCCGCCCGCAAAAAGTCGGGCGCGGCGGCATGCCAGCGACGCTTGAGGAGCTTCGCGATGCGACCGATGTAGTCCCGCGCGTCGTCCGCGTTCGTCGACCATACCAAGATGTTGGCCAGGCGCACGAAGGGCGGATACAGGGCGTCGCGGCGCTGGTCCAGGTCGTAGTCGGTAAAGATCGAGCGGTCGTGCTCGGCGACGGCGCGAATGACCGGGTCATCGGGCAGGTAGGTCTGGATGATGACCTCGCCGGGACGATCGCCGCGACCGGCGCGGCCCGCAACCTGCTCCAGCAGATCGTAGGCGCGCTCCCCCGCTCTAAAATCGGGCAGCTTGAGCGCAAAGTCGGCATTAACTACACCCACAAGCGTGACCTCGGGAAAATCGAGGCCCTTGGCGATCATCTGGGTGCCCAGCAGCACCGCGCAATCGGCGGCATCGAACTGTTCAAGCAACTTCTTGTGCGCGTCCTTGCCACGCGTGGAATCGGCGTCCATGCGAATGATGGCGACATCCTCGGGCAGCATCTGGCGCAAGGCGTCCTCGATCTGCTGCGTGCCTAGACCCATTTTTGCCAGGTAGCGGCTGCCGCATTTGGGGCAACGGCTCGTGGGCGCCGGATAGGGCTGCACGCGCCAGGACGAACCGCAGGTATGGCACTGCAACGAATGCGTGCGCTCGTGATACGTGAGCGCGGTGGAGCAGTGGTTGCAGGTGGGGACGCAACCGCACTCGCGGCACATCAAAAACGGCGCAAAAACCGCGACGGTTATGCAGCAGCACAGCCTTCTCGCGGCGCTCTACAACGCGCTCCAAACCTTCCATCAGCGGTTTAGAGAACATGGAGCGGCTGCCGTGCGAAAACTCGCGGCGCAGGTCGGCAATGCGGACCGTGGGTAGCACGGCGTGTCCCGGGCGCTCGGGCATCTCGACGCGCGTCCAGGTGACACCGTTGTACGTGCCGCGGCGGCAGCGATCGAGGGCCTCGGCAGAAGGCGTGGCCGAGCCCAGCACGAGCGGGCAGCGATAGCGGCGCGCCATCTCGGCCGCCACCTCGCGCGCATGGTAGCGCGGACTGGAGCCCTGTTTGTAGCTGGTCTCGTGCTCCTCGTCGATGATGATGAGGCCCAAATCGCTGAGCGGGCAAAAGAGTGCCGAACGCGCGCCGACGACAACGCGCGCGGCACCACTGGCGACCATATCCCACTGGTCCAGACGCTCGCCGGCCGAAAGGCGCGAGTGGAAGACCGCGACCGTCTCACCGAAGCGCGAGCGGAAGCGGCCGACGGTCTGGGCCGTCAGCGAGATCTCGGGCACGAGCACGCAGGCCGAGCGACCGGCCGCGAGCACACGCTCGATAGCGGAGAGGTAGACCTCGGTTTTACCGGATCCGGTGACGCCATCGACAAGGACCACGTCGCCGTGGGCGTCAAGGCGCGCGCGTTCAATCTGCGCGAGCGCCTGCTGCTGGCCGTCCGTGAGCGCGACCGGCGCCTTGCCGCTTGCCGAGGACAACGTGGTCTGCTCGCTGCAGCCACGCCAGGCGCGGCGCTCCTCCACCACCACGACGCCGCGTTTTTCGAGCGCCTTGATGGTCGCCGACATACTGTTGTAGAGCAGGTTCGAGATCGCGCGTCGTGACCGGGCCGCACTGGAGCGCCTCGATGAGCTGACGCTGACGAACGGCGGTCTTGGGCGGCGTATAGTCGAAACCCTCAGGCGTGAGCATGACCCAGCGGTTTTGAATAGGCTTGACGGCTGGGCGCTCAACCGTCCACGCCCCGTCATCGCCCTTCACGACACGCGGGCTGCCGCCCGGAGGCAAAAACAGACGCAGGCATTCGGAAAGCGTCGCGACATACTCGCGGCTCATCCAACGCGCAATGCGGGCGGCCTCGGCGCCAAAGAGCGGTTTGCTGAGGATGGCCTCGACGGGCTTGATGCGCACTGGATCAAGGACGGTGTTTCCTTGCAGCTCGCCCAGCCCAGACGCAATGTCGACGATATAGCCAGCGGCCGCACGGTTTCCAAAATGAACTAGGACGGTGGAGCCGATCTGGGCCTCATTGGCAAGGGACTGCGGAATGCCGTAGGCAAAAGGCTCGGACAGCGCACGGGTGGGAATGTCCAGGACCACGCTCGCGTAGGCGGCAATGGGCTCTGGCGCAGGCTCAGGTTTGGCCTGCTCGGCCGTGAGGGCATGCTTCATGGGAGCTTGCTCCGGTTCGGGCGAACCAAACAGCGACAGTTGCTCGGCCATGGCGCCAGCACCTCCTATCCCATACGTCTACAGAAACAAGAGCCCCACTCGCGGTGAGCGGGGCTCGGATACATACGTTTGCGCAGCGATTACAGCGCCATCGTGCGGGCGCGGTCGATGCGCGCCAGGCAGTCGTCGCGGCCGACGAGCGCCATGGTCTCGCCCAGCGGAGGGCTCACCATGTTGCCGCAGACGGCGACGCGCACGGCCTGGAACACCACGCGCTTCTTGAGGTCCATCTGCTCGGGCAGCGGCTCAAGCGCGGCATCGATGGCCTCGGCCGTCCACTCGGTAACACCCTCAAGCGCGGCCTTGGCGGCATCCAGAATGGCACCCATGCCCTCCTTGGCCAGGCCCTTGTTGACAGACTTCTCGTCATACTCGAGCGTCTCGGCCGTGGCAAAGATGGGAGCGGCAACGGTCACGGCGTCGGCCGGCATCTTGGTGCGCGGCTTAACGATGGCGGCAAGCGCGTCGATCCAGTCCTCGCCGTACTCGACGTTACCCTCGATGAGACCCGCCTCGTGCAGCTCGGGGACCATGATCTCGTCGGCAAACTGGGCGTCAGACATGCCGTTGATGTACTCGGCATTGACCCAGTCGAGCTTCTTAGGGTCGAAGGTCGCCGGGTTCTTGGAAATGCGGTCGAGCGAGAACTTGCTGGCCAGAACCTCGCGCGGGATGATCGTGGTCTCGCCGTCGAGCGACCAGCCGAGCAGCGCCAGGTAGTTGACGAACGCGTCGGGCAGGTAGCCGGCATCGCGGTACTCCTCCACCGAGGTGGCGCCGTGGCGCTTGGAGAGCTTCTTGCCGTCGGCACCCAAGATCATAGAGATGTGGGCGAACGTAGGCACGGGCGCGCCGAGGGCCTCATAGACCATGACCTGACGCGGGGTGTTGGACAGGTGGTCGTCGCCGCGGATGACATGGGTGATCTTCATCATGGCGTCGTCGACGACGGTCGCGAAGTTATACGTGGGCGTGCCATCGGAGCGGAAGATGACAAAGTCGTCGAGCTCCTTGGCGTCGAAGGTCACCTCACCGTGGACGGCGTCGTGGATGACGACGTCGCCGCGGTCCTCGGGCACCTTGATGCGCAGGACGTAGGACTCGCCGGCCTCGATGCGGCGGCGGGCCTCCTCGGGATCAAGATCGCGGCAGCGGCGCTGATAGCCCTGGAAGGGGTCCTTGCGCTCCTGAGCGGCCTTGCGATCGGCCTCGAGCTGCTCCTTGGTGCAGAAGCAGGGATAGGCCTTGCCCTCGTCCCAGAGCTGCTGGGCGGCCTGCTTGTACAGGTCCAGGCGCTCGGTCTGGGCATAGGGACCAAAGTCGCCGCCCACCTCGGGACCCTCGTCCCAGTCAAGACCCAGCCAACGCATGGCGCGCAGAATGATCTGCGTGTTCTCGTCGGTGGAACGGGTGGGGTCGGTGTCGTCGATGCGCAGGATGAACGTGCCGCCGTTTGCGCGGGCAAAAGCCCAGTTATAGATAGCGGTGCGGGCGCCGCCGATGTGCAGCTTGCCCGTCGGTGAGGGTGCAAAGCGGACGCGAACGTCTGATGCCATGGAAATCTCCTCGATTGCAGGATGGATGTCTAACCGCACCAGTATAAAGCAACAAAGCAACCTCCGCACAAAGGGCACCGACCCAGTCATGGGGACAGACTAAATGACCACCCAATGAGCACCGACCTACTCATTTAAGTCTGTCCCCAATGAGTAGGTGCGGAAAGGGTGTGAATGTTGGATTTACGCGCTATGATGTCCCCTTGCATACAGAGCCCGGCGGAATGGTAACGGTCGCCGGGACGCGTTTTTGAAAGGACAATCATGTCAGAAGAGCTTCGTTCCATCCCACCCCAACACGGATCCTTTGTGTTTACGTCGGAGTCGGTGACCGAAGGTCATCCCGATAAGATCGCCGACCAGATCAGCGATGCCGTCCTCGACGCAATCCTTGCCAAAGAAATAGAGCTGCAGGAGCAGGGCTATATTGCGCCCAACGGCGTGCCCGCCAACGTGGAAAACGTCCGCTGCGCCTGCGAGACCCTCGTGACCACCGGCACCGTCATCGTTGCCGGCGAGATCCGCACCCAGGCCTACGTCGACGTGCAGGAAATTGCCCGTGGCGTTATCCGCCGCATTGGTTACAACCGTGCAAAGTTCGGCTTTGACTGCGAAACCTGCGGCGTCATGAGCCTCATCCACGAGCAGTCCCCCGATATCGCCCAGGGCGTCGACGAGTCGTTTGAGACCCAGACCGGCGCCACCACCGACCCGATCGACCTGATCGGAGCCGGCGACCAGGGCATGATGTTCGGCTACGCCTCCAACGAAACCAAGACCCTCATGCCCATGCCGCACTACCTGGCAAGCCGCCTGGCCGAGCGCCTGTCCGCCGTGCGCCACGACGGTACCCTGCCCTATCTGCGCCCCGACGGCAAGACCCAGGTCACGGTGCGCTACGAGGACGGCAAGCCAGTCGAGGTCACGACCATCGTCATCTCCACGCAGCACGCGGCCGAGATCGAGGACATGGGCAAGATCAAGGCCGATCTCATCGAGCATGTCATCGCGCCCGTCATGGCTGCCGAGAACATGCCGTGGGATGGCGCCGACATCTATGTGAACCCCACCGGACGCTTTGTCGTGGGCGGCCCCATGGGCGACACGGGCCTGACCGGCCGCAAGATCATCGTCGATACCTACGGCGGTTACGGCCGTCACGGCGGCGGTGCCTTTAGCGGCAAGGACTGCACCAAGGTCGACCGCTCCGCCGCATACGCAGCTCGCTGGGTCGCCAAGAACGTCGTCGCCGCCGGCCTTGCCGACCGCTGCGAAGTCGAGCTGGCCTACGCCATCGGCGTGTCCAAGCCGTTGTCGATCATGGTCGACACCTTTGGCACCGCACATGTTGCCGAAGACAAGATCGTCGAGGCCGTGGAGAAGACCTTCGACCTGCGCCCGGGGGCCATCATCCGCGACCTGGACCTGCGCCGCCCCATCTACGAGAAGACGGCAGCCTACGGTCACTTTGGCCGCGAAGACCCCGACTTCACCTGGGAGAAAACCGACCGAGTCGAAGAACTCAAAGCAGCCTGTGGCCTGTAAGCTAACAAGAAAAGCCACAGCCAAATAATACGCACCAAAGAAGTACCGGCTCCAACCGGTACTTCGTTTTTTATTTAAACGGTGGTGAAGATATTTCGATATGAACCTTCGCTGCGTACCCAGCCGATGAATTTTGAAGCACAAGCGCCTCTACCATGTATCCTTAGTCCCGAGGGCGGGGCATAAGGTCGATCGCGAGTTCCGCACGAGCCGGAGAGCACTTAATGTGCTCTCCGTGCGAGCAGGACTGCCCGAGCAGGCGACCTTATGCCCCGCCCTTCGGGACGACGGAATAGAACAGGAGCAGCCATGGCAGGCAAGCCGCAAACACTAGCTACGACCTCGGCATTCGAGATCTTGGGCCCCATCATGGTCGGCCCCAGTTCATCGCACACCGCCGGCGCCCTGCGCTGCGCCCAGGTTGCCGCCAGCCTGCTGGAAGGCCGCATCACCAAGGTCACCTTTGGCCTGTGGAACTCCTTTGCCCATACCTACCGCGGCCACGGCACCGACCGCGCGCTCGTCGCGGGTATCTTGGGGCTCGATACCGACGACGAGAACATCAAGCAGGCCTTTGACCTCGCGCGCGAGCAGGGCCTCGACTATCACTTTGACATCAAGGGCGACGACGCCTCCATCCACCCCAACACCGTCGACATCGACATGGTCGACGACACGGGCGCCACGGCACAGGTCCGCGGAGAGAGCCTTGGCGGTGGCAAGATGCGCATCAGCCGCATCAACGGCGTCGGCGTCGACATCTCGGGCATGTATTCCACGCTCTTCGTGGCGCACCAGGACGTTCCCGGCGTGCTCGCAGCGCTCACGAACCTGCTCGCCTACGCACACGTCAACATCGCCTTCTGCCGCACCTACCGCACCGAGGTGGGCGGCCAGGCCTATTCCGTCTTTGAGACCGACGGCGCTCCCGACGACACCGTCGTCCCCATGCTGCGCAAGCTCGACAATGTCGATTACGCCACGTTTATCGAGCTCCCGGGCTCGGCCTCGTCGCTCTCCCCCGGCGTCTCGGCCAAGGAAATCTTCGACGACGGCGAGCAGATGCTCGATGCGTGCGCCGAACTCGGTTTGAATATCGGCGCCGTCATGGCCGTGCGCGAGGCGCGTCTGACCGGCGAGGCCCATGCTATCGCAGCCATGCGCCGCGTGCTCGACGTCATGCGCGAGGAGACCACGGCCCCCATCGCCAATCCGCAGCGATCGCTCGGCGGGCTTATCGGCGGAGAGGCCAAGCTCGTCGATGCCACCTGCCGCAACGATTTGAGCGCAAGCCTGATGGGCCCCGTTCAGACCGATGCCGTGGCCCGCGCGATGGCCGTGCTTGAGCGCTCCGCCACCATGGGCGTGATCGTTGCCGCCCCCACGGCCGGCTCCGCGGGCGTCGTCCCCGGCTGCGTGCTGGCGCTCGCCGATCACCTCCAGCTCGACGAGGAACAGGTCATGAATGCCCTCTACTGCGCCGCCGCCATCGGCCTCAACCTCACCACGAGCGCCTGCGTCGCCGGCGCCGAGGGCGGATGTCAGGCCGAGGTTGGAAGCGCTGCCGCCATGGCCGCCGCCGCGCTGGTCCAGATGATGGGCGGCACGCCCGAGCAAGCGCTCGACGCCAGCTCCATTGCACTGAGCAACCTGTTGGGCCTCGTTTGCGACCCCGTCGGCGGCCTTGTCGAGGTGCCCTGCCAAAACCGCAACGCCATCGGCGTGGCCGCGGCCTTCAGCTCGGCGCAGCTCGCCCTCGCCGGCATCAAGAGCCTGGTGCCGTTTGACCAGATGGCGCACGTGATGCTCTCGGTGGGCCACGCCCTGCCCGCCACGTTGCGCGAGACGGCCAAGGGCGGCATCGCGCAGGCTCCGGCAGCACTCTCGGCGTGCGCAAAATGCGGAATATGCGGATAGTGAGCAAAAGCGAACGATAGGTGGGACATATGTCCCACCTATCCTTTATCGCCACTGTTTTCGTAACACAAGCAATTGCGTAATCGCTATAATTCAAGCCCAGTTAAAACACGATGAGCCGTAAAGCGAAACTCGAAGGAAATATACACGATGTCGCAACTCGACCGCAGCCAACTGATCCCCGATCCGCAACAGCCCAGCAGGCAGCCCGGAGGCATCCAATCGCCCCGTCCCATTGCGCCAGCCCATGGTCAACAGCACGGCGCGGCAAATACCTCCCCGCGCCCCAATCAGGGCCAGCATCAGCAGCGTCAGCAGCGTTCCGCACATGGCGCCGGTCACAACCAGGGCCCTTCGCACACTCGAGTTTCTAACAACCGCGGCCCCGCCGACAACCGATCCGCAAAGGGCAATAAGACGGGCGGCAAGACGGCGTTCTTCGTCGTCCTCGGCCTTGTCGCTATCGTCTATATCGTGGGCGTCGTGGCGTTTTCGCAGATTGCCTACCCCAACACCACCATCGCCGGCGTCGATATCTCGTTTTCCAACGCCTCATCCGCCGCTACCAAGGTCAACTCAGCGTGGAAGCACTACAAGCTCACCGTTTCGGGTGAAGACTTTAGCTGGACCTATCAGCCCGAATCCGACGAGCCCATCGTCGACGGCGAGGCAGCTGCCCACGAGATTATCGGCAGCAACGAGCCGCTGCTGTGGCCTTCGCGCCTGATTGCCTCGCTCGGCGGCAAGAACGTTAGCGCGACCAAAAACGGTACCATCGACCTGGAACAGGACGTCGACCTGTCCATGCTCTCGGACGCCTTTGACCAAAAGCAGTTCGAGGAGGATCTGGGTGCCGCCATCGACGCATTCAACGAGGGCCGCACGGGTACCTTTGAGGCATCGAGCTCCTACGACGAGAAGGCGGGCAAGTTCACGATCGAGAAGGCCCGCTCCAACGAAAAGCTCAACCGCGAGCATGTCATTAAGTATGCGGAGATCGAGCTCGCGTCGCTGTCCGAGACCGTCGATCTTACGAAGCTCGGAAACGATGCCTACGAGCCGCTCAACGGCACACTCACCAACGACCAGATCCAGGCCGCATGCGATGCCGCCAACAACTTCCTGGGCGTTAACGTGACCCTTAAGCTCAACGGCAACGATGCCGGCAAGGTCGACGGCAGCTCGGTGCTGCAGTGGATCAGTTTTGCCGACCCCGCGAACCCCACACTTGACACCTCCCAGATCAGCAACTGGGCAGCAGACCTCGCCAATGGCTTTAACACCGTGGGCTCCACTCGTTGGTGGACGCGCGCCGATGGCAAGCAATGTGCCGTCGAAGGCGGTGACTTTGGTTGGTCTATCGATAGCAGCACGCTTGCCAAGCAGGTCGAGGATGCTATAAACAACAAGCAGACCGGCGAGATTGAGATCAATTACTCCCAGAAGGCCGACACCTTTACCGCCAAGGGCGAGCCCGATTGGAAGGCGTATATCGACGTCGACCTGTCCGAGCAGCACGCGCGCTACTACGACGAGAGCGGCAATATCGTTTGGGAGGCCAACTTTATTTCCGGCAAACCGGGCGAAGACGCCACCCCCGAGGGCGTGTGGCAGATCAACAGCAACGACGGCGCCACCAAGCTTATCGGCGCCAAGGACCCCAAGACCGGTAAGCCCAAATACGAGAGCCCGGTGAGCTACTGGATGCCGTTTGAGGGCAACATGGTTGGCTTCCACGACGCTACCTGGCAAAACGATTCGAGTTTCGATAGTGCCGAATCGTACAAATGGTGCGGTAGCCACGGCTGCATCAATCTGCGCCTGGCCGATGCCAAGGCGCTCCACGACTGCATCAAAGTCGGTCTGTGCGTGGTCGTGCATTCCTAGCACATCACGCGTGTCACAACAAAGCTCAGCGTCACCTACCTTTCGATGCTGAAAGAATCGCGCCTGTGCGCCCGCCCCAACCGGTGGGCGCATATACTTATCGCGGTAAGTTCTATAAAGGAGACGCTATGTCGAATGTCCCCACCATCACCCCGGGTCCCGACGATACCGGGCGCGTGCCGGAAGGCGCAACTGAAACTCTACCGCTCATCACAAGCGCCCCCACGGCACAGCAAAACGACGACGAGCAAGGTAACGCCGGAATATCCGACGATGAGGCTTACGCAAAGCTCAAGGCCAAGCGCGCGGAGCGGCGCCGCAAAAAGCTCGTCCGCCGCGGCATCGCTGCCGGCATCGTGGGCGGCATTATCCTAATAGCCATTATTGTGAGCGTTGTCCTCAATTCGCAGCCGCAATCTGCAGGTGAACCTGTTACCAACATGGTCATGGAAGGCACCTTTACCACGACTGTCGAGGCAAAAGGACAGCTCAAGCCAATTTCTGCCTCAGTGGTCTCCCCTTCTGTCGATGGCACGGTGGCTTCGATCAACGTGCAAGCCGGTCAGAGCGTCAACGAGGGCGACGTGCTCATGACCATTAAAAACGATGAGCTCGATAATGCCGTTGCCGAGGCGCAGCGCGCGGTCGCGGCCGCCCAGGAAGACCTGAAAAACGCACAGGCGACACTTGCTGCCGCACAGGCAGCACCGACGCTGGATGCCGACGGAGCGACCACCCCGACGGATGCAACCGCCAACGCCAGCGCCGTCTCGAGCGCTCAGCGCAATCTCGCCTCGGCCCAGGCAACCCTGGACCAGGCAAACGCCAAGGCGACCGAACGCACCGTAAAGGCCCCCAGCTCGGGTAGCATCGTCGAACTCAACGCCAAAGTGGGCGCCACGGTGACCGGAGGCATGGTCATGGGCGAAGGCGACACGAGCGGCGGCAAGCAGTGCATGCAAATCGCCGACCTCTCTAAGATGAAGGTGACGGTTCAGGTGGGCGAAAAGGCATCGCCAAGATCGCCGTGGGCCAGAGCGCCAACGTTACCTATCCCGCGTTTCCCGATATCGTGAGCCAGGGCACCGTCACGGCTATCGCATCGGTTGCAAACTCCGACGCAGCCAACGGTGGTGGCGGAAGCGTAACCTTTAACGTCGACATCCTCATCGAAGCACCCGACAGCCGCCTTAAGCCCGGTATGACTGCCGAGGTCTCGGTGGTGACCGAGCAGCTTGACGACGTAGTCATGGTGCCCACCATGGCGCTCATGACCGAGGATGGCGAGCACTATTACGTCAATCTGGCCACCGATGACGAAGGCAAGGAAACGCGCCGCGTGAAGGTAACTGTCGTGACGCAAAACGACAACGAAGCTGTGGTCGGCAAGACGCAGGTCAAGCGCGACGAGCAAGGCAACGAGATCAACCCCGACGTGCCGGTTACCAAGCTGCGCGATGGAGACACCATCGTGGTGGATACCGGCGCGGGCATGACGGCAGACGGCGGCGACAGTATGCCTGCCGACGAGGGCATGTAATGCGCCCCGTCATCGACATCCGCAACGTGCACCGCATCTTTGAGAGCGAGGCCGGTTGCGCTCACATCCTGCACAATGTGAGCCTGGCGGTGGACCCCGGTGAGTTCGTCGCCATCACCGGCCCCTCGGGCTCGGGCAAGTCGACGCTCATGAACATCCTGGGTTGCTTGGACAAACCGACGGCGGGCGACTATTACCTGCAGGGCCTCAATGTCGCCGAACTCGACGATGATGAGCTCACCGAGGTGCGTGCGCTGAGCATCGGCTTTGTCTTTCAGAGTTTCAACCTGCTGCCGCGTCTGTCGGTTATCGAAAACGTCATGCTGCCGCTGTCCTACACCAATGTGCCGCGCAACCAGCGCGAGATGCGCGCCGTGCACGCACTGCAAGCCGTCACGCTACCGGTCGACCATTGGGACCACCGCATATCGGAACTCTCGGGTGGACAGATGCAGCGCGTCGCCATCGCGCGCGCCCTCGTCAACGATCCGCCCATCATCCTGGCCGACGAGCCCACGGGAAACCTGGACTCGGCAACCGGGGCGCTCGTCATGGAAACCTTCCACAAGCTCCAGGAGCGCGGCAAGACCATCGTACTCATCACGCACGACCCGGGCATTGCCGCCGAGGCCGACCGTGCCGTGACCATTCGCGACGGGCGAATCCATGACGGCGCATATATCGCGCATGCGCCGAATACGCTACGCGGCGCCATCAGCAACCTACCCGCGACTTGTACATCTTCCACGTGGCCGAAAGGAGCGAAGGCATGAGCACCCGAGATCTTATCCAAGAAGCCCTGCACTCGCTCGAGGCCAACAAGGGTCGCAGCCTGCTCACCATCCTAGGCATCGTCATTGGCATCGCCTCGGTCATAGCCATGACCTCGCTCATCAGCGGCATCCAAAACAGCCTGGTCAACAGCTTGGGCCTCAACGCGGCCCGCATGGTGCAGATCTACTCGTCCCAAGAGCTCACCGATTCGGACGTCGAGAAGCTGCGCAAGATGGTGCCGCAAATTGAGCAGATCGGCATCGTCGACAGCGCCTATTCCGAGTACAAAGTTGGAGATAAAAGCTATACCGTCATGGCACAGGGCGTCGATAGTGACATGCTCGATGCCGTGGGCGCCAGCAAGATCGTTGCCGGTCGCACCTATAGCGACATCGAGTCCAAA
>ENA-OQKA01000150-OQKA01000150.1-human-gut-metagenome-genome-assembly--contig:-NODE-150-length-21890-cov-3.495382_pt1 | contig 21890 bp, 20 predicted proteins | sample MGYA00242644_ERZ504789 | MGnify/ENA primary metagenome ERZ504789 (study PRJEB26092, sample SAMD00036423) | human gut metagenome | host: Homo sapiens | study: EMG produced TPA metagenomics assembly of...
AAGGTGATGAACTTTCTCTCTATTCTGTAAATAATCAACATGTATCCTTTTGAGTTTCTGATACCATTCTTTTTTCCACATCTTCCATACAAATTCTGATCCCCGTTATTATATATTTACAACTGCAATTCTTACAAATCCCACCATTGTTTTCGCATTTTGATACAAACGCATAATAGTTTACAAAAATTTTACTGTAAATTCGTATATCCTCACAAATGCGTTATTATGTAGATGATGTTATAATACGTAGAATAAATACAGGAGAAATCTAAACATATGTCAAAAGTGGTTCACAGGAAGAAAAGACTTTCCTCCTTTAAATTAATTGTACTGGGCTTTGCCGCTGTCATTTTTGTCGGCGCACTGCTGCTGATGCTTCCGGTCTCTTCGGTTTCCGGTACACAGACTCCTTTTCATGAGGCACTATTCACCTCTGTTTCAGCGGTATGTGTCACAGGGCTTGTTGTACAGGACACCGGCAGTTACTGGTCTTCTTTTGGTCAGGCAGTTATTTTGCTGCTGATCCAGACCGGCGGGCTGGGTGTCATCACCGTTGCTGTTTCCTTTGCCATTTTATCCGGACGGAAAATTTCGCTCATGCAGCGCAGTACAATGCAGGATGCAATTTCTGCACCGAAAATCGGCGGTATTGTCCGCCTGACCAAATTCAGCGTACAGGGTACATTATTTATTGAATTGCTCGGCATGACTGCCATGCTTCCGGTTTTCTTCCGTGATTATGGCATCAAAGGCATCTGGATGGCAGCCTTTCACTCTGTATCTGCATTTTGCAATGCCGGTTTTGACCTTCTGGGAACTTCCAGCCAGCCGTTTGTATCTCTGAGCAGATACATCGCAAACCCACTGATCAACCTCGTAATTATGCTTTTGATCATAATTGGTGGCATCGGCTTTCTGACGTGGGACGATATCTGCAGCCATAAATGGCATATCAGACGTTATCGCGTACAGAGCAAAGTCATTCTTTGGACATCAGCTTTACTTATTATAATTCCGGCCGTATTCTTTTTTGTTGTGGATTTTACGGGTTCATCAACCGGCACCAGACTGCTGGCCTCCACGTTTCAGTCTGTAACAACAAGAACTGCCGGTTTTAATACCGCAGATCTTACAGCAATGACACCGACATCAAAATCTGTTATGATTATGCTGATGCTGATCGGAGGATCTCCCGGCTCTACTGCCGGCGGCATGAAAACAACAACTTTTGCAGTCCTTATTTTAAATATGGTTGCCACGTTCCGCCAGAAAGAGGACATTGAAATTTTCGGTCGGCGGCTTGACAGTCATGCCATTAAAAATGCGGCCACCATCGTTGCTTTATATATCATTTTTTTCTTTATTGGAGGGATTGCCATCAGTTCCATCGAACACCTTCCGCTTCTGGACTGCCTGTTTGAAACGGCATCCGCTGTCGGAACCGTCGGACTTACACTTGGAATTACACCAACTCTCGGCATCCCGTCCCAGCTGATTCTGATCCTTCTGATGTTTTTCGGCAGAGTCGGTGGGCTTACCTTAATTTATGCGGCAATTTCCGTAAAGCAAAACGGAGTAAAACTGCCGCTCGAAAAGATAACAGTTGGTTAAAAAGGAGTTGAAAATACCATGAAAAATATATTATTAATTGGATTAGGAAGATTTGGAAGACATGTTGCCATACAGCTGAACAATCTCGGTCACGAAGTGATGGCAGTCGACAACAACGAAGAACGTGTCAATGAGGTTCTTCCGTTTGTCACCAATGCTCAGATCGGTGACAGTACCAATGCCGATTTCTTAAAATCCCTTGGCATTGGTAATTTTGATGTATGTATGGTAACGATAGGTGGAAATTTCCAGAATTCCCTTGAAACTACTTCCCTGCTCAAAGAACTCGGTGCAAAAACGGTTGTATCGCGTGCAGAACGGGATGTACAGAAAAAATTTCTTCTGCGAAACGGTGCAGACGAAGTTGTTTATCCGGAAAAACAGATTGCAGAGTGGGCTGCTATCCGGTATACTGCCGATCACATACGCGATTATATTCAGGTGGATGAGGCACATGCAATTTTTGAAGTGGAAGTTCCGGAAAACTGGATTTCCAAAACAATCGGTCAATTGGATATCCGGAAAAAATTCGGAATCAATATTGTTGCCATCCGGGAAGACGACAAAATTAATATGGCAATTTCTCCAAATACCGTATTCCAGTCTGGTACCACATTGCTTGTTCTCGGTGAATATAAAGAACTTCAAAAATGTTTCCGTATGTAGTTTCTATTTCCATAACAGGTTCCACAGGTTCTGATAAGCAGCTGTTTCATACAGATTTATATAATTACATGCCGTACTTCTCTGCCGGAAAGCCGGATATAAAAATCCTGTTTCCGGCAGTCCCGGCTCATATTCTCCCTCAAGCGGTCCCACGGCACACAGAAGATAATTGTATACTTCCTCGGAACCTTCCTGCCATTCCTTATCGGTTCCTTTCACTGGAACATCATACATTCCATGAAACAAAAAACAATAACTTTCTTTTCCCAGTGCAACACGTTCCCCGATCATTTCATAAAGCAGATCCAAAAACGCATCGTTCTGCAGCCCGGACTCTTTGATTCCATCCAGAAGCTGCCAGATACTTCCCGGCTTTCTCCCGGTTTCCGGAATCCGGTAATCCTTCAGCTGTTTGTTGGTCTCTGCCTGTAAAACTGCCTTCGCCAGTTCCAGATTTTTCGTTTTTCTGCTGTGGAAAGTTTTAAAAATGCGTGTTGAATGTGCCATCTATATATCCTTCTGCATCATAATATGCACCGGCGATCCGGTCAATGTGTGACTGCGCCGGAGTCATGCGCCGTGTCAGTTCGAGCATGTCTTCCCGATTAATCATGATTTCCTTCTCCGATCTTCATTTAAGAAAATTATACTGGTATTTTCCAGATTTTCCAAGAGAATATCAGATTATAATTTACATAATCCTGTTATTTTTGTATATTTAATCGCATAATAGTATGTAAGTGTGCTGTTTCTGCGGAAATAGTTGAGTCTGCAGGCATTCCTGTGATATGATACATTTACACGGGCAAACGTGTAATTAGAGGAGGGTACTGCATGGGAAATTATTTAAACCAGGATGGAAAAAAATTTTACGAAATTACACATTCTGATATCTACGTGGATAAGACAGAATTATTGACCTATACAAATTCTGTCTTACAGACTCTGCAGAAATATATATGTATCAGCCGTCCCCGCCGTTTTGGGAAATCAATAACCGCCAGCATGATTGCTGCCTACTACAGCCGTGGCTGTGATGCAAAAGAACTCTTTTCCCCATATAAAATTGCCCGGAATCTGGATTTTGACACCTATCGTAATAAATACAACACCCTGTTTTTAAATATGCAGGAATTTTTAAGCCGGACGAAAAACATCTATGAACTGCTTGATCGCATGAAACGGCTGGTACTGCGGGATTTAAAACGGGAATACCCGAATGTTGATTATTTTGATGATACAGATCTTATTGAATCCATGCAGGATGTATATCAGGAAACTAACTGTCCTTTTGTCGTAATCATTGATGAATGGGACTGTATTTTCCGGGAATACAAACAGGATAAAGAAGCCCAGGAAATCTATCTGGATTTTTTGAGGGATATGCTAAAAGATAAGTCCTGTATTGCACTCGCTTATATGACAGGAATTCTTCCGATCAAAAAATACGGAACCCATTCCGCTTTAAATATGTTTGATGAATTTTCCATGATAAATCCGGGACCTCTTGCATCCTATGTCGGCTTTACCGAACTGGAAGTCGCTGCCCTTTGTACAGATTATCATATGGATCTGGATGAAATAAAAGCATGGTATAATGGATACTCTTTTGAAAAAATACCATCCATCTATAATCCGAGGTCTGTTGTAAGCTGCATGCGTTTTGGGAAAATTGGAAATTACTGGAACCAAACAGAAACATTTGAAGCCCTGCAGATTTATATCGATATGAATTTTGAAGGATTAAAAGATGATGTTCTCAGTATGATAGCCGGGGAATCCGTTCCTGTCAATACCGGAAGTTTTACCAATGATATGACAACCTTCCGCACCGAAGATGATGTGTTGACTCTTTTAATCCATCTGGGCTATCTTAGCTATGACTACGAAAACAAAACCGTAAAAATACCAAACAATGAAGTGCGTGAAGAATACGTTAACAGTGTTTCCGTATCCGACTGGGGCGAAATCTCTAAAGCCCTGAAAAATTCAGCAGACACCCTGCAGGCAATCTGGCAGGGAAGGCCAGAACAGGTAGCACTTGGGATTCAGCAGGCGCATTTTGAGACATCACATATCCAGTATAATGATGAAAATGCGTTAAGTTATACGGTTTCACTGGCACTCTATGCCGCACGCAATTTCTATACGATACACAGGGAATTTGCCGGCGGTAAGGGATTTGCGGATATGGTATTTCTTCCACGGAAGAAGTTTCCGGATAAACCAGCACTTGTTATCGAATTAAAATGGGATCATAGTGCACAGGGCGCAATCACGCAGATTAAACAAAAACAATATAGTGAAAGCCTGAAAGAGTATCATGGAAACCTTTTACTGGTCGGAATCAATTACGATACCAAAAGCAGGATTCATACATGTAAGATAGAACCATTTTCTTTGTAAGAAACGGGAGGGCACTGCCCTCCCATTTCTTATAGCATTTTTTCAATTTCTTCTTTCTCCGGCATCACGCGGAGCGCGCCTTTGCGCGTCGTGATCAGAGAAGCCGCCGCATTGGCAAAACGAAGCATCTCTTTCAAATCTTTCTCTTCAAGCCCCTCCAGTCCATGCTCCAGCACATAATGCAGAACACACGCACAGAACGTATCTCCCGCACCGGTCGTCTCAATCGTATTTGGCTGAAGAAACGGCTTTGCCTCCACAATTCTGTCTTTATAATACGCCCGGCTTCCCTCTTTTCCCATGGAAACCAGTATGAGCGGAACCGGATAGCGTTCCCGTATCCAGCGGACTCCATCCGTATAATCTTCTTTCCCCGTCAGCCACTGGATTTCATTATCCGATATTTTTAAAATATCACACTGTCCCAGACCATATAACACCTGTTCCCTGGCATCTTCCATGGAGTCCCAGAGCGGTTTGCGGATATTCGGATCAAAGGAAATGAGCGCACCTGCTTCTTTTGCGACCGCGATCGCTTTTTTCGTTGCTGCGCGGACACCCGGATGCGTCATGGATAACGTTCCGAAATGAAAGATTTTTGCTCCATGGATTATTTCCTCCGGCAGTTCTTCTTCCGTCAGCATCATATCCGCGCCCGGATTTCGGTAAAACGAGAAGTCCCTGTCTCCATCCGGATATGTATGCACCAGTGCCAGCGTCGTGTGCACCTTGTCATCCTTTAAAAGTCCGGCTGCATCAATACCGACTTCCGTGATCGCATCTTCCAGCTGCTTTCCGAAAAAATCGTTTCCTACTTTTCCGATAAAAGCCGTCCTATGTCCTAAGCGCGACAGCATTGCCAGCACATTGCACGGTGCGCCTCCCGGATTTGCCTCAAACAGCGGATTGCCCTGCCCGCTGACTCCGTTTTCGGTAAAATCAATGAGCAGTTCCCCCAAAGCCACTACGTCCATGTTCTCTTCCTCCTGTTACTTTTTATAATACAATATCATACTTTTCGACCGTAATATACATCTTTTTATCGCTGAAAAACCGGATTCCCTCTGCCTCCAAAGGGGTACAGACCGCTGTTGTTGCCACCTGCTGCCCGTCATTGATAAAAAGCTCAATGGACTGACGGTCCAGAATAAACCGCATTTTTTTAAGTCCTTTTGGATCTGCAATTTTAATTTTGCGCACGCAGACCACATCTTTTGTCACACCACAGTATGTGCGGTCAATCTCCAATATTCCTGTTCCCTTATGATAAGTAAAAGCGGTCTCGTATTCCTCATCTGCGGCAAGCTGTATGGAAAAAACGTTAAATCCTGTTCATCCATTGTAACAGTCAGATCCATCGTCCGTCCGCAAATGCCGGAAAGTGCTGTCTCACCATCAATCTCTGCATGCTCATAATGGCACGGATTCTTATGATACTGCGCAATCTCCCGCACCGGCTGCTGCCAGATCTGTCCGTCTTTTACTTCCAGCTCCCGCGGAAGAGTCATCATGCCCTGCCAGTCCTGCGTATCCGGCACCACACAGGCATCCCATGACTTCATCCATGCAATCATCACACGCCGCCCATCCGGGAGAAGTGTGGTCTGAGGTGCATAAAAGTCCAGTCCGTAGTCAATCGTATGCGGTTCTTCTTTTTCAAATATATGCGAATTTTTATCATAATTTCCAAGAAATAAACAGAATTATTTCCATTGTGGAATTCGTATTTTTCCGCTTTCATATTCTGTGGGGAACAGATCAGTACATGTTTATCTCCCAGTGGGAAAAAGTCCGGACATTCCCACATCGTTCCGACTTTTCCGGTACTGTTTGCCGCAAGAACGGTCTCAAATTTCCATTCTTTTAAATCTTTGCTGGAACAGAGCACGACCTGTCCGATCTGCCTGTTATCCTTGCTTCCGACAATCAGATAATAGGTGTCCTCTTCCTTCCAGATTTTCGGGTCACGGAAATCAATCCGGCTGCAGTTTTCCGGCAGCATCTCCCCGGTCACAACCGGGTTGTTTTCATACTTTACATAATCCCTGCCATCCCCGAATGCGATGCACTGGTTCTGTCGTTCCTCTTCCCTGCCGTCCGGCAGTGTAATCTTTGTGACACCGGTATAGACCAGCACATGTTTGTTATCCGCTTCAATAGCACTTCCGGAAAAACATCCGTTCCGGTCATAGTCCTGATCCGGTGCAAGTGCTGCCGGAAGCTGTTCCCAGCTTATCATATCCGTTGTCACACTGTGCCCCCAGTGCATCGGTCCCCACTCCCTTGCATATGGATAATACTGGTAGAACAGATGGATTTTTCCATCGTAAACGGAAAAACCGTTCGGATCATTGATCCATCCGGCAGGTGCCGAGATATGAAACAACGGTCTGGTATTTTTATCGGTCTGTGCTGCTTTTTCTGCCTCATATGCTCTTGCTTTTTTTAACATCTCACTCATACAAATTCTCCTGTTTATTTTTCTTCTTTCAATGACTCCTGATACTGATCGAAATATTTCTGTTTGATTGCCAGATAATCGGAAAGCCCGTATTTCTCCATTTTCTTTAAATAGGAATCCCACTCTTTGTCGATTCCGCCATTTAAAATCCAGTCTGCTTTTTTCTGCTCCGCATATTTTTTAATATCGGTATCATACTGGGATACTTTATTGGTATCGTCAATACTCATAAACACATTCGGATATACATACTTGCTTTTCATATCCTTCAGATATGTTTCATGCATATTGTCCAGACGCCATTTAGCATCCGCCGGCTGTGTGACATACACATCATAATACTCATTGAGAACTGCAAGCGGACCGTTGACAGACTGCGCCTCACGTACCTCTACCGGTGACTGGTCGCCCAGATCCAGATGCTTCAACATTTCACCGCCATCTTTATTTGTGGACAGTTCAAAAATATTAAACGAATCCTTTTCCCCATAACTTCCCCAGTTATTCTGCGGGGACTGAAGCGGCGCATACATCTGATCAATCCAAGCTGCCGCCAGTGCCGTGTTCCGACAGCTGGATGTAAGCACACAGCGGCCTCTGTCAAAACCACTTGTTTCACTGTTATTCTGTCTTGTGATATTTCTGGCTCCCTCCGGACCGGTCAGTGCCGGAAGCATCACATAATCGGTATTATTGTCAATATTTGCAATATCCCAGGTAAAGCAGAGACCGTAACGGTGATTTTTACCTTTTGCCACATAGGTTGACCACTCCTGCGTAAATGCCTCCGGATCTACAAGATCCTCTGTTACCAGCTTATGCAGCCATTCGATGCCTTCTTTGTAACCTTCCTGCACGGTCGTATAAATCACGGTTCCGTCATCTTTTACGGCAAAATGATCGCCCGTATCTCCATATCCTTCGCCAAATCCGTTGATGAGAATCGCCGGATCCTGATCGCCATTGTTGATGATAAATGACATCGGAATCACATCTCCCTCGATATCAAACTGTTTTTTCAGATCATCTGCATGATCCCGGAACGCAATCAGCACCTGTTCCAGTTCATCGGTTGTCGTTGGAATATCCAGTCCCAGATAATCCAGCCACTTTTTATTGATATAAGGAATATCCCCGATTGCCTGAATGGCTTCTTTCCCTGCGCCAAGCTGCTCAATCCACGGAAATGAATAAATATGTCCGTCCGGTGCGGTACACATCGTCCGGTATTCCGGATATTTCTCAAAGACCGCCTGAAGGTTTGGCATATATTTGTCAATCAGATTTTCCAGCGGAATAATAATTCCCTGCTTTGCATAACGAAGCAGATCATAATCGCTCATTCCTGCATTAAACAAACCATCTGGAAGGTTTCCAAACTGTGCCAGTGCCAGATTCTTTTTATCGGAAAACTGGTCTGCCACAAAACAGGTCCAGTCAATATGTACATTCGTCTGTTTTTCGAGTCTCTTAAAAATAATCCGCTCGTTCGGATTCTGCGTAGAGGTTGCCGGAGCACTTGTGATAAATGATAATTCTGCCTGTTCTTTCAGTGGAAACTGTACTTCTGAAACCGGTATATCCGGATTGATCTCTGCCTCCAGATGCTGCTCTTTTCCGCATCCTGCCACACCGGTCATCATAGCAAATGCCAGTCCGAGTGCCAGACATTTTTTAATTTTTCTCTTCCACATATCTGTACCTGTCCTTTCTGCTTAACCTTTTACCGATCCAACCATAACACCTTTGTCAAAGTATTTCTGGAAAAATGGATACATAATAAGCAATGGTAAACTTGATACTACAATTGTTGCGTATTTTAACTGTTCGGCAACTTTTGCCATCTCCGCGGTACTCTGAATGTCCGCGATCATGCCCGGCTGCGGTGTATTCTGTACCAGAATGGAACGCAGAACCAGCTGCAGTGGCTGTAAGTTTGCATCATTTAAGTAAATCATCGCATCAAAATAACTGTTCCACATACCGACAAAAGACCACAGTGCCAGCACCGCGATAATCGGTTTGCACACCGGCATCATAATCTGGAAGAAATGCTGGATCTCATTTGCCCCGTCAATTGCGGATGCCTCCCGCAGTTCTTTTGGAATGGACTGATAGTACGTTCTTGCCAGAATCATATTCCAGACATTAAATGCTCCCGGAATGAGAATTGCCCACACGGTATTTACCATATGAAGCTGATTGATCAAAATAAACGTCGGGATCATTCCACCGCCGAAAAACATGGTGATTAGAAAAATCACGTTAAAAAATTTTCTTCCGACAAATTCTTTTTTCGACATCGGATACGCTGCTAACAATGTGACAAATACGGAAATTGCCGCAAATGCCAGTGAATACAAAAACGAATTTAAAAATCCGCGCCAGATCATTCCGTTTTCCAGCACACGCCGGTATGCATCCAGTGTCCAGTCTTTGATGTGAAAACTCAGTCCCTGATTATTCAATACCGTCGGATCCATAAAAGATGCTAAAACAACATAGACCAGCGGAACAACAATTGAAAGAACAAACAGTCCAAGAATGGCATAACCGATTCCAAGCACCAGCCGGTCTGTCCGTGAATATTTCATTTTACTAACTGTTTCCATTTCACGTTCCTCCTATAATCCTTCTCCATCGTTTAATTTCTTTACCACCCAGTTCACAAATATAAGCAGGATCACATTGATCACCGAATTAAACAGTCCCACTGCCGTAGAATAACCGTAATCGCCATTCAAAAGACCAATCCGGTATACATAGGTTGATAAAATTTCAGAAGCCGGTAAGTTCATATCTGTCTGCAGGGCATATGCCTTTTCAAAGCCGATGCTCATAATGTTTCCGGCCTGTAAAATAAACTGGATCACGATAATATCCTTGATTGCCGGAAGTTCCACATACCAGATCTGCTGCAAAAGATTTGCACCGTCCACAATGGCTGCCTCTTCCAGTTCCTTGCTTGCATTGGATAATGCTGCAGTATACATGATGGATGCCCAGCCTGCTCCCTGCCAGATTCCGCTTGCAATATAAATGGTACGGAATGCGGACGGCATGGTCATCCAGTTTGTATTCGTTCCCAGCAGACGGTTTAACGGTCCTACCGGAGATAAAAACATACGCACCATACCACAGAGCACGATGACGGAAATAAAATTCGGTGCATAGATCAGCAGCTGGATTTTTTTCTTAATCCCCGCCTTGCGGATACGGTTCAGTAAAAGTGCCAGAATAATTGGTATCGGAAAACTCCAGAGAAGTCCAAAGATACTCAGCTTTAATGTGTTCAGCAGGTAGTTCATAAAATCCGGTGATGATAAAAACCTCTGGAAATATTCCAGCCCCACCCACGGGCTTCCCAAAACTCCTTTAATGACATTGTAATCCTCAAATGCAATCAGAAGTCCTCCCATCGGAAGATACTTGAAAATGATTGTGAGTAACAGTGCCGGCATCAGGAAAAAAACATACAGCTGCCAGTTTTTCTTTATATAAGACAGCTTACTCCCCATGGTTTGTTTTTTCGCAGAGCCGACTTGTTTTGCCAGTTTTTTCATGCGATTGCTCCTCCCTTTTCATCGTATTACTCGTTCTGCTTTGGTGTAACCGGTAAAGTAACCGGTTACTTTATATTCTGATAGTACTACAAAGTTTCCGATATGTCAACACTTTTATTTATTAAAGTAACCGATTACGTAACTAGTTATTTTTTCATTGCTATTTTTCTTTCCGGTTGTTATACTATGGATAAAACAGATAAAGGAGACAGCTTTCAGATGGGAAAGAAACAGGTAACATTTGCAGATATTGCAGCATATACGAATTTTTCAAAGACAACCATTTCCAGATATTTTAATCATCCGGACTCCCTGACGCTTGAAAATCAGGAGAAAATTTCACAGGCTCTTGATACTCTGGGTTACAAAAAGAATAAGCTTGCAAAGGTTCTTGCCAATGGAAAGAGTGAATTTATCGGAATCATTATTCCGAACCTTTATCTGCACTATTATTCGGAAATGCTTACACAGATTCTTTCCAGCTACCGCGATTTTCATTATAAATTTCTCGTATTCGTCAGCGACAACGGACCGTCCGAGGAGGAACAGTACATTGATGAACTGATGGCATACCAGATTGAGGGTCTGATCGTGTTAAGTCACACTCTTTCTTCTGAAAAACTGGCTTCTTACCAGATCCCGGTCATTGCCATTGAGCGCGAAGCCGAACATATCTGTGGCGTAACCAGCGACAATTATATGGGTGCGCTCCAGGCGGCAACGCTTCTGATCCGGGACAAATGCGATGTACTGATTCACGTTAATGCGGATGTTCCAAAGTCCATCCCTGCCTATGACCGTATCCGTGCCTTTGAAGATACCTGTCAGGAATATCACGTTCCTTATGAACTGAATTTAAATGTAATAGGGGATTCTTATCAGGACATTTTTGCACAAATGAAGCACATTTTCTCTGATATTGATGAGAAGTATCCATGCAAAAAAAAGGGGATTTTCCTCGCCAATGATACCTATGCAAATATGTTTTTAAACCTGATTTTCCAAAAATACGGATGCTTTCCTGACAGTTATGAACTGGTCGGATTTGACAATTCCCCGATTGCAAGCGAGGCAATTCTGCCTATCACAACGGTCGGACAGCAGATCGACCTGATCGCCAAAACCGCAATGGAACTTCTGGTGCAGCAGATGGAAGAACGAAAAAAAAGAAGACCGGTTTCTCTTTCGAAACCGATCCATAAACAGATTACACCGGTACTGATCCGCAGGGATACGACCAGCTGATTTTTTATAAATTTATGATTTTTCTTTCTGCTCCATCCCCGTATGCGTCAGATCCTTCACCCACTTATATTTCCGAAAATGATAGAGCGTCCACGGAATTTTTCCAACCTCATCAATACAGGTACACGCGTATACGACAATCACCGGCCAGTGGAATCGGTAAGTTCCAAGCGCAGCAAGTGGAATCGCGATTCCCCACATTGTTACGGCAAGGCTGTACACATCAAACATTGTATCACCGCCGGAACCAAACACGCCATTGATGGTAATTTCGTTGACGGAGCGGCCAATCATATAGACGCAGAGCACAACAAACATTCCCTTCAAATATACGGCTGCCTGCGGTGTCAGTTTGACAAAATGCAAAATAAACGGTGCCGAAATTCCCATGAGAACCATCATGGCAACTCCGCACACAAAGGAAATCTTCATCATCCGCGTACCATATAATTTCCCCCGTTTTAGGTTGCCGGCACCAAGCTCATTTCCGACCATAATCCCCGCCGCACCGGAAATTCCGGCACTCAGGCAGCAGATGATATCACGGACAACCGCCGCCACAGAATTGGCAGCGGCCGCGTCTACTCCCAGATGTCCCATAAAAGAAGAATACGAAGTAAATCCGACTCCCCAGAACAGGGACGCACCGAGAATCGGCATTGCGCATTTCCGGAAATCCCGTGCCAGTTCCCGGTTTCTTTGAAACAGACGGGTCAGATACGGACGGATGTAGCCCGGACGGCTGGAAATCAGGATACAACAGGCCAGTTCTATCATCCTTGCACTTAATGTCGCTGTTGCTGCACCCCGGACACCCATCGGGGTAATACCCAGTTTTCCGTAGATCAAAATGGCATTCAGTGCAATATTGATCCCTACCGTAGCAGAACTGATCAGTGCCGTTGTCAATGCGTGCTCGCTGATTTTCATAACCACCAGATAGCATTGGGAAATTCCTGTAAGCAGATAAGAAAATCCGGCAATCCGCAGATACTGCACGCCATAACCGATCAATACCGGTTCATCCGTAAAAAACAGCATCAGATACTGTGGGAAACAGATACAGGCAATGAAAAATGCAATCGACACCAGACCACAAAGCCGCAGTGCCATACAGAAAATATCATCCAGCGTTTTGATATTGCCCCTGCCCCAGTACTGTGCCCCGAGAATCGCCAGTCCTCCGGTTGCAGCAGAAAGAAGCATATTCTGGATAAACTGAATCTGCGTGGCAAGCGAAACTGCCGACATGTAATTCTGGTCCATCCCTCCGAGCATAAACGCATCTGCCACGGCAACCAGTGCCAGCATCAAGTTCTGCAGCATCATCGGAAGCATAAGACTCCAGAGTTTTTTATAAAAAATCGTATCGTTTGTAAACATAAAATTCTCTCTTTTTTCCTGTGTCATTTCATCTCAATCTATTTATTATATTGCCTTTTTCATCATTAAGCAACATCAATCATTGCCACCCGCCTCTATACCTGTATATAAAGTTTTGTTTCTTCGGAAAAAGAATTGTGACGCGAAAAAAGCCGCCGCAGGAAAAATACCTGCAACGGCTCAAAAATCAGGGGATATTTATAAAGGATTACGCAATGGTAATATATTTCTTTTCTTCTGTCTTTGTCTTATCTTCCTTTGGAACAAACAGGGTAAGAATACCGTTCTGGAAACTTGCCCGGATATCTTCCTGACGGAGATACTCGCCCACATAGAATGATCTCTGGCAGCTTCCGGTATAACGCTCGCGGCGCAGATACTTACCTTCCACGGTCTCTTCTGCACTCTTGGCTGCACTGATCGTCAGATAGCCTTTGTGCAATGCTGCCTGCACTTCTTCTTTCTTATAACCAGGCAGTTCCATCTGCAACTCATATCCGTCTGCCAATTCTCTGATATCTGTCTTCATCAGATTCTGTGTGTTTTGCGATGCCTGCTGCTTCGGGGCTTTCTTGTTATATTCACTATCGTCATACCATGGGTTAAAAAATGTATCAAATAAATCGTACATAAATCATTTCCTCCTGTAAACGTTTTGTTCTTTGTTTATGCCCCTATTATAGCACGTTATTAGCACTCGTCAAGTATGAGTGCTAATAAAATTTCTAAAAATTTTATTAAGTCCCGGTTTCAAAGGATTTCCGAATTTTTTCCACATCCGTTTTTCGCAGATCCCCATGAATATTGGATTCAAACGTTACATACTCATAATCTTTCTGATATTTCTTTAACTGTTTTACCAGCTTATCCGCCTGTTTTTCATATGCCTGCAGATCTATTTTTTCATATTCTGAAACCCCTGCCGCCCTCAGATTCTCTTCTATCTGTTTTTCTGCATCTTTCACAGAAATGGCCGAAGACAATTATATGATATGAACCCAAACGGTACGTCAAGTATTATCTTTAAATTGCGTTGACAATCTCCCCTGAAAATCTATAATAAAATTAGTATTATTGTATTACCTTACTTTCAGATAAAGGAGACCCCCATTATGATATTTGCGACAGGATGGCTTTCCCTGCACCTGTTTGGTGTTTTTATAACATTTGCCCTGCTGGTGATTGTTTCCCAGAAAGAGGACGCCACCTATAAAAGTGAACTTCTTCTGACAATCGCATGCTGCCTTGTCACACTGGTAGCAAAAAGCATTTATATTGTGGGTGGTTCCAGACAAACGCTTCTTACCATAGGAAAACTCGAATATCTCGGAAAATCTTTTGCCAATTACTGCGCACTGATGTTTATTCTCCGCTGGCAGAACATTAAAATTCCAAAATGGTTTATCAATACCCTGTTGTTTATCAACTGTGCTTTCTATATCTTGATTGCAACCGTTGACCTTCACCACTGGTATTATAAGGATTACTGGCTTAACCCGTCACAGGCGAATATACGTGGGTATACTCTCGAAATTGCCCCGGCTCCTATGTATTATATATTTATGGCTTTTCAGGTTATGGAAATTATAGGCAGTGTATGTGTGATTGTTTCCTCGTATCTTTCCAAAAAGGATATGCCAGATCGCCTAAATCTGCATATCATCCTGCTGTTTTCCATGCTTTCCCCTGCGATCCTTCTCTCCCTGCGCCTTCTTGGCATTTTAAAATGGGACGACCCGACACCGCTCGGAATGTTTTTCGCCTGCGTGTTTATGTGTATTGCCGTCGTCAAATACAAAATGATCGACCCGGTAAAAAGCGCAAAAAACCTGATCATCCAGAATTTAAATGAAGCTGTTGTCGTCACGGATCTGGAGGGAAGATTTCTCTTTTTGAACCCTATGGCAGAAACACTGGTTTCTTCTATGAAGAAAAAAGCCATCCACCGTCAGAAAGACAACGAAATCTACGATATTCTCCGGGGTTCGGAGGGATATTTTGACTGGCTGGATCACCACTATCAGGTCGAGGAAACGGAATTGCAAAGCTGCAACACCCCACAGGGATATATGCTGACACTGGTAGATGTCACAAAAATTCTGGAACAGAACCACCGCATGAAAGAACTCGTCACACAGGCAGAAGCTGCCACACAGGCAAAATCCGCGTTTGTATCCAATATATCCCATGAGATCCGTACCCCTATGAATTCCATTGTCGGAATCACGGAAGTCATGCTGCGTTCCCGGCATTCCCCAAGGGAACAGGAATTCCTGCTAAACATCCAGAGTTCCGGACAGGCACTGCTTTCAATCATCAACGATGTATTGGACTTTTCCAAGATTGAATCTGGAAAAATGCAGCTGGTTTTAGAGCCTTATGATACGCTCTCCCTGTTCCATGACCTGAAGCTGACAATGGAAAACCAGATCAGCAAATGCCCTCTGGAGCTGATTTATGAAATTGACCAGACCATACCATGCCTTTTATATGGGGATGCCGGACGCATCCGGCAGGTAATTACAAATCTGGTCAGCAATGCCATCAAATATACCGAGCATGGACATGTCCGTTTTTCCGTCCATGTCCATAAAAAAGATTATGATAAAGTTTCCCTTTATTATGAAGTGGAAGATACCGGTATCGGAATCCGCAAAGAAGATCAGGAAATATTATTCGATTCCTTCCAGCGTGTGGATTTAAAAAAGAACCGCCGTATTCAGGGAACCGGTTTGGGCTTGACAATTTCGAAAAATTTCGTCAATATGATGGGAGGGACTATTGGTGTAGAAAGTGAATATGGAAAGGGAAGTAAATTTTATTTCTGTATTGACCAGACGATTATGGACTCGACACCAATTTCAGAAATCAACTACGAGCAGCGGCACAACAGTGTTGTCAGCAAAGAAGCAGAAAGCCTGTTTACCGCAGAGGATGCCCACATTCTCCTGGTAGATGATAATTCCCTGAACCTGCTCGTTGCCCAGGAGCTTCTAAAACCTCTGCAGCTTCAGATTGATACCGCAAGAAAATGGAAAAGATGCTGTCGCTATGGTACAGGAACGGCATTATGATCTGGTACTGATGGATCACATGATGCCTGTGATGGACGGCATTGAAGCTACCAAAGCAATCCGGGCACTTCCGGAACCACAATACCAGAACCTGCCGGTCATTGCCCTGACTGCAAATGCCATGGTAAATGCACAAAAGGAGTTTGCAAATGCAGGCATGAACGGATTTGTTGCAAAACCGATTGATTTCCAGATGATCTGTAACCAGCTGCGCAAATGGCTTCCTAAAGATATGATCCATGAACTTACCCGGGAAGAAGCCGAAAAGATTCTGTCGGATGAAACGGACACTGCTGATTCCATAACGGATACTTCCACCGGCAGTTCCGCGGAAAATCCTGCAAGATTCCGCTTCGAAAACGGTCTGCCCTACTGCGGATCGGAGGAAGCATTAAAACAGATCATACAGATTTTTTACAACACCATCGACAACAAATCCAAAAAGATTGAACAATGTCTAAAGGAACAATTAATAAAGGATTATACGATTGAAGTCCACGCATTAAAAAGTTCCGCATTGCTGATCGGTGCCCCCGGTCTGTCCGAAGCTGCAAAGGAACTGGAAATGTATGGAAATGCACAAAATCTTGCTGCACTTGAAGAAAAAACAGGACCGGTGCTTGCCATGTACCGAAGTCTTAAGTCCCTCCTGCGTCCTTATGTGGAGGATAACGAAAGTAGCAAAAAGGAAGTTTCTTCTGATGACTGGATTACCGTTCTTGAGCAGATGCATCAGTGTGTAGAACAGTTTGACATGGATGGCGTGGATCATGCCATGGAAACCATGGATACGTTTCAGACACCGGATAAGCTCAAAGACCTGATGGAACAGCTGCGGGTCTGCGTTGCAGATGTGGAAATGGAAGAAATTATGAAATTAACTGATACAATGGTCAATTTATTACAATAGAAGGAGAGACATTATGCACGAAATAAAAAGCCCATTTCTCATCCTGATGGAGGAACAAAGTTATCTCGCACAATCATTAGAAAGTGCTTTTGAAAAACAAAATGTCAAAGTAAAAATTGTAACGATAGCAGAAGCCAGCAGCATTGTCATCTCGGAAAAACCAAGTGGTTACCTGATCTGCACAAGCCCGGAGCTTTTAAAAAAAGCGGTCAGCGTAAAAGTAATGGTTGACCAGGCGATAAAAAACAAGACTCCGGTATTTATTATGGGAAACATAGATGAACTGGAACTGCTGTGGGAGACCCTCCCACAGCAGATGGTCATGGATGTGTTCACCCGCCCGATTACGGTGGGCGATATGGTCGATAATGTCTGCACACAGATGAACGATTTCTATCAGCTGAAAAAACGCACGATTCTGGCTGTGGATGATTCCGGTATTATCCTGCGCAAAATCAAGGCACTGCTTGAAGACACCTATCAGGTTGTACTGGCAAACTCCGGTGCAATGGCGATCAAATACCTGACCTTAAACACCCCGGATCTGATTCTGTTGGATTATGCCATGCCAATCGTTGACGGCAGCCAGATCATGCAGATGCTCCGGGAAGATCCGGAATTTCACCATATTCCGATCATATTTCTGACCGGAAAAAATGATGCAGAAACCGTAAAAAATGTCATGTCTTTAAAACCAGATGGTTATTTATTAAAGAGCATGAATCCTCAGAAACTGCACGCGGCAATTGATGACTTTTTGCATCACGGGGCAAATAAACCGGTTACGATACCCATCGCTTTTTGCGTGGGTATATTGATATCCCACAAAAATGCTCCCTGCAGGCGAACGTTTTCCCTGCTGAAAGAATCGCATCATTTTCTCTAACGCTTTTATCGCACGGATAAATTTCTAAAATACTATTCTGCTTTGTTACAGCAGGCAATTCCCAGCCCGTCCGGCCCAATATGACAGGACAGCCCCAGCGACAGATTATCGCACATGACATCCATACCCGGAAAGCTTTCTTTGATCTGCCGTATCCACTCTTCCGTTACTTCTGCGGTAGAACTTGATGCAGCCATAAGATATAGTTTTCCTGCTTCATAAGCCTCCTTAAAATTCGTCTCAAATTCTTTTTTCATTGCGTCTATCATTGCTTTTCTCGCATTTTTCATTCCACGGCACTTCTGATAGACATCTAACTTTCCTACACCAAATTTCATAACCGGCTTAATCTTCAGCACATCTGCTGCCACCGCAGCAACTGAACTGATCCGTCCACCCTTTTTCAGATATGTCAGCGTGCTGAGCCCCACATAAATGACCATATGCTCTCTGTTTTTTTCGAGAATATCTTTAATTTTCTGTGCACGGTATCCTTTCTCTGCAAGCTCCACGGCATCGAGGACCGAACGGTGCATCGGCGTAGACACGCGTCCATTATCTACAACAAATACTCTTCCGGCATACGGCTCCTCCTGTGCCATTGCCTGTGCCGTCATGCAGGAACCGCTCAGACCGCTGCTGATCGGAATATAGACAAGTTCTTCATATTCCTGCAGCATGGCTGACCACATATGCATCACACTCTCCGGTGACGGCTGGGATGTTGCCACATCTGCACCTTTACGAAGCATTTCATAAAATTCCTCTCTGGAAATATCCACCCCTTCACGATATAATTTTTCATCAATATAAAAAGGCATTGGCAGTACGGCAATCCCCAGCTTAGATGCTTCATTTTCTAAGATGCCACTGTGGCTGTCTGTCATGATTCCTGTTTTTTTCATAGAATAGTCCTGTCCTTTATCGTTTTGTTTTAGTATAACACAAAGCAGGGGACAATTATACTGCTGGCGTAAACTGTAACAAATATTTCCCCAGTTCCTCCATAATCATCTGCTGGCTCTCCCGAGTGTGAATCAGTGCATAATAATTTCTTCCGTATTTTGCCTGTCTCTCCTCTTCCCGGATTCCTACGGCTCTTCCCTTTTCCGTCACACGCTTTATCTTTTCTTCTCCCTGCACGGTTTCCTCAAGATATCCTTTTTCCACAAGCAGCTGATTGATAAATGAAGCGGTCAGTTTCTTTCGATCGTTCTCTTCGCAGAGCGCATTGATCCGGTTTGTCAGTTCTGAAAGCATACAGGTGTCGGTCAGTTCCACCTCATCAAGTTTTTCCGGAGCGATATAAAACGGCAGCTTCTTTTTTCTTGCCGGAGCTGCTGTTGTGGTGTCTACTGTCATGCCGGAAAATGCCTCCGCTGTGGCGGTATCTCCACCATGCTCGTTCAAAAATGCTGTGATAACCTGCGTAAAACGCGCACCGTAACTTTCGATTTTCTGTGCACCCATTCCGTACACGGCTGCCATCGCGGTGGAATCCACAGGACATTTGGCACACATATCTTTTAATGTCTTATCGGAACAGATAATATACGGTGGCACACCTTTTTCCACGGCAAGTTCCGTCCGGCATTTGCGAAGCTGCTCAAACAGTTCCTGCCCTTCCGGTGTCAGATCAGCAAGCTGCAATGCCTTTTTCTTCTCTTTTCCGGTCTGGATATAAGTTTCCTCCGCCTCATCTTCCACAACCACACAATTGCTGCATTTTTCACAGGTACACGGACTGTTGTCCCCGAAATAGGACAGGATAAACTGGCGCAGACACTCATCGGTCTCGCAGTAACGGATCATCTCATTGAGTTTCCTCTGCTCATTTGCCCGCAGCGCGGGATCATCGGATGTCTGCCCGGATGTGGATTTGTACTGCAACAGGCGTCTGTTTATCATGATATCCTGTTTCGAGAAAAATAACACACACTCCGCTTCTTCCCCGTCGCGCCCGGCACGGCCAGCTTCCTGATAATAATATTCCAGACTCTGCGGCATATTGTAATGAAGCACATAGCGCACATTGGATTTGTCGATTCCCATGCCAAATGCATTGGTTGCAACCATCACACGGATTCTGTCATAAGTAAAATCATCCTGATTCCTTTTCCGTTCCTCTAAAGACAGACCTGCATGATAGCGCCCCGCCGCAATGCCATATTGCAGCAAAAGCGCATACACACTGTCCACATTCTTTTTCGTGGCACAATAGATGATTCCACTCTCATCCTCATGCCTTTTCACATAATTTAAGATACTGTTGTCCGTCTCTTTTCCGCCCTTGCGGTTGACCACACGGAAGAACAGATTCGGGCGGTCAAATCCTGTCACGACTGTCACAGGATTCTGCAAATGCAAACTTGCGGTAATATCCTGCTTGACGCGCTCTGTGGCGGTCGCGGTAAATGCACTGACAACCGGACGGTCTGGCAGTTTTGCAAGAAAATCTGCAATTTCAAGATAGCTCGGCCGGAAATCCTGTCCCCACTGGGAAATACAGTGTGCCTCATCCACTGTCACCATGGAAATGTCGGCATAATATGCAAAGTCGAGAAAACGCGCGGTGTTGAGCCGCTCCGGTGCCACATAGATAATTTTGTATTTTCCCTGCGCTGCATAGGCAAGCGCAGCGTGTATCTGGTTTTCCGTCAGGGAACTGTTGATGTAGGCTGCATGCACACCTGCCTGATTCAATGCCTTGACCTGATCTGACATGAGCGAAATCAGTGGGGAAATCACAAGCGTAATTCCCTCAAGCATCAGCGCCGGAACCTGATAACACAGGGATTTCCCCGCGCCTGTCGGCATAATGCCAAGGACATCCTTTCCCTGCAGGATTCCGTCCATCAGTTCCTGCTGGCCCGGCCGCAGGCTGTCGTATCCAAAATAGTGTTTTAATGTTTCGAGTAAATTCAATTGGTTCTCCTTGTTGTGTTTTCTTTGCTGTTGTCCAGATGATCTATCCTGTTTAGGTGCTAGGTGAACAGGAACAAATGATCATCTGTATACAGTAAAATTTAAAAATTACTTGACTGTAAAATGAAATGGGGTTATTCTTTTTATATTAAGAAATGGGTTTTCACCGGGTAGGGTTTATGCCTGACAGGACTTGCTCGTTTCTTTTTTTATTTCCAGAACATCATACAGGTACTTCTTTCCACTGGAAGCGTGCCGTATCAATAATCGACCTGTAAAGATATTATATCTGTCCACTTCCCCATGATCATTATATACTGGCAATGCAAATCTCGTATCATACCGATACCAGCCCATCTTCGCATCGCGCGCATGTTTTGCTTTGCGGTTATGTTCAAATACACCATTAGAAGCTATCTCTATCATTTCCGGTAAAATCTGTACTGCATTTGCTTTTTGCCTTTGCATTCATCCCTCTTAATTTTTTCGTGTAAACAGATCCTGCATATTCCCCTGGCAATTCTGTTCCTATAAAAACAATTTCTTTATCTTCTGCAATACTATAAACCTCACCAACATATTTTCTGAGATATTTTTCGACATCATCCCAGGCTATTTCTTTCCCTTAAATATAATATCATTTATCACGACTAATTTTGTTTTCCTATCTGCTATCTTTTTAACAACTAGAAATATTAGCGTTTTGTCCCCTCACTCATGCATGTTTCCTTTTATTTTTCTTGTCAGCTCATCGTAA
>ENA-OQKA01000153-OQKA01000153.1-human-gut-metagenome-genome-assembly--contig:-NODE-153-length-21397-cov-7.508510_pt1 | contig 21397 bp, 32 predicted proteins | sample MGYA00242644_ERZ504789 | MGnify/ENA primary metagenome ERZ504789 (study PRJEB26092, sample SAMD00036423) | human gut metagenome | host: Homo sapiens | study: EMG produced TPA metagenomics assembly of...
CAAGGTAGAAGAGGTTACTGTGACATATAATAATGTGTCACAGAAGGCTTATCGTTGCTATTTCTTAGCAGAGCAGGATGGTGATGCGGTAGATAACGATTTCGCGGTTAACGACCAAGTGCGCTCGGAATCATTCAACGTTCGCAAGGGCACTTATCACAAGGCTGGCAATCACTTCTATTGGCGATTGGTAATCGGTCGCGATGAAGACCCTGTAGAGTTGGAAGGAAAGAAGTATCATTATATCGACCTATCGGATACCGATTGCGCTACTGCAAGCGATGTTCCTGCTAAAGGTGATGTGCTCAATCAGTGTGGAAACAGAACAGATGTAGAACGTCAGAACTGTCTTATCTTCTCGGCGGTAGATACCTATTCGCCATCCATTAGCCTCTATCACGGCATCAATAGCTATTCCTTTGCGAATAGGGAGTACGTGGAATATGGCGTAAACAAGCAGACCAATAAAGCGTTCTTTAACGTCTATGGTGATATGTATGTAGGCGACCGACCTACAAAGGAGAATGGCTATGAGGGTAGCAGCTACATCAAGTATGACAGCGCAGCCAAGCAGGTATCTGTTAAAGGCAAAATCTCAGCCAAATCCACAGTAGATGGCAAGGAATTGTCTCAGTACATCAAGGAGAACTCAGCAAAGGGCTTGACTGAGGAGCAGGTGAACAATCTCATCAAGAACTCGCAGGTGATAACTGATTTGCAGAATCAGGTTGACGGAGCTATCGAGACGTGGTTCTATGAGGGTGTGCCTACTTTGAAGAATGCCCCAGCTAACAGTTGGAAGACCGATAAGGATAAAGATACCCATCTTGGCGACCTTTACTACGACAACAAGACGGGCAAGGCATACCGCTTTGCCAAGGATGGCAACACCTATAAGTGGACTATCATTACAGATACCGACATCGCCAAAGCCCTTTCCGATGCAAGCAAGGCGCAGGAAACGGCAGATGGCAAAATGAAGGTATTCAGCACTCAGCCTATTCCGCCCTATCAGGTGGGCGATATTTGGGTGAATGCTACCTATCCTACAGATGGCAGTACCTACAAGAATGAGGTATTGCGCTGCCAGACTGCAAAGGGTGCTGGTTCTCAGTTCGCAATCGGTGATTGGATAAAAGCATCTAAATACACCGATGATACCGTTGCTAACGCAGCCAAGGCAGCGGCGGAGAAAGCGCAGAAGGCGGCAGAAAAGGCGCAGGGTGACATCAGCAAATTAGGAACTACCGTCACCACCAACAAAAAGGCATTCGACAACTACGTTAAGGATGGCTACCTAGAGCCTTCCGAGATTGCAGCTATGGCGCAGGATTCCAAGCGACTTGAAGATGCTTTCGCAGCTGCCGAGAAGTCATATAATGAGGTGAAGGGAGCAGAGGTGTTAAAGAGTACAAAGGAACTCACCGACCTCAACGCTGCTTTTACTACCCTCGCTACATCAAAGACGGAACTCATCAAGTATCTCTCTGATATTTCGAAGAGATATAATGCGGCTGATACTGAAGGCAAGGCTGCCATCGTATCTGCTGTCGGAACGAAGTTCACCAACTTCCAAAACGCATATTCAGCCTTCTATGACAAGCTGGGTTTGGCGAACGCATATATCACTAGCAAGATATATGGTGACTTGAAGCAGAATATTACTGACCTTGCAGGTTACAAGTATATCAAGGATGCGCTCGGTCAGACTACAGATATTGATGGCGGTCTTGTGATGACAACACTCCTCGCTTTGAGAGACGCAGAGGGAAACGTTCAGAGCGGTATCAACGGAGCTATAGACCCGAATAGAGGAAAGAAGAGTATCGCAACGTGGTGGGGCGGTCGTATGGTGGATAAGGACTATAATAGCGGAAATCTTACCCCTGCAACCTCCCTCGTTCGCTTCGATGGCTCTGGCTACCTTGCCAACGGTGCTATCTGGTGGGACGTGGACGGAAAGGTTCACGCAGACCCTACATCATTTATCATAAGCGAGAAGAACTTGGGTGCATACCTCACCTTCTTTGAGCCTACTTGGAAGGCAGGAAGCGCAGGAACGAGCGTTGCCGACCTTGTGTCTTTGAAGCCAAACGCACCATTCACCAAATTGGGTGTTTCGGGCGATGCTACATTCGAGGGTGCTATCACCTTTCACGGTATCAAAATCACCTATGATTCCACAAACAAGGCTATCAAAGTGGATGGTAACATCTATGCCACTGGCGGCATTACCGCATACGGAGCAAGTAGTGTTTCGGGCGGTGGCGGATTGAATGCAAGCGTAATCAGCTATGCGAGAATCATAGAGGGAAGCTATACGGATGCAGACTTGACTAGCATTCCGAACGCCTATGCTATCAAGGCTCTCAGCAGCCGAATTGATAATATAGCCACAGAACTTGGCGGTCTGAATCTCTCCTGGAATAACATCACAGGTAAACCTTCTACGTTTGCACCTAGTGCGCACACTCATAAGTGGACGGAAATCACTGACCGCATCACGAAGGTAAGCCAGCTTACTAACGATGCTGGGTATCTGACTGCTCATCAGTCTCTCGCAAGCTATTATACCAAAGCGGAGATTGATGCAAAGGGCTATACTACCAATAAGGGTACTGTTACATCTGTAGGACTTACTCTTCCTACTGGTTTGACTTGTGCAACAAAGACCATCACAACAAGCGGTACGTTTGCTATCAGCTTTGCTTCTGGTTACTCCATTCCTACTACTGCAAAGCAGACGGCTTGGGATGGCGCTGTATCGGCAAAACATACTCATAGCAATAAGTCTGTATTGGACGGTATCTCATCGACAAAAGTAAGTCATTGGGATAGCGCTTATGGTTGGTATGCACTTATGACTACTGACGAAGAGACTGCGGACGGAATTATCAATAAGTGGAACGAGGTGGTGAGCTTCCTCGCCAATATTGCGCAGACTGACACTCTTAGCGGTATTGTTGATGGAATCAATAAGTCTATATTTGACGAGGTAACAAGAGCGAAAAAGGCAGAAGGGGTGAACGCTTCGGGCATATCCACCAACAAGACGAGTATCACCACCTTGCAGGGCTACTTCACCAACGGCTCAGCGAAGAAGGCTCTCCAGCTTACTAATGCTCGCAAATTGTGGGGTAACTCGTTTAACGGTACTGCCGATATTAACGGAAGTATCATCGTGCCTGACGGAAAGTACATCTCCATCGGCAACATAAAGTTGGAGTATGATGCAGCCAATAAGGCGTTGAAGATTACGAACACTACGACTAACGAGGTGGCTAACCTCTACACAAGTGGTGGTGTGTCCGCTTATGGTGTGGGAACATCATCATCCAGTGGCGGTGGTCTCAACGGCTCTGTAAAGGCTTATGCTGATGCTATCAGGCTTACTACGGAAAACCTTTCAGAGATTGCTTCTGCATACTCAGTAGCAAAGCTCTATTCGGAGATTCAGAATGTAGCAAGTGCTGTTCCTAGTATCAGCGTGTCTGTGCCAACTGGCGGAAATGCCCTCACTGGTGCAACCTATGATGCAAGTACAGGTGTAATTACTTTCGCGAAGGGTACGTTCCTCACGGCTCATCAGTCTCTTGATGGTTACGTGAATGCGATAGCAGTTAGCGGAAGTGGAAATGCCGTTACTGCTGTTACAAAGAGCGGCAAGACCATCACCTTCACGAAGGGTGCTACATATCTCACCTCGCATCAGAGTTTAAGTAATTATTACACCAAGAGTAGTGTAGATTCTCTTCTTAATGGTAAGTCTGCTACTACTCATACACATAGTGTAAAGATTAACGGTATCACTAAAACCATTGCGGCTAGTGGTGGAGATGCTGTAGATTTGGGAACTTATCTCACAACACATCAAAGTCTCGCAGCTTATGCAACTCAGAATTGGGTTAAAAATGAAGCTACTGCTCATAACGCAGATATGGTAGATAATTATCACGCTAGTGGTTTGTTTACTGGTTTCAGTATTTCTGATGTTGCAAACAAGGTTACTATTAGTATTGGCGGAACTTCTAAAGCACTGAATTTAGTAAGAGCTTTTCCTAGTGGTGTTGGAAACAATTTTAACGATATTGCAACACACGGGAATAGTATGGGTATGTCTAATATTGCAGCACCTTATGCTAGTTCTACTGCTAACTATCAAACGTTGAATGGTTATGTTAATCCTAATGGACAAACTGGTTGGCATCATTATATTAATCTGTCTTATACTGATAGTAATAATACGGAAACTTCTCCTAATATGTGGCAAGCTCAGTTTGCTATAAAAGCTGGCACTACTGAAGTTTATGTCCGTTCTAGAGCTGGAGGCAAGATAAGTAATGATGCAGCTTGGGCTGCTCCTTGGGTAAGACTTGCTAGAGTTACTGACAATGTAGCATCTGCATCAAAAGTTGCTAATGCTCTTTCTTGGAGCGGTTACAGTAGTGGTTCTTATAATGGTTCTGCTGCAATGTCTATTAGTATTCCAAACAATACTAATCAGCTTACTAATGGAGCAGGGTTCATTACAGCTTCTGCTAGTATTAGCGGTAATGCTGGAAGTGCTACTAAATTACAGAATGCTAGAACTATAAACGGAACATCGTTTAATGGTACTGCCAACATAGTAACTTCTTATTGGGGAACAACAAGAAAGCTTTGGGGCAATAGCGTGAATGGTAATGCTGATGTAAATGGCAGTATAACTATTGCTAATACTGATGGTGTTTATGTGCAAATTGGTGATGTCAGATTAGTTTATGATAAAGCTAATACTGCCATTAAAGTAGTTAAGTCTGATGGTACAACCGCAGCTAACTTCTATGCTACTGGTGGCATTACCGCCTATGGTGAAGGTAGTGGCTCGTCAGGTGGTGGTGGCTTGAACGGCAGTGTGAAGAGCTACAGCGATGCGCTGAAGCTTACGTCTGAGTCTCTGAGCGAGATAGCATCAGCTTACTCAATTAAGCAGCTCTCTACTAGAATCACGTCACTGGAAGGTGGCAATGCTACATCAATATCCGTATCGGGCAGCGGTAATGCGGTTACGTCTGTTACCAAGAATGGCACTACTATCAGCGTAGTTAAAGGCAGCACGTTCCTCACCAGTCATCAAATACTAGACCATATTATTTCTACTGATAAGCGTAGTACTGTACTTTCTCCGACTAGTTATATTAGAGGCATTTATCCAGTGTTTATGTCTAATACTACTGATGGTTTATCGGATGGTGATACTTATCACGGAATATTACATTGGAGAAGTTATGGTACAGCAAATGATTTATCAGGTGGGTATCCTATACAGATTGCTTATACTGCTACTGGTAGGTTATGGACAAGGATTGCTACATCTAGTACTACTTGGGGTGCTTGGAAGAAAATTGCTAGAACTGAAGATATTCCGACAAAAGTAAGTCAATTAACAAATGACAAAGACTATCTCACTAGTCATCAAAGTCTTGCAAACTATTACACCAAGGGAGAGACGGATAATTTGCTGTCTGTAAAGCAGAACGCTTCAACTAGTATGAGTTTTTTCTCTCCTAATGGAAATTATGTTGGATGCAGATTTTTCGGTGACGATGTATTGAATAAACTAGCTTCGCAAAAGTATATAGAAATGTGGAGTGGTTATGGTTTTTTAATTTAAAAGTTGGTGATATAGATATTATTGGTAATCTTCTTGCTACTGGCGGCATCACTGCCTACTCATCCTCAGACATCCGCTTGAAGCAGGATTTGCGCAAGCTGGACTACTTGGGTATCATCAAGGCAATGGGTGGCACGTTCGGCTTTGCGTGGAAGAAGGACAATACAAGGTCTATCGGCTGGATTGCCCAGCACGTCTTGTGCAACCCTCACTTAAAGGACATCGTGGAGACTGACGAAAAGGGCTACTACAAAATTAACTACTGGTCTCCGAAGCTGATTGCAACGGCATTCGGTGCTATCGAGCAGGTGGGCGATGAGGTCAGCAGGTTGAAGGCTCGGGTGGTCTTCCTCGAATCAGAGGTTCAGCGATTGAGCGGAAAGCAGGGCAGCAGTAACAAGAAGAGATTAGATAACAAGAATATTAATTTATTAAATTAGATTAGAAATGGAGAATTTAAAGATTAACAAGAAGAGTGAACAGATAACCGCCACTTATACCAAGGGCGGCTATCGAGTAGAAATTACCTACAATGTTGACAAGACGGGTGGCAACATCGACAGCATCAATATGAGTATCTATGGTGATGCAAATGGTAACTATCTCGGCAATGCGAACGCAAGCTCCAACGGCAGCGAGCTGACCTACAACATCAGCGGCATCCCTCAGAGCAAGCTCAGTGAGGTGTCAGCATTGATAGCGGAGGTTGATTCCGCTATCGCTACCAATATGGCTAGCGAGGCAGCAGAGTAAGTATCGTGAGTATTAACGCAGGGTGGCTCTTATAGAGCTGCCTTGCCTAGTGTTTTAAGTTTTAAAGATTAAGCGTATGGCATTAGCAAACGGAAAAATAACGGCTCCCGTCAGTATTGACGACCTGAAGAACCTCTTCGGAGAGGGCAGCGGCGACCTTGCTACGCTGTGTACGTCACCGAAGATAAATGTTTGGGCGAAGTATAAGCCTACCGTGTACCCCTCACCTTTCCCCGATGACTGGTACAAGGCAAAGGATGGCAACTACGGCATCAATATCACGATAGAAAACGGCAAGAACAACTGGAAAGACCTTGTAGCGGAATATTCAAAGGCTAATAATGGATATACCACCTTATATAACAAGCCAACGGGCGGTGCGTCTTCGCCATTCCGCCTTGGTGATTTTCGTGGTTATTTTCATAATGCCAATCCCGAGGTGAAGGATTATCTATCCACCAACGTGTTCATCCGTGAGAGTGATACCAATCAGATACTCACGGAACACAATATCGTATCGGTAGATGGCTTACAGATAAGCTATTTCGATTTCGCCGCATTCAAGGATAAGTACTTCGGCTACATCATCACCGATAAGAGCAAGTCCACCCTCATGTTCATCACCACCGCATCCAGCGTGGGAACATTCACCGTGCCGCTGCCCAAGAACGCCCTTCAGGTAGGCGATTACCTTGCCTTTCCGATGTTCTGCTCATTCAACTACTCCAGTGACCACACCCTTCATCAGATGACTTGTTACGCCATCCCAAACCTCGCAGGAGGCAAGCAGCTCTCCATCATCAGCCAGTCACAAGCCGTGGCAAGCAACTTCGCACAGATTACGGCAAGAGAGCAGCTTGGCAGAATCATCGTGACGCTGAAGTTGAAGGACAATGTCAGTCAGGTAAACAACGTAACCGTATATTGCGTATATCAGACCGACCCGTCTAAGGGGCAGCCTATGGTAAGTGGAGAATACTACGAGACCATTGGCACGATGAAGGCAGGCGAAACGAAAACGGCAACATTCAGGAATCTTACCAGCGGCAAGTCATATAAGATATACGTGATAGCCAACGGTGTATGGGTTATAAAGGGTCTTATCCCACTTAGTAGTGTTATTATGCCCGATATGTAGTAGATATAAAAAGTATAACGATAAAAAAGAAAGAAATATGAGTGTAAATAACGGAATAATCACCCCCCCCATATCCATCGATGATGTTAAGTCGGTGCTGGGTGAACCAAGTAATGATTTGGCTACTCTTTGCAAGTCCGCCAAGATAAATATGTGGGCAAAATACAAACCAACATGTTACCCTTCACCATTTCCCGATGATTGGTATAGGGCTAGGGACGGGAACTATGGAATTTCTGTTCCAAACTATAACACTCTAGAGTCTTTGTACAATGCTTATTTTATAGATGGTGACGAAAATCACGATAACGGATATTCGTATGAGAGACCTTCGGGAGGAAGCGCAGAGCCTTATCGCTTGGGTGATTTTAGAGGATACAATAGTAAAGCTACTAGTCCAATTTTTGGTTTTAGTGCTACAGTAAGGGCTACATCCAATAGCGGTGTGTCGGGGGCTTGTGGATTCCGCAGACCGTCCGTAGGTGAAGATGATAGAGTTAACCTAGAAGATATTGGTATAACGAAAGATTGTTATTTCGGCTTCGCTCTGTTCAAAAAAGGGAAACCTGTTTATTTTAGGACGGAATCAAACACTGTAAGCAATGGTAATTTTCAGGTGCAAATCGGTGGAAATGGTTCTAATTTAGCTACAGGAACTTACGTTGCCATTCCTTTTCTTTCCACTGCTAAGTATGACACCAGTAACAGACCTAATTTTGTAGCAGGAAGTTGGTATCCGATTCCTACAGCAGTGCCAAACGATGTGATAATAGAAACAACTCAGGACGCTTATTTGCGAGACTTGAAGTTAAGTTATTACCCATCAACCAAAGAGGTTAAATTGAAGAATTTTGGTTCTACGACATATAAAAGAATCTATATTGATATTAGGTTCTCTACGAGTACTCAAACGACTGCTTTCCAATTTGGCGAGTATAGGGCTGTAGCCAACAAAGATATTGCACCTAATGAGATTATCACAGTTGATATAGGTAGATATGCCTTACTAGAAGGGAAAAGTTATAAAGCTATGCTTTACGTAGCAAATACGTTTGTTGACCAGATTACTCTTGCTATCTAATTCGGAAATGTAAGGCTAAGGTGTTAGGTTATTCCGATTAAACACTGTTGAGATTGGGATGGAAGCAAATGGTGCTGAGTTGTTTGGTGGTAGTCTATATTATCATCGTGGTGTGCCAGGATGGACGAAGATATAAGTTGGTATAATAATTCCTCTTATATCCTTGCATATATAGAATATTTTCCGTATCTTTGCGGAGGATATAGAATATTATTTTAAGTTTAACATAAAGAGCAGAACAAAATGAAGAAGATTAAGACAATCGAGGCTGTTTCAGCCTACAGAACATTGAAGGCATTGAAGACATCATCAATGAGCGATGATGCCGCCTTGCGAGTATGGAAGAATATGAAGGCTCTGCGCCACGTAGCCGATACCTACGACAAGGATGTGGAGGAAGCGCAGGAGAGCCTGAAGGATGATAAGTTCGATGGTATGCAGCGCAAGCTCCAGGAGTGCCAGCAGTTGGAGCAGAAGCACGCCGATGAGGGCTACGAATACACCAAGGATGATTCAGCCAAGTTTGCTGAGGTTAATGAGTACTTCTACAATCAGAAGCAGAAGACCGAGAAGTATTTCAAGGACCTTGCCAATGCCGAGGTAGAGGTAGCTATTGAGGACGTTGACGAAAAGGAGCTTTTTAAAGCAGCTAAGGATTGCGGCTTGAAGTTCGCCGATATGGAGAGCCTTGAGGTTGTGATAGGATAATACCAGTAGTAGATATGATAATAGCGTTAGAACTGGACAAGAAAGCCGTTCTAACGCTATTTTTGCGACTTATTACTTTCAGATTGTTACTTTTTATAAAATTTAACACGAAAATCAACTAAAAATCAACCGCTTTTGTTAGGAAATGCATATCTTTGCGAAAGAAACTTAAAAATCAACAAAACAATGGTCTAAAAAAATAAGCTTATGAACAAAGAAGATAAAGAAAACCTATTAAAGTGGTTGCAAGACAAGGACGTCAGCGAGGTTATGGATTTGCTGATGAGACATGGAAATCGGTATAGCAGAAGGATTCTGAAATTCTTCCGCTGGTTCTGTAAGTACGTTCCAATAATTATTATGTGCTTACACGCATACGGAATGTGGGATTTCTCGCAGCATCCAAGGGAAATGTTCATAACAAACAATGAGAATTTTTCCTGCTATTTATTCATCTACTTTATGGTGTATGTTCTGCCTATGGTTTTGATATTAGCAAGCAGGTTCTTCTTCCTATGTTGGAGATACAGAATACCTTTCTTTTATTTCTTTGGTGTGAATGCAGCGCATATCGTGGAATGGAGTTGGTACACTACTAAAGATATGGTTGATTCTTGCTTTACAGTAATGATAGTAACAGCAATGTTTTATATATACGGATTTGCAGATATGTTTATTAGCAGAACTAGATTAGGACGTAAAATTTGTGCGTGATATGGGAAAGATATTGAATTATAAGATACTCGGAACGGCTTTAAAGTCATTGGCTGATGCTTGCTTTAAGGCAGACGAGCAACAGAAGAACGGAGAGAAGGTCACCGCTTGCGGAATGAGCGATGATGATTTGGATAGATTGTGCGACATCATTCCCGAGATGCTTAACCCGATGCTATCTACCGAGGAGGTAAAGGAGAAACTGCACGTTTCTGATGCTACACTTAATCGTATGGTTGCTAGAGGTGACATTCCTAATGGTGAGTGCAAGAAGCGTGGGCACACTAGGTATTGGAAGAAGTGGGATATTCTTCACTTCATAAAGAGTAAGAGAGGTAAGTGATTGCCTCTCTTTTTTTTGTTTCAGTTTGCGTGAGTGACTGTTGCAATTTTTGCAACAGTCACTCTGATTGCCTCTCTTTTTTATTTGGTACAATATAATAGACACAAACACACATATTTCCCCGAAAAATATACGCACTTTTTGCCTTAAATTATACGTAACAATATATGATGCTACCTTCTATCACCTTAAATCACTGATTATCAACCACTAAAAGAAAGTGTGATAGAGTTATATCTGCTCTCCCCTATTCTTTGTACCTTTGCATCCGTAATCGATTACATAGTGTTAGTTAATATTAAGGATAACTTAAAAAGATTGTATCATGGAAATGACAGATGCAAAAGTAGTAGAGAAGAAAATCTACGAAGAGAAGAAGCACGATGAGTATGCTTCTAAAGGTATCGCAGGCACAGGATTGGGTCTTGGCATAGCAGGCACTGCACTCGGTCTTGGTGCTTGGCTGTTTGGCGGTAATCGCAGTGTGTTTGGTTCACTCGGTGGCGGCAATATGCCTGAGAACGTGAATATCAACGCAAACGGTTATGGCGCAAATGCGAATGCTAATCAGCCAACCGCATTGCAGGTGATGGAGAAGGAGTGCGCTGATGAGGTGAAGTTGCTTACCGACATGTTCGGCTTGAAGCTTGACACCGCTAACAAGTTCTACGCTATGCGTGAGACTGACATCGCAGAGAAGTTCTCTATGTACAAGGGTGCTACTGATGCCATCAACGCAGAGAACCGCCGTGCAATGCAGGCTGAGTTCGGACTTTACAAGTCTCAGGTAGATGCGGACTTCGGTCTGTACAAGAACCAGCGAGACCAGTACGATGCGTTGCAAGCGAAGTATAGTGACCTCGACAAGAAGGTAGCCGTTATGGAAGCCCTCACTCCTTACAAGGAGAAGCTTATGATGGCTTACGTTAACGAGAAGACCTGCAATTGCTTGCGTGGTCAGTTGGTACTCCCATCTACGCCAGTAATTTCAGGCTACGGCAGCTATTGCTGTAACAGCACCGCTCCTTCCACTCCCACTACAGGAGCGTAACAGAGCAGTAAGGAAGTCGGTTAGACGGACTAAGAAGAAATGAGTTGGTGAGGGGTGTTTGCCCTCGTTGGTGGATGCCCTCTCACCTCTCTATAATATATCACCAACTTAAAGATATTGATTATGATGAATTTTGGAAACAGCCCATTATTGGATATGGGTACAAGTCAGCAGCAGCCGCAGATGATGGATGCCGAGCTACAGAAGATGTACGAAGCAATACAACAGAAGCGAGCATCTATCAATATGCAGACCCATGTATCTTCTACTCCACTCTTCGATGAGATAGATAAGATAGAGGATAGTTTTACAGATACTCAGAAGCAGTTCTTGATACAAAACCAAGAATACGTGGAGAGTTTGCAGTACGTATCTAAGCTTGTGCAAGATGAGGAACTACGCATTATCCGACCCCGTATAGAGCAGACAGAGCAAGGCAAGGAGGCTTTGAAGCATCACCTATCCATCGTAACAAAGCTAAAGAAGGAGATGGCTAAGGAGGAGGAACAGAAGCGAGCCTTGCTTGATGACTACCTCACCAATTATCCAGATATGGCATACAAGGATTATCTCGCAATGATTAATGGTCAGAATCAAGCTAAGAAAGGAGAAACTAAGAAATGAACGTAACAGAACTGAAAGAGAAACTGCTTACATCGCTTGATTTGTGGGCAGACGCAAGAATTAGCGATATGGTGAAGGAGAACCCTGCATTGGCTATTCCTTCCGTGTATATGAAGCGAGCTTCACACAACATCATCGCCAAACACAAGGATAGTTGGGGCAAAAGTATAGACAACGCTACCCTATTTCTTGCTGATGAAGACGGCAACATAGATGCCAACACGATATTTGAAGATATGATGCAGATGCTAAAATCCGTGGAAGATTACAAATTCGATGTAGGTTTTATTCACGGACATATCGACAAAGGAGTTGTGTCTATTGACCTGCCAGATGGAATTGCCACTGCTATCCTCTTTGGAAGCAAGCGAAGCATCAACTTCACAGAGGAGGACTTTGTAGAGTTGAAAGATTTGATAATAGCTTAAAAATATATAAGATATGGAAGCAAAAGAGATTATGAGTAAGTTTGATGAGCTGTATGGAATGATGGCTTCATCAACCAACGTGAAGTATATGCACGTATTCGGCAACACAATGCGTTGCATGATGAAGGATATGGCATCCAAGCACCCAGAGCTTGCGCAAGAGTATCTTGATAAGCTCTGCGCCATCAAGTGGAAGAACTATCTTACCAAGAATGAGGCATCAGAGATTGTAAAGGGAATGAATCCATCTGCAACATGGGATATGCAGACATGGATCAATGCTATGACCGGTCTCGGACTTGCAACAGAGGAGAAGCCTTACTATAACGACTATGCTCTTTACGTTGCAATGAATCAGGTCGTAAGTGACCACGGATGTACCATCGCAAAGATACTCGGAAAGGATGACGTAAAGGATATTGGCACAGAGCATCTGGTTAAGTATGCCAACCACCTCGCACTCGACTTGTTAAAAGACAAGGATGGTGTGTACGACATCAGAGAGTATTTCTTGAAGTAACACTAAAAACATACGGTTATGAAAAAGGTATTTGAAAACATATTGGCAAGCAACGATATACAGGCTATTAAGAATTGTGTTGCGACAATGGCTGATTGTTGCGAAGTTGGAATGAATGACGGTGTAATGCTTGATATGATGAAGCAAGTTCAATGTGAGATTGGCGAGTGCCATTTTGATGAAGAAATGGCAGATATACATCTTTGTCTCATTAACCAGCTACACACAAAGGATGTTGCTAAAGATTATTGGCATGAAGTCAATAATGACAACATCACCATCAATGATTGGTGCGTCCTTTGGGGCGAAATGGTTAAGCGAAATAATGAGAAAATAAAGAAATGGTTTCCTAAAATCAATGCGCTCGATTACGAACGTAAGATTTTCGATGAGTGCATTTCTTTCTTGAATAACGGAGGATTGCCGTATCATGATTTAAAAGTATAAAGTTTTTCGTTATTCTGAATGAAGTTTCGGTTTTTTTTGCTATCTTTGCAGAAAGAGACCGAAACTTTATTTTTATTAATTATTCAGGATAACAGATTATGACAGATTTATTAGATTCATCACAGATTCGGCAGATAGGTGTAACTATATTTTCAGCTATACTTGCCTTTGCAACGCCAACGGAAGGCTTCGTTTTGGCGTTGGTTATCGCATTTGGCTTCAATATCTTCTGCGGTATGCGAGCTGACGGAGTGAGTGTTGTACGATGCAAGAACTTTTCTGCATCGAAGTTCAAGAACGCAATTTTGGAAATGCTGCTTTACGTATCTATCGTATATGTGATATACGGCATCATGTTAGGTTGCAACGATGGTACGGAAGCTTTATTTGTGATCAAGATGCTTACGTATATATTCTGCTATGTGTATATATGCAACGCATTCAAGAACCTCATTAAAGCATACCCTAAGAACATCTCATTCCGGGTTATTTACTATATTCTGAGATTCGAGTTCGCAAAGGCGCTGCCTAGCTACTGGAAGCCGATTATTGACAGACTCAACAATGAGTTTGATAAAAAAGAGGAGGAAAACAAAAATGGCAAACAGTAAGATTTTGGAGCCTTTCATTCTCAAGTGGGAAGGTGGCTTCGTTTATGATAAGGATGATTTGGGTGGATCTACCAATATGGGTGTGACTCTCGCTACGTACCGCTCAGTATTCGGCAGCAAGAAGACGGTTAACGATTTAAAGCGTATGACCAGGGTGCAATGGGGTGTAATATTCAAGAAGTTCTACTGGGATAAGTGGGAGGCTGACAACATCAAGGATCAGAATGTTGCAAACATCCTCGTGGATTGGCTTTGGTGCAGTGGTTCTTATGGTATCAAGATTCCACAGAGAGTGCTTGGCGTTTCTGTCGATGGTATTGTCGGCTCGAAGACAATCGCCGCCATTAACGCAAGAGATGGTAGAGAACTGTTCGACACCATCAAGCAGGAAAGAAAAGATTATATTGACCGTATCTGTCAGACCAGGCCACAGAACAAAAAGTTCAAGAAGGGATGGCTGAACAGAATTAATTCGCTTGCTTATGAAACTGATTGATAAGATAACAAGAGTTGTAATTGCTATTGCAGTAACAATGCTGATTCTATCAATGTTCTGTAGATGTAAGGCGAAAGAACGTGTGATAGAAAAACAGACATACATCACTGACAAGCGCAATGATGCAAAGTGGGATTCACTCTTTAACGCAAGGCTTATTAAGGAGCTGGAATCATATAAAGTATCTCACAAGGAATCGGTGAAGTCTACCACGAAAGAGAAGACTCATATAAAGGACAGCACAGCTTCGAAGTACGATGTGAACGGAAACAAAGTCGGCGAAGACAGATTCCACTACGAATATCACGAGATATCACAGGAAGATGTACAGATACTGAGAGATAGTATTTCTAGTCTTAAGGAATACAAGGATAGTGCTGCGATATATCATAGCAAGTGCGACTCCTTAATCTCAGTGATAAATAAAATATCGGAAGATAAAGTATATGTCGAGAAGCAACTATCAAGGACTGACAGGGCATTTTTGAATATAGGTAAGATAGCTTCAGTTTGTCTTTTTATAGGCATTCTCACATTTTTAGGTTGGATATACTGGAAATCAAAGCTGCACAAACGTTCTTAGTTTTTTCTAATGTTTTTATTTGGTTATTAGTTGATTTACAAACAAAAAGGGGTGACCGCACGCGATGTGTAGCCACCCCTAAACATATAGATAATGCACAGAAATTCAATCTTCTTCAGCTTGCAGGAACTTAATACTATACTCCGTTTCGTAGTATTTCTTCTGTTCGTCGGTCAGCATTCTTGTTTTGCTGTCAAAGAACAGGGTAAGCAACTCTCCATAATCCTTGTCGTAAAAGTAGTTATACTTTCGGCAAAGATAATTTCTGGCATTCATACACTTGCCGGGAACAGTCTTAAACTTACGCTTTGTCTTCTGTGGCAAACCGCTGGCAGCTCTCAGCTTCTCAACGGCAAGAACCTTTCTCAGTGTTTCCTGTCTCTTTCTGTTAGCCTCATCGGTACGTGTACGAGCAGCACTCTCCTTCTGTATTCGTTTTGTGGTCTCATCTGTATGCTTGACCCCAATCCTCCTCGCCAGGTTGTTGACCGATGCCTTTGTTATACCGAGAATCTTCCCTACCTCTGTGGCAGAAAGAGCTGGATAGAGATTACGAATAGCCTGATCCCTCACCTCCTTCGCTTCCTTCTTCCTTTGAATAAAGGAGTCCCCATGCAGCTTATGTAGCCACCAGTAGATGGTCTGTATGGTGCATCCGAATGACTTCGCCAATTTGCTTGGCGACTCACACGGATGCTCCTTTATGTAATTTTTCTGTTCGTCTGTGAGTACGTTCATATTACTTTTTGTCAGAAGAGCCGTAGCCGTTATCACCACGCTCTGTTTTGTTTAACTCATCCGTCTCTATAAACATGATGTTGTCACTTGTTTCTAGGTGGAATTGTACAATTTTATCACCAACCTTGTATCGCGGCATATTTGGCATGACGTGATAGAATACGGCAGAAATCTCGCCGGTATAGGAGTCATCGATAGTGCCTTCACAGTTACTGAGAATCATACCAGTCTTATATACGGAAGAACGAGGACGAAACGTGAAACATCTCGAAATATCGGCAGGTTTGTTGCGGTTTTCAATCTGCAAAGCAAATCCTAGACCGTACTTCCACACATTAGGCTCAACCTCTTCTTCTGAAACCGCATAGCAGTCGTAGCAGAAATCATCATTGTGCGCCTTAGATGGCATGATAGCGTTCTCGTTTGTCTTCTTAAACAAGACTGGTACGCCAGCAACCTCGGTGAATCTGTCAATTTCCACGCCATCAACATTTACCTTTCCGTAGAACATACCAGCAGGACGAGTCCAAACCTTGCGCTCCCCATAGAGAGCCTGATAAACAACTTCTTTCTCCTGAGTTTCACTATTAGTGACCTCTGTAATAAATCTGTAATAACCTCCTTTGAAATGTCTGTAAATCTTTTCCATTTTATATTTAAAGTTTAAAATTCATGTTCACTACACACTTTGTCGCAAGATGATTCATGCTCGTTATTGCTACACCATCCTACACCATAAACGTCTTCGTTGCCAAACCAATGACAGTTGCCGCAGCATTTTTCTTCATTCATACGTTATACTGTTTTAATCTTTCTGCACCACGTTGAACATCTCTTAGCTTGAACGGATACTTCTTATTGGTCTTTATCAATTCGTTAATATACATACGGGCATTCCAGTGATTTGTTAAACTTATCGCCTTGATGATACGGTGGTCTTTAAAATCGACTTTATATCCCGCTCCTGGTAACATTATGCGATTATAGCAGAGGTAACGAAATATCCAATAAGGCGTATTGTGCCTCATCATCTTCTTTGCTAATCTAATCTTCATACACCAACTAACTTTCCAATCAAACGATGTTCGTGCTTATCGAAAGTAATTCCATACTTGAACATTTCTTCAAAAAGCATAAGACGCTCCTCGTTGGTAGCCAACCGAGTAGATTTCTTTTTATCCTCGGTCATTGTAAAATGAGAGCCTACCATTAAATTCTTATCTTCCTTGTGAAGATAAAGATAGCAGAAGAGATTGTGAAACTCTGGTCTCCAACGCTTACATAACACAATCCAATAATTATCTATCACAACTATATTGCCTTCAGCAACAACATCTTCAAACATATTATTTTCCATACGCTACTTCTTTTTATCCAGCCATTGCATAACATTATAATAGGAACTATCTTTGTAACTTTTTAATGACACATCAAAATTGCCATCTTTAAAATAATCAGATAAATCACCTCTCCAATAACCATTTATGAGATTCTCTCGTATGGTACTTGCAGTTTCATTAATACAACGCTTAATGAGCTTCTGCTGCTCCGCATTCTTGTTGTAATGAAGAAGCGAACATGATGCTCGTTTGAGCCATCTCCACCATTTTGAAGAAATCTTCTTTACTTCTATCCTTTCGGGAAGTTCCTCTCTTTTCGTGTGCATGTCAATGAGCTTGTTATACTCTTCTATGCTAATTGTTATTTGTTTTTCCATGCTACTTTTTATCGAATTTGTTGCCAATTTTTTCTATCTTACAAGTTATTATAACATCGTGAAGCCAATAAGAATGTTTATTCTCGCAGACCGCCATAAAAGCACAGTTACCTTCCGACCAAATCACTTCGGCAGCATAGCTAAACCCTACGAAATGTATTAGGTCGTGTTCAAACAATTCTTTACCTTCACAATCTGCCAGCCCTGTGTACTGGCAGACGGTAGAAGGGTCAACTTCTGATACATTAAATCCGTTTCTTAATATGGCAATCTTACCATCTTCTTTATGAATTAAATCGCCTTGTACCCAAGCTCCATCCAAGATACTCTTTGCCTTGAACTTGATATTTTCTATTTTCATAAGCTATAATTCTTCTTTTTCAAATTCACTCTTTGGAACTCTGTAGGATGTGCTATTCCATTCACACTCATCATCTTTACCTATAGCATATTTGGAAAGCATGTCTCTCAATGCCTTATAAGCTAAAGTGTTGTGACGAATTTGAATACGTATAAAGTTCTCATTATCACACATTGTAAGTGGTGATTGAGTGTTTATATACACTCTGCCTTTCTTACCAAGGTTACTTCCATTGTAACGTTGGTAGAAATATCCGCTAGCCTTATGCTTGATTCTGTAAGGTTTAACCATAACTATTAATCTATCAATTTTATATTAAAATAAGCAGCGAGGGCGTTTTCCGCTTCTCTGCAATGTGCTCTTACCTCTATATCTCTACTTGGGTCATAGCAAGCTTCTGGTGGAATTTTTCTTCTTCCACGTGCAAACATACAGAAAAGCTCACAAATTGTATCTATACCAAACTTTTCTGATAGTTGTGTTCTTTTCATTTCTACTTTACTCATAGTCTTTCTAAATTTTAACAGGTGAATCGATCCACGATAATTCTCTTCCGATGAGTTCCTTTAAAATCTCTTCTCTTTAATTCTATTCTCGTGACAGTGAATCATACGTTTATAAAATTCTATCATCTTTTCATTAACGAAAACAGAATCATATTTACCTATATAGTAATCTCCATTTAAGAGTTCGCTGACGTGTATTCGCACAACGTCTTGCGTCCAGTTATCTATAAAAAGATAATAGGTTTCACGATTAGGATGTACCATAAGGTACTCGTAGTAGTGGAATTTATCATTTTTAATAAATGTCACTAAGCAACCTTTTGTTAACTGACTTATGTCTTTTAATACTTCCATACCTATTTCTCCTTTGCTTTAACATTATACACTCCGTTTATAACTTCTACTTCATAACAATCGGGACAATAATGCTTACCATCTATCATTTCCCAATCAGAGTAGTCACCAATATCGACTTCTTTGTTGCTGAATAGTGCAGAGCAAGTGTCTGTACCGCCAAATACTTCTCCGCATCTATCGCAAACAATCTGATACATTGTAATCGGTCTATACATAAGCTATTCCTCCTCTAAAATTCCAAAGACTGCTCCGTCGGCAAAGGTAAATCTTTTCATAATTTTATCCGAATTAAAGCCACCGATACAATTTATATCTATATTTTCTTCGCTAATAATAAGAGTAATTAAGGAACGACTTCCATCTTCCTTAGACTTTATCCACCCAAACGGCTGATGCTTTAACATTTCCTGCCAGCACTCTTCTGCGTTGGCAAAAGGGCGGTACTTGGCTTTGGACTGACTATCTGACTTGATGCGATAGCTTTTTACACTTCCGTGATAAACGAACTCATCAACATCTTCCCACTTGTCATTTATTATGTCTAGATGTTGAATTGTTTCGCCTTCACTGAATGCCTTAAAGATAGGCAATAACTTTTTAACTTCTTCTCTTGTCATAACTTATTCCTCCAATAATTTAAACTCGGCAATAGAGTGATAAAAATCGCCATTGCCATATACGTCACAACTATATGATTTTCCATTAACGGAAACCTCAAAATAGTTACCATCATCGTGTGTAATCTCTACCTCATTTGGTAGGATATTCTCCTTGAAGTACTCAGCAGATTGGATATTATCCATAGACTCCTCAGTCTCAAAGGTTACACACTTTTCGTTAATTATATCTTCTATACCCATACTTACTCCTCCAATTTTGGTCTCCAGTATTTTGTCCCACAGTAATCTTCCCCACATAGCTGCCTACTGTTCTTATATTGGCAATTAGAACAACTTCGCTCGCTTGGATTCCACAGCATAAAAGAAATTGCATTACGAAAACCTTGGTCATATATCTCTTGTTCAAATGCGTCAAAATCTTCTATATAAGCTCCTTCTTCTTTTGCTTGTTGAATTATTTCATCTATTTTTTCATTAATTTCCATAACTATTCCTCCAACTTTTCAATAGGTTTCCAATGAGATACGGGTAAATCGAACTCATCATGTGTAAAACCATTAGAATCAATGAAGCTATTCTTTCTCCTGCTACCCTGTTCGCAATTCTCACATTGCATGGGAAATCTTATGACAGACCAAGACAGCCTCATAATAAGGGGGAAGCTCATCCTCAACAGATACCCAGTCTGGCTTGTTGAGTTCCTTCAAAGCTTCTTCCAAACGACAAATGCAATTATTCAAATATGTCTGTCTGTTTTCATATTTGCGTAAAATTGCTAAATGTTTTGCTTCTTGTATCAGCTCTTTTACTTTCTTCTTATCCATAGTTGTCACAAATTAAAATATTCACGTATCTGCTCACCTGTCATGCGATATACCTCAGATATTCGGCAGTCTCTAATTGGGCTATCCCATGCACTGGTAGGTTCATCATTACAACTACCATCAGTAACACGCTCTACGGCTTCTTCTTGTCCAGTTGCAAAGTCAACGCTTAGAAGCCGCTTTTCTTCATTACTAAGTCCTTTTCCATCCAAAGCTATATTCAGAGCAATTTGCAACTCGTCATGAGCCTTGTCTGAATAACCAATAGCCTTATCTAGATGAAGTTTGATTGATTTCTCTTTCTTATCCATAGTTACTTACTTAAATTGTTTCTTATTCATCCTCCAACTCTTTAAGTGCATTCTGTAAATTGACAATCGCTTTTTCAAGTTCTTTCTGTCTGCCTTCTATTACCTTTGTCTTTTCATCAAAGATAGCAGAACAGGCATATACAGAAGCAACTTGTATTTTAGCATATTGTATTTTCTCGATAGCTTTTTCTTTACTCATTGCTTATCCTCCTTTGCGTTACACGTTGCTTGGTCTCCTTCATAGTAAGGAGCACCGACTTTAGGTAATATATGAGTGTTCCTGTTACAGAAACATTGCATTACCCAAGGTGCGTTTACCTTTCCACATCTAGGACATATCCATCCTTCTTGTGCCATATTCTCTTCTTTTTACCCTCTCCATGTTGCCAAGGAGAGGGTGGTTAGTTACTCCTCAACTTCAACAAACTTTCCGTTTTTAAGTTGATACCAAGTATCAGCCTTGATATTCTCTCCATCAACGTACTCAGTCTTAACACATACTGGAACATCACGTTTCTTTTCATCGCTCCATTTCCATTCTGCCAGCGTTATCCATGAGCCAACCTTTGCTTTTGCTATTGAACTGTTGCCGGCACACATAATAACGGAATCTTCTCCAGTGCTATCAATCTTAGCATAGTCACCGCTTGAACCAATCTTAGCATAGTCACCGCTTGAACCAATCTTAGCATAGTCACCGCTTGAACCAATCTTAGCATAGTCACCGCTTGAACCAATCTTAGCAGAGTAACCGCTTGAACCAATCTTAGCATAGTCACCGCTTGAACCAATCTGAGTCTCCTTTAGCTTCAA
>ENA-OQKA01000154-OQKA01000154.1-human-gut-metagenome-genome-assembly--contig:-NODE-154-length-21341-cov-3.141793_pt1 | contig 21341 bp, 20 predicted proteins | sample MGYA00242644_ERZ504789 | MGnify/ENA primary metagenome ERZ504789 (study PRJEB26092, sample SAMD00036423) | human gut metagenome | host: Homo sapiens | study: EMG produced TPA metagenomics assembly of...
ACTCCGGGAAAAATTATGCTATAATCAATAAAACTTATTAGCTGCTTCTGATTATACTCTTTCTTAAATATAACAATTCTCGTAACTGGTGTGCCGACAGGTTGACGCAAGATTGTTTCAAGAATCAACTTGTCGGCACACTAGAAACTTGCTATAGAGATCAAAGCAGCAGGAAATCTTAATAATAATTTCTCCAGACTATATATTATGATACTGAGGTCAAAAGCTATTCAGCCCTGACCTGATATCTGTAAATTGCGATAAACAGTTACACCCGAGATATTATTATGAACCCAAAAGGAGAGCTATATATGAGAGCTAATAATCTTACTCTGCTCACAGACCTTTATGAACTTACTATGATGCAGGGCTATTTTAAGAACCCAACAAACCAGACTGTTATCTTCGATATGTTTTACCGTACCAATCCATGCGGAGGTGCATTTGCCATCACTGCCGGACTGGAACAGATGATTGAATATATTGAGAATCTTAAATTCACAGATGAAGATATCAAATATCTCAGAAGCCTGAATATTTTTGAAGAGGACTTCCTTGAATATTTAAGCAACTTCCGTTTCACAGGTGATATCTATGCAATTCCTGAGGGAACAGTTGTCTTCCCAAGAGAACCGCTTGTCAAAGTTGTAGCACCTATCATGGAAGCTCAGCTTGTAGAGACAGCAATCCTGAATATCATCAATCACCAGAGCCTCATTGCTACCAAAGCAGCCCGCGTTTGCTATGCTGCAAAGGGTGATGCGATCATGGAATTTGGTCTGCGTCGTGCCCAGGGACCGGATGCAGGTATCTTTGGCGCACGTGCCGCAATCATCGGTGGATGTGCCGGTACTTCCTGTGTTCTCACAGGCAAAATGTTCGACGTACCGGTCCTTGGAACTCACGCACACAGCTGGATCATGAGCTTCCCGGATGAATATACCGCATTCAAAACCTATGCCAAACTTTATCCGAATGCCTGCACCTTACTGGTAGATACCTATGATGTCCTGAAATCCGGTGTTCCAAATGCAATTCGTGTATTTGAGGAAATGCGCGAAGAAGGTATTCCGCTTACCAAATACGGTATCCGTATCGACAGTGGTGATCTTGCCTACCTTTCCAAAGAAGCATATAAGATGCTTGCTGCTGCCGGATTTGACGATGCAGTTATTTCCGCTTCCAGCGATCTGGACGAATATCTCATTGAGAGCCTGAAGGCTCAGGATGCCAAGATTAATTCCTGGGGTGTCGGAACACGACTGATCACCGCTAATGATAATCCTGCATTCGGCGGTGTATATAAACTTGCTGCTGTCAAAGATGCAGACAGTACCGAATTTACACCTAAGATCAAGCTTTCCGAAAACACAGAGAAAGTAACCAACCCTGGAAATAAAACCGTATATCGTCTCTATAATAAGAAAACCGGAAAAATCAGGGCAGATCTTATCTGCCTTGCTGATGAAAAGCTTGATGCAGACCAGAACATGGTTCTCTTTGATCCAATCGATACCTGGAAAAAACCAAAAGTTCTCGGCGGAACCTATGAAGTACGCGAACTTCTCGTTCCTGTTATCAAAGAAGGTAAACGAGTCTATGAATCTCCATCTGTTATGGAGCTTCGCGATTACTGCCAGAAAGAGCAGAATACTCTCTGGGATGAATCCAGACGTTTCGTAAATCCTCAGAAAGTATATGTAGACCTTTCTCAGAAACTCTGGGATCTGAAAAAACGACCTTCTGGAAGAAATGAGTGAGAAAGCTCTCGACTGAGCATAAAATCAGATCAGACATAACTAAACAGACAAGTCCCCGGCTTCAACTGCTTATTGATTTTTGCAGTTGAAGCCGGGGACTTACTTGATTCAGTTAAAACATATGCTGACATCACAGATTTCACTTTTAGTCCCAACTCTCATATTTGGTCCAAAAAGCCCTACACCGGATGTAACGATATTATGCATATTTCCTTTCTTCAGATAACCACAGGGATTTTCCCAGAAGAATCTGATCACAATATTTCCCGGAAATACCTGTCCGTCATGGGTATGTCCGCAGAGATCTACGTCCACACCTGTATCCGCCAGTTCCTGAAGTTCTCTCGGCTCATGATCGATAACCAACACTGGCAGTGACACATCCATACCCTCTGTGATTTCCTGCGGAGTCTTTCGTTTATCAATCCCCCGTCCCGGACGCTCATAATCCGATCTGCCATACAGATAAAAGGAATCATCAATGAGCACATACTCATCTCTCAGAAGCGTAATCCCCGCTTTCTCCAGAAACTCATCCATCTCCGGGGTACTCTCTTTCTTTTCCTTACTGCCAAAGGTAAATCCCGCCAGAATCTTTTCCTGAATATCGTGGTTTCCGTAACATGCATACACACCATACTTTGAGCGGATCCCTCTCAATATCTCTGCCAGTTTTTCCGGATCATCCAGTGCCTCATATTCATTGTCAAAAATATCTCCTGCCACTACCACCAGATCCGGTTTCTGCTCATTGATCTTCTCTGTCATCTGCTCCATCTGCTTGCATCCAATATTATATCCCAGATGAAGATCTGCGACCAGAACCACATTTAACTCCTTCATATTTCCTGCCTTTTTATCAACAGAAATATTGTACTTCGTTGTATGTATATTTCCGGCACTGAGCACTCCGTAAATACTGACTGTTGAAATGATCACCGCACAGACAGCTCCCACAACAGCAGTTCCCATATTACTGAAAAGCAATTCTCTCCCCGGAAAGGCAAAATTTCTAAGAGGATATTTCAGTAACAGTCTCAATCCATCCGCGATTCCCAGAGTCATAAGTGTATACATCAAAACACCGAGCCAGTAATTACTCAGAAGCTTCATAAATCTCCTGAATCCTGATGCAGGTGCCATAAATGCGATCAGTATACTAAACACTACAAATAAATATACAAGTCCAATCCCCCTGCATACCCACACATTCTGAAAAACCGTATGCAGTACCTGAAACCAGTGCACGCTGCGAAGCAGGATATATACACACACCAACAGATAAAAACGGTGCCAGATATATTGCAGCCATATAATATGTCTCCTTTCCAACTCTCATTGCCATAACAAGTTTTATTACTATAACAATTCCAGAAAATCATAACTGCTTCTTATTATACAAAAAAGAATCCTCAGCCGCCACTATAAGCTGCTGAAGATTCTATGAATTTTACTGTTCCATCTGTCTTCCCAGAAATCCGCTTGCCGTTCTGATGAGCATCTTCTCTGATTCACCCATCACATCCCTTTCATTCTTTCCCAGTAAAAGCACAGATCCTATTGTATCTCCTGCACTGATAATAGGCTGCATGATCTGGGAATACAAAGGTTCTCTCTGTTCCTGAGTCACAGGTATCCTGCTTCTGTCATTTCCGTTGGCAAACACAGAGCTTCTCTCCGTAATTGCATCTTCCAGAGCTTTGCTGATAGGTTTTCCCACATATTCCCTGCTTCCCTGTCCCGCAGCAGCCACCACCTGATCGTGATCTGTGATACACGCTACCATCCCGCTTGACTGCGCCAGCGCCTCTGCATATTCCTTTGCAAAAACATTCAGTTCTCCGATAGGGGAATACTTTTTCAGAATAATCTCCCCCTCCCGGTCAGTAAAAATCTCCAGTGGTGTCCCCTCTTTTATCCGCAGCGTTTTTCTGATCTCCTTAGGAATGACCACACGCCCCAGATCATCTATGCGCCGAACAATTCCTGTCGCTTTCATGCACTTTTCTTCCTCCTGTTTTTCCTTTTATCGAAGTTTACTGTCTTTGTACCCTTCAGTTTCCATATCATGTGTTGTATGGTTATTATGTGGAAAAACAGGGAGAATATACATTTCTGTATTTACAAAAAATGCCATTTAACTGCAATCAAGCGGTTATTTCCCGGAAAGTAATTCCATCAGTTCCTCTTTTGTGAAGCTGCCTCCGTTAAGCCCTTCGCCCTCCAGGATCTGATCTGCCAGTTCACGTTTCTTTTCCTGCAGTTTCAAAATATTTTCTTCAATCGTATCCTTCACGATCAGCTTGTATACATTCACTACATTCTTCTGACCAATTCTGTGTGCTCTGTCCGTTGCCTGATTCTGCACTGCCAGATTCCACCATGGGTCAAAATGGATTACAATATCTGCTGCCGTCAGATTCAGACCGGTTCCTCCTGCCTTCAGAGAAATACAAAATACCTGTGTGTCATCTGTGTTAAAGTTCTCTACCATCTGTGCACGCTTCTCCTTACTTGTAGAACCAGTCAGCATATAGTAACTGATCTTCTCCTCTTCAAGGCGCTTCGCAAGATGGTCAAGCATTGTCGTAAACTGCGAAAACAACAGAATCTTATGTCCGCTCTCCACTGCATTACTGATCATATTCAGGCACATATCTACTTTTGCAGAATCAGCTTTATAATCTGCAAAAATAAGAGACGGATCACAACAGATCTGGCGCAATTTTGTCAGCTCTGCCAGAATTGTAATCTTTGAGGTCTTAAATTCTTCTTCGGACTGCTTATCCAGCATCAGCATCATCCGTTTCACATGTGCATCATAAAGCTTCTGCTGCTCTCCTGTTAGCTGTACAAACATATTCTCTTCCAGCTTATCCGGCAGATCTGTAAGCACTTCCTTCTTCAATCTTCGGAGTACAAACGGCCGGATCATTTTCTGCAGACGTTTCATTGCATCTTCATCTGAATTCTGAACTGCCGGAATTTCAACTTCTTCCCTGAACTTCTTATAACTGTAAAGGAAACCGGGCATCAGATAATCAAATATACTCCACAATTACACTCAGGCGGTTTTCCACCGGAGTTCCTGTAAGAGCCAGCCTGAAGTCTGCCTGAACCTCTTTTACTGCTTTCGCAGCCTGAGTATTTGCATTCTTGATATACTGAGCTTCATCAATAATCTCACATCTGAACTTATATCCTTCATATTCGCTGATATCCCTTTTCAGCAAATCATAGGAAGTCAGAAGAATATCCTCAGAATCTGCTTCTGCCAGGATCTGTCTTCTCTCTGCTGCAGTCCCGGTCACCATCTTTGCTGTAAGCTCTGGTGCAAAACGTTGAATTTCACTGCTCCAGTTATACACCAATGATGCAGGAGCTATAATTAATGTATTTCTTTGCAGCTTTCCAGTTTGTCCATCTTTTCCATCAGCTTTCTGCGCCTCTGCTGCCTTGCACGCCTGTTCTACTGTCTCAATTTCACTCTGCATATTTAACATTGCAGTTTCTTTACTGCTATATTTTCAATAACAGTATCCCTTCTTTCCAGAAATTCCGACAGTAGAAATGCAATCACCTGAAGCGTTTTTCCAAGCCCCATATCATCTGCAAGTATTCCGCCGAATCCATTATAATTCAATGTCTAATCCACAGAAATCCCCGTTCTGATACTCCGCAGAACTTTATCCAGGCTCTCCGGCACCTCGAAATCATTGTCCTCAATGGTCTTCATATTCTTACCAGTTGACTTAAAAGATTTACTCTTCACTGCCGAAACACCGGTATTCTCTTTCAATTGTGCATCCAGATACAACGCGCGGTACTTCTGCACTTCAATCTTATCCTGCTTCATCTGCTTATCCGTCAGCTGAAGTCCTGCCCTGAGTTCTTCAACTGTATCCAGCCCCGAATCTGCTGCATTTACAAAAGCTCCGTTTTTCAGACGATAGAACTTTTTCTTCTTATTATATCTGGAAAGAATGTCAATCAGTTCTTCCCTTGAAATATCCCCGGCTGTCATACTAAGTTCCAGCAGATTTCCGCTCAGGGAAACACCTACTGTGACTTTCGGCGAATTCCGGACTTCAATCCGTTTCAGCGCATCAGAAATAAATACTTCCCCCACTGCCTGCAGTGCCAAAATTCCTTCTGTCAGAAATTCATATTCCATCTCTTCATCATCCGCAATTACCGCACACTGTTCAAATGGATTAAAAGCATTCGAATATTTATGGATCACATTTCTGACAACTGTTTCTCTATTCATATCCCTTGCTGCAATATCGTCCGTTGTATATAAAGAAAATTCCCTGTCTCCATACTTAACAGTCGCCTTACATGTAACCATATTTTCCTGCGGCGCATCCAGATAAAACCGAAACTCCGGTTCAACCATTCCATAATTTTCCGGATGAAATTCAACCATTTTGCATTTAAAAAACTTCTGGATCACCGGTAAAAGTTCCTGACAGAATGCCGGTACATCTTTATTTTCTATAAACGCTTTCTCACCGGAGATCAAAGACAAACTGTCCAGAAAATCCTTAACAGGTAAAAGCTCTTCTAAATTCTCAATATAAATCTTTTTATCATAAAAGCAAATTTTATACTGTTCCGTATTTGCTGCACACGTAAATTTGCTTACCTTCAGTTCAATTCCCTGCTTTGCACCTGTTATGGTCATTTTTCTTGGAAGATGTTCTCTGGTTATTTCCCAGGTTGTGTTTCTGGTTCCTATAGATTCTCCCTGCAATGTCTTTCCTTCCATCAAAAGCAAAAATTCTGCCAGTTCATTTCCTGACAGCTCCAGATGCCTTACCTTTTCCAGAGTTCCCATATAGTATCCATAATAGGAAGAGGATCTGTGAAATTGCCTGTTGTTGTCTGCCCATTTACAGATAAATTTCGCAAGCGGTCTGGATTCCTCGGCAAAGGATTCTATTGTATGGACAAACTGAAGATTTTTCCCATATTTATAATCATCCTGATTTGCTATATGAACATCAAAGGAAAATGCATCCTTCAGTACGTACATTTTATTAATTCCTATTTTAAATTCTACTGTAAATGTTCTTCCGTCAAAATTAAAATATGGTTCCAGCCTTACTTTTCCATAAGTGCTTCCCTGAATCAGTGGAAGAGACTTCGCAACTGCCTGCTTCTGCAATAATGAAGCCAATTCCGGCGTGGTATGCATCTGCACTCCTTTTCTGATCGTATGGGTCAGACCACCTTTTACAATTTTTTCTACAGATTGTCCGTAATCATAACTATCCATATCATTTTCATAATCATTATATTGCAGAAGAACCGCTACACAATGTTTACAAAGTCCACCATATTCTGCATATGCCCGACATTCACAATAGCAGGTATCAACTTCATCATTCTCTGTATCGATTGATACATCTACTTCATAGATATTTCTTCCACTGCCTTTTACAGATGCAACAATTTCATCAAACGCACCCATATTTTTTACATCCATATCCAAAACTTTTCCTGTTGCATAAAGTTCTGCACCTTTACTGTATGATGAAGAATTTGCCATATATCTGATCTGAGTTTTTTGAAATCATATTTCTATACCTTTCCTGATACAATTAAAAACTTTTTGTATCATTTTCCCGGTTAAATCTGAGTAAAAAAGAACCCCTTCACCAGGCAGTATCAATCTCTGCTTAAAGTGAAGGGATTTCCTCATCCATCGTTATTTATTTTACACGATAACCTTCGCAACTGCAAGACCATAAACTTTAAGTTTATCGCTGCCATTGCCATAAATCCAGCTGATCTGGCCTTCCGGTGCAGGAATATTTACAGCCTCTGTTCCGAAATTCTGATAAATATAATACTTCTCATTTTCATTCTCTCTCACTGTAATCTCCAGTGCGTCTGGAATCTCTTCTTTGATTCCGCAGGAAACGCCGCTGTCTTTCAATACTTTTTCAAGGAAGTCTCCATAGAATTCTTTATCAGCATCTGCTGCCACATACCATGCCTTACCTTTGCCGTATTCATTCACTGTCAGGCAGGAATAGCCTTCATAGAAATCACTTCCGTAGGTCATTAAAGTACGTGCTCCGCGAAGCTCCACAAGGTCGCACAGATATTTACATGTATAAATCTTATCCAGTCCAAGTTCATTGCCAGCCACAGGAACAAAAGAATTTTCTTCCCAGTCATAAAGGCCGTCAATTTCTGTGCTTCTGATTCCCAGTACATCCATCAGTCCATGTGGTGTTCCTTCCAGATAACACCTGTCTGTATCATCTGCAATTCCGGACCAGTAACTTGTGATCAATGTACCGCCGTTTTCCACGAACGCACGAATCTTTTTGGCAAAACCTTCCTTGAACATATAAACCATTGGAAGAGCCAGTACTTTATATTTATCCAGTTCACAGGTCATATCGATCACATCCACATTGACGCCCTGCTTACGGAAACCTCTGTAGAATTTTAGCATTGCTTCCAGATAATGAAGCCCTTTATTTCTGGGTCCCTGGCTGTCCTCCATTGCCCACTGGCTGTCCCAGTCATAAAGCATGGCAACCGAGCTGTTCACAGTTGTTCCTGCCAGTTCTTTTAACTCTTTCAGAACTTCTCCAACCCTAGAAACTTCTTTAAACACTCTTGTATCATTTCCACCGTAATGATCGATCACTGCTCCGTGGAACTTCTCAGAAGCACCTCTGCTCTGGCGAATCTGGAAATGAGAGCACCTTCTCCGCCATGTGCAATTGCCTGCATGGACTGTGCTAAAAAGCATTCCCGGTTTCTTTAACGTTTGCTCACACTCTGCCAGTTTGTAGAAGTCGGGCAGGATTCCATCTGGAAGAACGGACTTTCCTTTCAGAGAACGCAATCAGATCATGGCACATACCATTGTCATAAGCTGTATCGATCACTGCTTCTTTATGCCATGTCGGATAAGTATACCCAGGAAACCACATCAATCTCTTTTGCAATCTTAAAATAATCTAAACCACCAAAATAATGCATCAGATTAGCAGTAGTCGGAAGTGTGCTTCCTCCCTCTCTCAATGCTGCAATCTCATGATGAATGAAATCCGCTGTCTGATGAGTAACAAATCGTTTCCAGTCCAGATTCAGTGCATGAAGCTGTGTCTCACCAATCTTAGACGGACTCTCGATCTGGTCAAAGCTGTTATAAGTATGACTCCAGAAAGTGGTGCACCACTTATCATTCAGATTTTCAATAGTCTGATATTTCTCTTTCAGCCAGTTACGAAATGCTTTCTGGCACAGCGGACAATGACATTCTCCGCCATACTCATTGGAAATATGCCATAGAATCACACCCGGATGTGTGGCAACCTCCTGTGCTAGCTTTTTGTTAATAATATGTACCTTCTCTCTGTAAACAGGAGAAGTGTAACAATGATTATGTCTGAATCCAAATAACGCTCTGTGACGTGTTTCATCTACACGAAGTATCTCCGGATACTTGTCTGCCATCCATTTGGGTCTTGCACCTGACGGTGTAGCCAGGATTGTAGAAATACCTCTTTTATAAAGTTTATCAATGATCTCCTGCAGCCATCCAAAATGAAATACACCTTCTTCCGGCTCCAGTGTGGACCAGGAAAAAATCCCAAGGCTTACTACATTACAGCCAGACTCCTCCAGCATATCAATATCTTTTTCCAGAATATCCGGTCTCTTTAACCACTGTTCCGGGTTGTAATCACCGCCATGGAGCAGCTTATCCGTTCTAAAGTCCATACCTGTTCTCCTCTTAACTCTCTATTTTCAATCGTTTTCTTTTTCATTATCATATTTAAACTCTATCCAATTTCAAAACACTCTCTTCTCGCTGCTCATTACTTTTCTCAGTCAAAGCAGACGGGATTTGATTTCATTCTTCTTACAGAATATGTTTGCAATTACTCCAAGTTTGTTTGCGCAACCGATTGTTCATATTTTTAGTATATTCCTTTATATTAATAAAGTCAATTAGCCATTATTATCTAATTTCGAATCTCTTTTTTGTCATATCACACAATTCATGACTGCTTTTTCCATTTTTCAAACACACACACGAATCCTGCTTGCAGGATTCCTCCGCCTGTGGCGAGTCGCTTCAGCGACATAATTCCTCTCTTCCACAATGCGATCCTGCCCGGGAACTTTTTATGTTACAGAAACATTATGAAGTAATTTCCCATGAAAAAAAATCCTCTGATTATTGATTCTCCAATAATTACAGAGGATTTTTCATTTTTCTACTGTGTTGACTCACGCAGCATCACCTGATAATTCAGTGTCAACGTATCCTCCAGTGGCTTCTCTCCCAGGATGTTCAGTAATTTCGCACATGCCATCTTTCCCAGTCTTACCGTATCAAAGCGTATACTGGTAATCGGTGGATTATTATATTCCAGATTCTTACTGTCATACATACTGGCTATTTTTATTTCTGCAGGAACCGATATTTTCTTTTCCCTCAGACTGCTCAGACACATGCTGCAGATCACATCATCCATACAGACAATACCATCCGCGCCTTCTTCAAGCAGTCTCTTCACAGCATCAGATACTGCTGCCTGATTATCCGTATCCATGAAGATCAGATTTTCGTTAACAGAAACTCCCTTTTCCTCATGTGCTTCCAGAAAACCCTGATATCTGCTTCCGGTAACATTATAGGACTGATTTCCACCCAGAAGTGCCAGATTCCGAAAACCTTTCATCAACATAATACTTGTCAGTTCTTTTCCGGCTTCCTGGTTCTTGTTATCTACAAACGGAACTTCCGGATCTGAAGATGGGCCGATCAATATATATGGTTCCTTACAGTTCTTCAGATATTTCTGTACCTTGGAACTTACCACTGCTCTGCTTACAATGATCCCATCGACTTTTCGATTTGCCTCCAGTCTCTGTATCTGCGATACATCTGCTCCATCAATCATAGAAATAATAATATCATACTCATAGGAGGAAGCCATCTCACAGATTCCATTCATACAGTCTTTAAAAAAAAGAAACTCTGTGGCAACATAATCCTTCGGCATCAGCAGTGCAATATTATAAGTTTTACGCTGTGCCAACCCCTTTGCCACAACATTGGGTCTGTAATCATGTTCTTTTATAAATGCCCGTACTCTGTCTCTTGTAGCGTGACTGATTCTTCCCTTTCCTGAAATAGCACGTGATACCGTAGTCTTACTTACCCCAAGCTCCCGGGCGATATCTTCTATTGTATATATCTTCTTTTCTTCTGTTTCCATAAAATACCCCACTTTTTGCGCAACCACTTGATTATATTCTATAAAATAACAAAATACTCAAGCACTTACAAGTAACTTTTAAAGAAGATATACCGGCAGTTCTTCATTAATATGAACAGAACCCTTTGCTGTTTTTTTCTTTTCTTCTGTAACAGATATTGTTTCCGGTTTCTCTGCCTCTTTTGTAGATACAACGGGCTTCTTTACGGTTTTCCCGGCACCTGCATTTGCTGCACGCCGAATACTCTCCCTGCCTACTGACATAATTCCATGACCTCCTCTGCCAATCTCGTATATTCCCTGGCACTTCTGCTTGATTTTTTATATTCCACAACCGGAATACTGTTATCCTGTGACCATTCTACAGAGCTGTCCACTCTGATGATCTGCTCAAATACATGAATATCCTCAAGTTCATGCAGTGTTTCCATTGTCTGTTTATAATAACTCTTTCTTGTATCTACCTTTGTCACTGCAATTCCGGCAACTTCCAGTTCCGGAGTAATCTGCTTTACTTCATTAAGAAATTCAAACATATTCGCAAGTCCGAACATTCCCCATGGACTTGCCTCAACAGGAATAATTACCCGGTCTGATGCACAAAGGATATTCATCACCCAACCACCCAGCGTAGGAGGTGCATCAATCAGAATATAGTCATAATTTCCTGCATCCTTTATCTTCTGAATGCATTTTCGCAGGATAAATTCTCTCTGCCATTTTGTAAAAAGTTCATATTCTATAGAACTCATCAATGTAGACGATGGTATCAGATCCAGATTTTCGTAGGGAGTATGTACCACATAACCGCTGAGCTCTTCCTGTTTTCCGATTGCGCAATACAGATTCTTCTCTCCTTTCGCCTGCTCCAGCACCCAGTTCTCCGGAAAAAAAGCAAGAGAAAGATTTAACTGCATATCTCCATCGATCAGAAGAACCTTTTTCCCTGCCTGAGCCATCGCCGCTCCAAGGTTTGAACAGGTTGTGGTTTTTCCACTTCCACCCTTATTATTTGTAAAACATATCGTTATGGTTTTTCCCATGGAACTGTCTCCTTTACCACTTACTTTACTTGTATTATAGGAGATTTATCATATAGATTCAACTGTTTTCCTCATCTTCACAACCCTGTAACTCATTTGCATTGCCGGACTAAACATTTCTTTGATTCCCAAAATAAGCCCTTTGATTTTTTGTTTTTTGTGCTATAGTATTTATATACTTGATATGTAGTTTTTAAAACTATGTTATATTGTTTTCATTATATTTATCTGAATGAATGGAGGCGTTTTATGAAATTTAAATTAAAAGATCCCGGAAGTGCGATCACTCATGGTATTGCCCTTCTTCTCGCTGCAGTCGGAGCAGTTCCTCTTATTATCAAGGCAGCGCGTTCTTATGATGTGCTCCATATTGTTGCTTTAAGTATTTTTATCCTTACCATGGTTCTGCTCTATGCAGCCAGTACCATTTACCATTCTGTAGATTCTACAGAGAAGGTCAATCGACGGCTGCGAAAAATGGATCACATGATGATCTTCGTGATGATCGCCGGCAGCTACACTCCTGTATGCCTGATCGTTCTTCATAACCGCATTGGATATATTCTGTGCGCGCTGGTATGGAGTATTGCAGTCCTCGGCATTATCTTAAAGGGCTGTTGGATTACCTGTCCCAAATGGTTGTCCTCTGTACTGTATATCGCCATGGGCTGGCTGTGTGTACTGGCATTTGTTCCAATCTTCCATGCACTCCCACGTGCAGGATTTGACTGGCTTCTTGCAGGCGGAATCATTTATACCATCGGTGGTGTGATCTATGCATTAAAAGTTCCGCTTTTTAATTCCAGACATAAGAATTTTGGTTCCCATGAGATCTTTCACATCTTTGTTATGCTTGGAAGTGCCTGCCATTTCATTGTCATGTACTTTTTTGTTGCTCCACTACCTGTATAACCGTCAATTTGCCAATAAACAAAACAAGGGGTTGCAGCACCGGATTTTTTCCGGTGCTACAACCCCTTAACAATACAATTTTCTCTGCTGCAGCATAATCCCTGCAGGAAAGCTTTTATATTACACAGCTACTCTTCTTTCCGGATACAATCCATAGGATCCATATCCCACGCCAAAATATCCATAATAGCTCTTCGCCTCTGCGAACAGCGGATCATATACTCTGCCTCCGATTTCAGCCCAGCAATGACCGCTTCCGTCAGTTGCCGTTGTATCTACGCAGACATAAACATTCTTATATCCAAGAGCCTTTGCAAGATAGGCAAACGAACAGGCATCTGAGAAACAGTCCCCGCCTTTTCCGCTCAGTATCAGATAATCGTTTGCATATAACGCAGGCCATGCAGTCTGATTATAAAATATTCTTCTGGTATCGTAATAATGCTGATACATTACCCATCTGAAACAGGTTTCAAATTTCTCACTTTTTGACATACTCGGTTTTGTAATCTTGCTGACAACATCCTTTGCTCTCTGCAAAGTCTCATACTCATACGCTTTGGTGGAATTCATTTTCTTTCCATTTGGATAATAAATCGTCTTTCCTTTTTTCCAGGCTTCCAGAATTCCCTTTTCTGTACAATAATAAATTGTATTTCCAACTTTAACTGTTTTCGTTCTCAGAACACCCTTGTCACTGAAATAGTAATATTTTCCGCTGATTTTCTTAACGCCACTGTAACGTATTCCATTGGAACCAAAATAATATTTCTTGTTATTGTATTTGATCCATCCGGTTTTCATAAATCCTTTTGGACTGAAATAATAAACTTCACCATGGATTTTACGCATTCCTGTAAGATACTGTCCATCTTTAAAATATTTCTTATTTTTTGTTCCATACTCATACCAGCCATTTTTCACCTCCGGTATGGGTGTTGGTGCAGGTGTCTCGATTGGTGTTACATCCGGAGCCGGTGTTTCAATCGGGATCGGTGTTACAGTAACATCCGGTACTTCTGCTGCCATGGCCGGAACACTGCCCATCACACATACTGCGCATACTGCAAGCCATTTTGTCATCTTTTTCATTTTCTCTTATCCTCCTTATCTGACGGGTTCAGAAGCTCAGCAACTCCAGTTTTTTATTTCTGGTAAATTGTTTAATCTCATATTCACGTCTCATCGCTTCTTCTTTTGTTGAAAATCCTTCATAATATACAAGTGTAACCGGTCTTTTGGTCCTTGTATATTTCGCGCCGTTCTTTCCCTCGTTGTGTGCTTTCATACGTTTTTGCAGACAGTTTGTCCACCCTGTATAAAGAGTCCCATCTGCACATTTAACAATGTAAGTATAATTCATCATAATCACCCGACAGTCATATATTATAATCAAGCAACTGTCTTATTGTCTGGAATTGCATTATTTGAAATTTTTTATAATTTATGTAAAGGACAACTGCTATCTTTTGCGGTCGTCCCTGTTTCTATAATAAACAGTCGGTTTAAAACACGTATATCATCCGGACACATATTCTTTCTGACAGCCAGATCTCTCAGCACCAGAAATACCAATATGTCAAAAAAGCAGGCAGGGAAACCGACTGCGGATTTTCTTTCCCACCTGCTTTATTATACGTTTATTTTCTTATTTTGTGAATATCATTTTTCGAAGATTCCAGAGATTTCCCCTGAATTTTCCGCCTTTTACCTTTAGCTGCAGATCTTCACGATCCGGATAATATCTGGTTGAGAATACAATCTCTCCATCATTCAGATAAAGTTCCACTGCAGAAGTATCTGCAAGAATCCGGATATTGTTCAGTTCACTGACTTTCGCTTTCCGCTTATTTCTTCCTGCACCCGCAATTTCAGAAAATCCAATCTCCGCAATTTCATTTTCATATTTAAAGAGCATCTGTCCGCCCATACTGATCTGAAAACTTCTGTCTGTCACTGCAATATCTTCAATTAACAGATCAAAACCTTCATTTACTTCTACACGAACCTCAACAATTGATTTTTCATCATCAAGAATTGTTTTCTCTTTTCGGAGTCTCTCCAGTTCTTTTGCCGGATACTGGAATATTTTTCCATCCTTTACCCTCAGTTCCCGCGGTACGGTAAGACAATGCTGCCAGCCTTCATCAATGGTTTTATTGGTATATTCCTCCTCTGCATCCGGCATTCCCATCCATCCTATCAGAAGTCGCCTTCCGCTGTTATCTGTAAAGGTCTGTGGAGCATAAAAGTCAAATCCCATATCCCACTCACGAAAGTCTCTTTCATCCACAGAGCCATCCTCTTTTACCGGAAAATAGCCTGACTGATAGATATTCTGAAAACGAAATTCTTCCCTCTTCAAGCCCTGTGGTGATACAGACAGAAATTTCTTCCCGTCCAGTTCGAAATAGTCCGGGCATTCCCACATATAGCCAAAAGCTTCCGGTGTGGTTATTATATGTTTAAATTTCCATTCTTTCAGATTTTCTGATTCATAAACCAGAACTGCACCTTTATCTCCCTTAAGACGTCCGCCAAGAACCATTAAATACCTGTCGTTTTCTTTCCAGACTTTCGGGTCTCTGATATGACAGGTAAACTCTTCCGGATATTTTTCAAAAGAAATTATCTCTTCTTTATCTCCGAAATGAATTCCGTCCTCACTTTCTACATGAAGCGTACTGGTCTCACGTCCTTCATTAATATAATCATAATCACCGTCAATCTTTACATTCCCGGTGAAAAACAAATGAAGTTTTTCACTCTCTGCCAATGCAGATCCGGAATAGACACCATGACAGTCATAAGGAGAATCCGGATAAAGAGCTGTCCCTTCATATTTCCAGTCTACCAGATCTTCGCTTGTATAATGTCCCCAGAATTTCAGTCCGCCTTCCACATCAAAGGGAGCGTATTGAAAAAACACATGATATCTACCTTTATACCAGCATAGTCCATTCGGATCATTGAGCCATCCGACCGGCGGCATCAGATGATGTCCAAGCCGGAATCTTCCTTCTGTCAGATCTGCGTTCTTTTCAATTACTTTTATATTTCTTTCAAGAACTTTAGTTAGCGTACTCATTTCACAATCTCCAATACTTTATCTGATGGTGTTACCGAATCTTCCGACAGAATTTTCACATCTTTATAATCATCCGAATTCGTTACAATAAGAGGAGTCGTCACATCGTATCCTGCTGCCTTAACTTTCTCCATATCAAAGGAAACCAGAAGCTGGCCTTTCTTTACGTGATCTCCATTCTTTACATGAGATGTAAAATATTTTCCATTCAATTCCACTGTATTGATCCCGATATGGATCAGAAGCTCCATACCACTTTCCGTACTTAAACCAACTGCATGCTTTGTATCAAAAACAGTCTCAACCACAGCATCACATGGAGCAACAACTTCACCCTTCGATGGAATTACGGCAATTCCTTTTCCAAGTACTTCCGAAGCAAATGTAGCGTCATTTACCTGGGAAAGCAAAATCGCAGTTCCTTCTGATACACTATAAAGCACAGAATCATCTGCATTGCTTTTTTCTGTTGTTGATTTATCTCCCACAGCTTCAACACTTTCTGTCTTTTCAGAAACATTAGTGTCCTTATATCCAAACAACCAGGTAAGTACAAAGGCAGCACCAAATGCAATCACAAACATAAGAATATAAGAAACCGGATTATTCAGACAAAGAAGAATTCCAAAGATACCGGTTACGCCAGTTCCCGTAGCCCCCAGTCCTGTAACAGATGCAAACAGTGCACCAAATGCACCACCAATACATCCCATCACAAATGGTTTTCCAAAGCGAAGGTTAACACCAAAGATCGCAGGTTCAGTAATTCCCATACAGGCACTTAATGCAGACGGAACTGCCATTGATTTAATCTTCTGATCCTTTGTCTTAAGTGCTACTGCAAGAGTGGCTCCACCCTGTGCAATATTCGCTGCAGAAGCAAGAGGCAGCCAGTAAGTAACTCCAAATTTAGACAACTGTCCAAGATCAATGATCGTGTACATATGGTGAACACCGGCAACCACCGTCGGTGCATAAAACGCACCCATAATAAAACTTCCGATACCAAATGGCAATGCGATCAGCCACTGAATCCCATTCAGAAGTCCGTTCTCAACAGTGACAAAGATAGGTCCGATAATGGATAATGTCAGATATCCTGTTACAAAGACACTTACAAGCGGAGTAACAAACAGATCAAACATTGCCGGCACTATTTTGTGAAGTCTCTTCTCAATCTGAGCCAGTACCCATACTGCAATGATAACCGGAATTACATGCCCCTGATATCCGACCATATCAATAGAGTAAAGTCCAAACCATACTTTCTGAGTTGCTTTTAACACCTTCTGTGGCAACTGTCCATGCATTCTGGAGATTCGGATGAATCATGATCATACCGATAACTGCACCCAGATACGGGTTTGCACCAAACACTTTAGCACCGCTGTATGCGATGAGGATTGGCAGGAACGTATATGCCGTATTACTGAAAAGCTGTGCAAATGTATAAATAGAACCGCTGGTATCAATATTCAAAAATCCATTGTTTACCATGAAGTTCAGTGCTTCCATAATTCCCATCAGGAAACCGCTTGCAACAATTGCAGGAATAATCGGCACAAAAATATCTCCAAGTGTCTTGATCAGTCTCTGCACCGGATTTGCCCTGGAAGCCGCAACTTTTTTCAGCTCTTCTTTACTGCTCTCAGAAACTCCTGCAATCCGGATGAACTCATCATATACTTTATTAACTATACCTGTTCCCAGAATGATCTGCATCTGTCCCTGCGCAAAGAAAACACCTTTTACACCTTCAATGTTCTCAACATATTCCTTATCAGCCTTTGAATTATCACTGATAACCAGGCGAAGACGTGTGGCACAATGAGCTGCGGAAATAATATTTTCTTTTTTACCGATATGGTCATATATCTCCTGTGCTGTTTTTCTGTAATCCATAATATCCTCCTTTTATGGAATCGTTTTCATATAAATGTATACTTTGAAATTCTCACATATTCAACAAATTTCACTTGTTAATCTTATAAAAATACCTTTCCATTCCAAATTTACTCTGATATCTGATTATAATTCAGCAGATATCTTGCACTCTCACGATATTTCTTATCTGATCACCAATATGTATTTCCTATGGATTGTATGTACTTTTATGGAATCGTTCTCATATATGCTATTATATCTGGGCGTTTTTTATTTGTAAATATGTAACATATCACAAATATTATATCCATTTTTTATATATTATTTCCAAAACACTCCCTTTAATATATATGTAAATCCAATTATTCAGAAAAAAGAACTCTGATGATTGCCTCAGAGTTCCTCTTTCATGTTCAGTCATATATTTCGGTGAGACTCTCTGAGTACCACCTTACATCCCATTTTTATTTCTTTATGTACAGATGATGATTCCTTAGATTCTATCAAATCTACCAGCACTTTTGCTGATTCCATTCCACTTGTCTTATAAAAAAAATGTACAGTAGTCAGCTTTGGTTCTATGATCTTTCCCAGAAAACTGTCTCCCATTCCGGCAATCTGAACCTGTTGAGGAATCTGATATCCGTTCTCCTTCAGCCAATTTGCCGCTCCAACTGCCATGGTATCTGTTGCACAGATCAATGTATCTACATCGGGATGCTCCGTAAAAAGTTCTTTCGCTTTCTCATATCCTGACTCTAATGTGAAATTTCCGTATTTTACACATCCACTTTCCAATGTGATCTGATTTTCTCCAAGAACCTTCTCCACACCTGATTTTCGCTGCCTGCCAACTGCCTCATCTTTATCCGTAACTGTAATATATCCAAACTTCTTTCCTGTCTTCACCATCTGTTCAGTAAGATTTACAGCAGCCTTATAATCGTCCTGAAAAACACATGGATAACCATCCAGCTGTTGTCCAAGTAAAACAATCGGAACTTTAAATCCCTTCATCATTTCCCTGTGCTGTTTTGTCAATATGGTGGCAATAAAAATAACACCATCGACCTGATTATCCCTAAACAGCGAAAGATATTTCAATTCTTCTTCAACACTGTTATTTGTATTTGCCAGTATCAGCTGATATCCTTTTTTGGTAAGTATGTCACTGATTCCGGCAACTTCCCGGCTGATCGTATTGGAATCTATCTTTGGCAGAATTACTCCGACCAGTTTTGTCTTCTTAGTACGCAGCCTCTGCGCCTGTGAAGAAGGCTGATACCCGGTTTCTTCAATAACTCTGCTGATATTTTTTTTCTTTTCCTCACTGACATAACCATTGTTCAGATACCTGGATACGGTAGCTCTGGAGACCCCTGCCAGTTTGGCAATCTCATTAATATTCATATAAAAAGCTCCTCTTTCATGCTGTCTGTATAATTTCCGAAAGTATTTTTATAACCAGCAGTATTTTATGATGCTAGTGTGCCCCTAACCTGATATCCACGAATTGTTAACTGCTGAATCACTACATATTTTGTATTATACTACACATATCATTTCTGTTGCAAATATCAAAGTACTGTTTATACGTTACTGTCTCGGCCCTATACCAAATTAAGGCTGCCGATCTACGGCAGCCCTGTTTTTTTCTTCTATTTCATTATGGAAGATATTCAATCGGATCTATTGGTTCTCCATCCTTTTTCATTGCAAAATAAAGATTGGTTCCTTCTGTGCTGTAATATTTTGTAGGCTGTGCAATATATCCTATCGTCGTTCCCTTTTTAATTGTATCTCCTTCTGACACTGTCAGATCTGTAAGCTGTCCATAAACAGCCTGATATCCATTTCCAAGTTCCATTGTCAGTGTAGTACCCGTCTGCGCATTCTGCTCTATAGAATAAACCTTGCCATTAACAGCAGCTACCACAGGTGCTCCCTCTACTGCACCGACAGCAATAGCCGGACTCAATTTATACTGATCAAGCGTCGGAAAATAAGTAGTCTGATCCATACTGTAATCAAGGAGAACATTTCCATTCACCGGCCACTCCATTAATGTATCTTCCGAAAAATTTACTGTCGCAAGATTCAGGGCCGATGCCGAAACATCTGTTGCTTCATCTGCCTGATCTTCTGATATCGTCTGGGATTTCATATTTGCATTTACTGATGATTCTTCTGCTTGCTGAGACTTTACAGCATTGTCAGTCTTATCCACATCTGCAGTATTATCTGATTCATTATTATCCACAGTATTCTGAGCTGTTTCCCCATACATTCCTTGTTTTTGGAATGTAACCTTTGTATCATCCAAATCTTCCCCGTCATCGGATATCCACTGATTTTCTGACTCCACATGATTCGTTCCTGCATCTTCACTCAATTGTTCTTCCGTATCCTGTGTACTTTCACCGACATTTTCTGTTTTTTCTTCAGGAGTTTTCTCTTTGACCGGGGAGGTACCTAACTGATAAACTGTAATTCCCAATGCTGCTACAGCGGCCAGTCCAACGGAATTGGCAATGATTCTTGTCACTTTGTTATTCATCATATTCCTTTCACCTCTGTTTTCATCTTCATATCTATAGGGTGTCCAGAATATTCGTATCTATTCAGCAATTTACAGATTTTATGTTCAGCACATCCATCTCAGGAAAATAATATTGTAAGATTTCTTTTGCATTCGCAGACTCCTTTGCCATCTCATTCCCTCCATATTGTGAGAATCCTAATCCATGACCTTTTCCTCTACATAAAAATCGTATTTCCTTTCCAGACTTCTGAATTGTAAAATTTGAGGACGTGAGTCCCATTCCTTTTCTGAATGCCTCGCCTTCCAACACTTTCCCGTCAGCCAGAATTTCTGTAACATAACCGGCACTGTCCCTGGATTTTATTTCAATTCTTTCCGGAAGGACATTTTTATTTATGTATACACTATTCAAATAATCTTTTGCATTTTTATCCACAAGACTGTGTACGGATCTGAGATACGAATCATCTTCGTTGTGGAAAACTTCCATTCCATCTCTTGTCTGTCCTGCACTTAATTCATGATAGGGAACTAACTTTAATTCTTTATTCCATACAATGACTTTTCCTTCTGTTTCTGTTACTGCTTTTTCGTACTTATTCTGTAAAATTACACAAGCCAGGGATTTCCCCTCCATCTCTTTCTTTATCTGACATAAAGTTATTGCCAGATTTTTCTCCTCTTTCATTGTCCGGTAAAAATTTGATCTTGCTATAATTGTTTGTGCTTTTATAGTCTCAAGTTCATATTTGTCTTCAATCTGCGATGAAACGATCACCGGCAGAAGCATTTCCACATTAAATTTTTTTATTGATCAATGTAGTGTTGGCACCATTAAAAATAATTGTAACT
>ENA-OQKA01000155-OQKA01000155.1-human-gut-metagenome-genome-assembly--contig:-NODE-155-length-21324-cov-3.169599_pt1 | contig 21324 bp, 19 predicted proteins | sample MGYA00242644_ERZ504789 | MGnify/ENA primary metagenome ERZ504789 (study PRJEB26092, sample SAMD00036423) | human gut metagenome | host: Homo sapiens | study: EMG produced TPA metagenomics assembly of...
ATATTGACAGCATGGAACTGGAAAATGCCAAAGTCTACAAGCTGACGAAGGATAACCAGTTTTACACAAATATTTCCTTGAAAAAGAGGATACAGCAACCAATTATCTGATTTATGCTCCGTTTCCAAAACCGCCGGTCACAGAAAATCATCTGGAGGACACAATGCTTTATTCCAAGCGTTTTTATGCGGATAGAGCATCGCTTTTATCTGTGGATTTAGGTATTGACGAGAAATACAAGCCGGTGATTGAAAAGCACATCAAGTTCTTTGGTCACAAAGACCGATTGAAGCGTTTCTATGACCTTGAGATAGAGAATTTTAATGAAGAAAATATTCTGACAGGTATTATGAGTGCAGTATGCAGGACGAGAACCAATTCTTTTGATGAAGTGATACGTGTACTGATTACAGAGGACAGCCTGACAGACAACAAATATCTGGCAGAATTTGCAAAGTATGATATAGAGGGCGATTTCTGGAAGCTGTGTGAGCAGCAATTTGGCTTTTCTATGGACGCACCAAACTTGGAGAAACTGGTCATTACCATGTTTGTGACCTATGCAGACCGCTATATAGATGCGGAAATGCCAAAAAGCTGGAAGAAATTTATTTCCTATAAATCCGGAAACATTATCGCATTTCTGGATAATCTCATGAACAATATTTTGTATCGTGAGAAATACGATGAGCTGTCGCAATATGTCGCAGATTGTTTGAATGCGTCGGAAGAATTGAGTAAGTATGAAGTAGATACACTGGTAGACTGTGATTCTTTTGCTTGCGTAGATGTATTTCTGATACGCTGGATTGTCGGTAGGCTTCGTGCAGAGGACTGTCTGGCAAAACTGGACGGACACAGTATCTATGATTTGTGTGGTATCCGTGCCAAAATGCACTTTGGCAGTAAGTTTTCTTTTATTTATGAGATGCTGGATAGTGCATACTGGCTTGTAAACAATGCAAGATATGAAGCACCGAATGGATTTCAGAAGATTATTGATGCGTATGTGTCAAGGGATTGTCTGATAGATAGCCATTACAGAGTGTTCTATCTGAATTATGATAAATTGGAGAATACCTCAGAATTTGAGGAACTTCGTGAACTTGTAGAGAATATTTACACGAATGAATACCTTGGGAAACTGCTTCCGAAGTGGAATGAGGGAATGTTAGAGGACGATGCATTGAAACAAATACCGTTACAGCGTAATTTCTTCAGTAAATTTGTAAGGAGTACCAATGTGAGAACGGTTGTCATCATATCTGATGCGATGCGATATGAGGTAGGCAGACAGCTATATGAAAGAATGATGGACAATCCGAAGTGTAGTGCCACATTGCAGCCTATGCTCAGTGTATTACCTTCTTACACAAGGCTTGGCATGGAAGCGTTGCTTCCACACAAGACACTGGAGCTGACTGATGATTTCAGAGAGGTAGTAGATGGTAAATATGCGATTGATCTGGCTACCAGACAGGCAGTATTGCAATCTTATGAACCAGAGAGCAAATGCGTACAGTTTGATGATATAAAGAACTTAAAAGGTCTGGAACTTCGAGATGTATTCACCGCACAGTCTGTCATTTATGTGTATCATGATCAGATTGATAATACTGGAGAACATGAAGAAGATGAAGTATTTACAGCCTGTGAGAAAGCGGTTGATGAGATTGCAAAGCTGATTCAGAAGATTTCTGGCAGTGCGAATACATACCGTTTTATCGTGACCGCAGACCATGGATTTATCTACAAGAGGGATAAAGTGACAGCCAGTGACAAGATTGGCGGTATGAGTGATGCAAGCCGACTTGTGAAAAGAAGATATATTGTATCGAAAGAGCCGATCAATGAACAGGGTGTCTGCAATATTGGTTTAGGATATATGCTCGGAAGTGATGATGATAAGATTATTTCTTATTCCTGCAGCACCAATGTTTTCTCTGTTCCGGGTGGAGCAGGACTGAACTATGTGCATGGCGGTTCTTCGCCACAGGAAATGCTTGTTCCGGTACTGGATATTAAGATGGACAAGGGTGCGGTAGAGACAAGACCTGCACAAATTATGCTTGTGAGCTTGGTTCAGAAGATTACCAATCTGATTACAAGCCTTGATTTCATCCAGTCTGATCCGGTCAGTGATGTGGTAAAGAAAGCCGATTATAAGCTGTACTTTATCTCGGATAACAATGAGAAGATTTCTAACGAGAATATCTACATCGCAGACAAGCGTGATGAAGATGTGCAGAAGCGTCTGTTCCGTATGCGCTTCACATTTAAGAACAAAAAATATGACAAGGACAGAAAGTATTATCTGGTTGCCTATGACGAGAGCAATGATGTAGAAGTATTCCGGCATGAGGTGATCATGGACTTGGCTTTCTCGGATAACTTCGGATTTGATTTATAAGATTATGTGGAAATGAGGTAGAGAACGATGCCTTTTGATATAGAAGCAGAGGATAGGCGGACAGCCATTAAACAGAAATTGCGTAAATATTTTGATGGTAAAATTGTCCGGAAAGACTTGACAAAGAAGATAAAAGAGGGCGCAAATGTGCCTGTATATGTATTGGAGTTTCTTCTGGGACAGTATTGCAGTTCGGATGATCCTGAGATTATCGAGCAAGGTGTGGAAAGCGTAAAGAAGATACTTGCAGATAATTTTGTACGTCCGGATGAAGCACAGAAGATACTTTCTCTGCTCAGACAGAAGGGAAGTCATACGGTCATTGATAAGATAACCGTATCCCTTAATATCAAGAGAGACAGATATGAAGCAGAGTTTTCTAACCTTGGCTTGAGTGGTGTGCCGATTGATGAAGAATACCCGACAAAATTCGATAGACTTTTGTGTGGCGGCATCTGGTGTATTATCCGTCTGGAATATGACAGTAATTCAGACTATGATAGTGGGATTATATCAGCCGATGGAGATCATACTGACGTTCCAAAAAGAAAAATCTAAGAATGATACGCCAATCAAAATTATCAATTTGAACCCGATACAGATGCCCCATGTAGATATCAATGAAACTGAAAGAGGGCAGAAAACAGTTCACCAAAGAGGAATGGATGGACGTACTGCTCCGTTCTATTGGAATGGAGCCGGATATGCTGGATACTCGTGAAAAGTGGCTGCTTCTTACCCGTATGCTTCCGCTGGTAGAGAACAACTTCAATCTCTGCGAATTAGGACCGAGGAGCACCGGAAAAAGCCATTTATACAAGGAAATCTCGCCTAATTCCATTCTGGTATCTGGGGGACAGACAACGGTTGCCAATCTTTTTTATAACATGGGGAGAAAGACAGTTGGTCTTGTCGGATTGTGGGATTGTGTGGCATTTGATGAGGTTGCAGGTATCAATTTTAAGGACAAGGATGGCATCCAGATTATGAAGGATTACATGGCGTCTGGTTCGTTTGCTCGTGGCAAGGAGGAAAAGGCTGCATCTGCGTCCATGGTATTTGTCGGAAATATCAATCAAAGCGTGGATTCACTTCTGAAAACATCAAGTTTATTTGATCCATTTCCTGCTGAAATGGGAACGGATACTGCTTTTCTTGATCGTATTCATTGCTATCTGCCGGGATGGGAAGTACCAAAATTCAGACCGGAACATTTTACAGATGATTATGGTTTTATTACAGATTATCTGGCAGAGTTTATCCGTGAACTTCGCAAAGAGCAGTTTGGAGATGCCCTGGACAAATATTTCCGTCTTGGCAAGAATCTGAATCAGCGAGATACGATCGCAGTCCGTAAAATGGTAGGCGGATATATCAAACTGTTATATCCTGATGGAGAATATACAAAGGAAGAAATTGAAGAAATTTTACAGATTGCTCTTGAAATGCGTCGCAGGGTAAAGGAACAGCTCAAAAAGCTGGGCGGCATGGAGTTCTATGATGTAAATTTCTCTTACATAGATAACGAAACCTTCGAGGAACATTATGTATCGGTACCGGAGCAGAGTGGTGGCAAGCTCATTCCGGAAGGAATGTGCAATCCGGGGCAGGTATATACAGTTTCAAATGGAAAATCCGGCATGATCGGTGTATTCCGACTGGAATCACAGATGCTGCAGGGCAGTGGTAAGTTTGAGAGAACTGGTATAGGAACTGACAGGGAAGCAAAAGAAGCGTCCAACACTGCATTCAGTTATCTGAAAGCAAATGGAAAACGTATCAGCGGAACAATCAGCGTTGATAATAAAGATTACATCATCAATTATCAGGATTTACAGGGCATTGGCATGACCGGAAAGCTAGCATTACCGACACTGGTGGCATTATGCTCAATCGCCCTTGGAAAGCCTGCTCTCAGCAGTCTTGTGGTACTTGGAGAAATCAGTATCAGCGGAACAATGATTAAGGTGGAAGAACTGGCAAACACTCTGCAGGTGTGCTTGGATAGTGGTGCAAAGAAAGTGCTGCTTCCTGCTACATCATTTGCAGATATGGCAACTGTACCACCGGAGCTTATGAGTTCATTTCAGATTATACCGTATTCCAGTGCGGAAGATGCGGTATTTAAGGCATTGGGAGTGGAATAGGACACTTCTGGTCACAGCGTCCAGAAGTGGATTAGAGAGGTGCTTATGGAGAAAATTATATATTCACAGGAAAAGATGGATGCGGTCAAGAAGTATGTACAGGAGTTGATTGCGATAGTACATGAGCTTGAAGGCGATTTTCCCGGAAGGCATTTCACACTGGATGGGCATTTGGTCGGAAGCATTGGAGAAGTAATGGCAGCTTATTACTATGGAATTGAACTATATACTGCTTCTACTGAAATTCATGACGGAGAGGTAAATGGGAGAAAGGTTCAGATAAAGATTTCGCAGCAAGACAATATTGTTATCAATCATGAGCCTGATTATTTGATTGTTCTTTATCTCAATAAGAACGGTAATATATATGAGGTATATAATGGCACCGGTAGGCTGCCATGGAATACCGCTAGTAAGAAGGATAGCCACAATAACAGGCACATGAGAGTGAATAAATTATTGGAATTGGATGAAGATGTGCCAGATAGCGACAGAATTGAAAAACAGCATTACATAGAGAAAATGAAGCCTGAATACAAAAATCGCAAGTGAGTATCAGAGGTATTGTGCTTATGATAGATTATGATCATGATGGGAAAATTGATAAAAATGATTTTGTCATTGAAGAAATGATGAATGAGGAGCATGAAGAGAGAGAACATTCTGATTTCATAAGTTCTATAAAAGGATTGGGATTGGTAATGCTAGGTCTTTTATTGTTATATGGGATAATCAAGGCTATTGGAGTCGATACAAGCTGGTTGAGGAGAGTGGAATACCACAAAGTTCCTTTTACAATATGCTCAACACACATTCTATTCCACGGTTAGATTTGATACAGAAAATCTGCGATGGATTCCACATTTCATTAGCCGAATTTTTTGCAGATGAAAGTAACAAGTTGCAGGAATTAACCGAGGATGATCTTGTGTTTCTTGAAACAGCTAGGTCACTTGAGAGGAATAACAGGGACAGAGCCTTGGCATATATGCAGGCAATGAAAGATGTACAGAAAAACGAATGAAATCCGATGTTATCATAAAATAGATAGCACCGGATTTTATTTGCCATATTTTTATAATGAATGTGGCGGTTGATTTTTGCTTTGCACTGGCTGTTTCTCTGATGGCTGCAAACCGAGATACTGGCTGAGGTTTTGTAAGCGCATAGTTTTAGGGCGTACCCTATAAATGAAATCTGACATCCCGCGCTAGGATGCCAGACATGCGAGTATTTCACTACATTTTATTTACAAGTTTCCTGAGCCAATTTACTCCACGGGGCAAATTGTTCCAATTCCTCGTCTGACATTTCAGCACCAGGACGATGCTCCAGAAGGAAGCTCAGATATTTAAGTGGATCAAGTTCATTGGCTTTTGCCGTTTCTATCATAGAATAGATTTTCATACTGGCATCTGCCCCGGTAGGGCGGAATGAAATATAGGATAGGGAACCGCCGATTTCTTCTCCTTTGACTTCGTATCCTTTCAGTCTGATAAGTCGAATGAAATCTTCGTATGAATTTGACAGTTTTATGATTGCATCAATATTTCGATGCAGCTTGTCCTTCCATGATTTTCCATTCTTTTCTGCTTCCCATTCAGTATGTTTTTTACCACGCTGTTGACAGGGAACAATCGTTGAAAGCTGATGTTCCTTACACAGTTCATCGCTGAGTTTTCTTATGTTGTAATAGCTCTTTTTGCAGGTGTTATATTTTTTGTGTTCTATGTTATCAGTCGCACAAAAAATAATGTGATTATGAACATGATCCTTTTCAATATGGGTTGCAATCACATAAGAATATTTTCCACCAAGGAGTTTGTCGGCAAGCTCGGTTCCAATCTGATGAGCTTCATCAAAAGATACTTCTCCAGGAGCAAATGATTGTATTAAATGGTGCGCTAGATTGTCTCCATTTTTTATATTTTTCCCATTAGCAAAAGCAAATTCCAGATATGCAGTCTGAGCAGAACAACCGAAAGAGGAGACATATAATTCTCCGTCGGTTTTATCCGGATTGCGGATGTACGCTATCGACTTATCGACGGTTGCTTTGATAGCATGGATTCGTGTGTATGCCATATCTTTTCCATTAGCTCCTTTACTTCTTTCATATCCTCCGAATATAAATTCCCGGTAGTATTGGCTCTCTTTGCAATCTGATTTATAGGTTTCCGATACGAGCAAGTTCTACGGAGTAGTCGTGCAGAAATTTGTAATCTACATCATAAATATATCCATAAATAATCAGATTCCTGAGGTACGCTGACATACTGCCAAGGTTAGAGAGCTTCGTTTTATTTTTCAAAATATACATTTCATCATCACTCGGATAAAGCGTGATTTTATGCTTGCGGTTACGATTTGCCATAGTAATTCCTTTCCTAATTTTGTTATGCCATATCTGGCGATTATTGTTTCAAAGGGGGTTAGGGGGAGTATCCCCTTACAAGCAAATTTCTGACAGTTATCCGAGAGGATAAATTGCAGAAATGGGGGGATGTGTACGGACACATCCAATGCTTGCTGTTCTTGTGCAAATCCCCATAGGAGATTTGCGAGTTTTGGCTGCATAGGCAGCCTGTCTAAAACTCATAGTGGCATTTCTGTTACAAAAATGCAGGAAGATGAGGGAAAAAGGAAAGAAAAACTGACCACAGGGCATAGTGATACCCGGTAACAGTTTTGCATTTTCTAAAGAAGTATTGTATTTTATCCAGCTTTTATTGTAACAGCAGTTTTTTTATAGGTCAACCGTACTGCAAGAGGAATTTATAGGACAACATTTATGGTAAAATGACGATGGGAGTAGATACACAAATATATAAGATATTTTTACATGGAGGATAATGGATGATAACGGTGGCAATACACAATCAGCATATATTAAATGGTAGGCATCTGACATAAGGTTAGGTGCGTTTTTTAATGTTTCCCCAATAGGGGAGTATGGCGAAGATTGAGAAGTTTAATCGTGGTTTTTTGTTATCCAGGAAAGGATGTGAGTTGGATGCACAAATATCCACGATTTTTGTAGGGAAAGGCTGTGCAAATTTTGTACAGCTATTTTTTTGCCCTGTCAAAAAAAGGACAGGCAAAACCAAAAAAGGACGGCGAAAAGTTATAAAGCATTTGATAGAATGAACACAGAGACAAAGTGTTCTTTTATCAGCAGATATACATGAATAAGAAAAATGTAACTGGAAATAATAGGAATGAGAGGAAGTGAAATGAGTGGCTGAAAAAAATGGTACAATAAATGAAAGCGTAATAGAAAAAGTATATGGTACATCTGCTGGTATAGACTTTAATTCTCCACCACAACAGAGAATAATGCAACTTGTATCGGATGTACAATGTTTTAGCAGATATAAAATAGATGATTATGAAGTGGAATTAACATGGAGTGATTCGCCACAAACATTACAGGAATCTATAAGAAATGTCTTTGCGAGATCTTGACATAATTTACCATGGAAGAAAAAAGATAAAATATTGCTTTTGTGCAAAATGGCGTGCTATAATGACGATGTGTAGAACATCAGCATAGTACGCCATTCGTTATGAATGGAGGTTATACTATGTCTATGGTAAATGAATTATGTACGAATAATAAAGAGTGGTCTGGCAGGAAAAAAAGAATCTGGCAGGCTGCTCTTTATGTGCGTTTATCGAGAGAAGATGGAGATAAAGAGGAAAGCGATAGTGTAAGTAACCAGAAAGCACTGTTGCATCAGTTTGTTGAATTAGAAGCAGATATTGAAGTATCTGATGTATATGTAGATGATGGCTGGAGCGGGACAAATTTTGAACGACCAGAATTCAATCGTATGATGTCAGATATTAAAGCAGGAAAATTGAATGTGTTATTGTAAAGGATTTATCCAGACTTGGAAGAAATTATATTGAGGTAGGACAGTATATTGAGAAGATTTTTCCACTGATGGATATTCGGTTTATATCAATTACTGATAATTTAGACAGTTACAAGAATCCGCAAACGATGAATAATATTATTGTGCCGTTTAAAAATCTTATCAATGATGAATATTGTAGAGATATTTCAAATAAAGTGAGAAGTTCATTGGATATGAAACGGAAACAGGGAAAACACATCGGTTCGTTTGCTTGCTATGGATATTTGAAAGATCCAGAGGATCATAATCATCTGGTCATTGATGACGAAGCTGCATCTGTGATTCGTGATATATACAGATGGTATATTTCTGGGATGAGCATATTATCAATCGCACAGAAACTGAATGCAATGGGCATACCAAATCCTACGGCACATAAAAAATTGTTGGGATTGCATTATAGAAGATCGAATAATCAGACGGGTGATGGAAAATGGGTGGATAGTTCTGTTCGACGAATTTTAGGCAATCGTATGTACATTGGCGATTTGGTACAGGGTGTGCTAAAAATCAAAAGTTACAAAGTACAAGTAGCACAGAAAGTTGACAAGGAAGATTGGATTATTGTTGAAGGTACACATGAACCTATTATATCCAAAGAAGATTATGAAAATGTGCAGACACTATTAAAAAGACATGCGAGAAAGGCTCCTCAAAAGAAAGAAGTATATTTATTTTCCGGATTTGTTAAATGTGGGGACTGTGGCAGAAGTATGTCACGGAAGCATTATCATCATGATTATGGAGAGTATACTTACTTTGTATGTACTACGCATGTGAAATTTGATAAAACAGCCTGTAGTAAACACACAACGAGGGCAGATAAACTTGAAGAAATAGTTCTTTCTGCAATTCAAAGTCAGATTGCACTGGCTGTAGATATGGAGCAGGCAATAAAAGAAATTAACACAAATGAGAATGTCAACAGGGAAGCGGTTCGATTAAGAAAACTATTAGAAAAGGCAAAAAGTGAGATTCAAAAGGTTGATGGGATGATACTCGATTTATATCCAGATTGGAAAAGCGGTATTATTTCACGAACTGAATATGTAAACTTAAAAGAGCGTTTTGAATTACAAAAACAAAATGCAGTTGAGAAAATGAATAATTATCAGGCTCAAATTGAAAAGGCAGAAAATGGACAGGATGATAGCAATGAATTCATTGAGCATTTCATAAAATATCGTAATATTGATAAGTTGACCAGAGAAGTGCTGGTTGCGCTCGTGGACATGATTTATATCTATGAAGATAAGAAAGTGAAGATTGCTTTTAAATATCAGAATCCATATAAGGATGCGATGGAGTATATAAAAAACTAATAAGACGATATTGGATAAAGACACAGTAGACGCTTTATTAGGTGCATAAAAAATTAAAAAGTTTATGGTTCTAACTTGACAATGGCACCGGCTGCCGCTGAGCTGATTGCGCAGAATCTTACGGATTTTAAACGAAAACCCGAAGATTATGACCGGATTATCACGGGAGACCTGGGAGAAGTCGGTCAGCAGATTCTGTTTGATCTGCTGCTGAAAAAAGGCATGGATATCCGCAAGCAGCATGAGGACTGTGGCATGTTAATTTTTGATTCACAGACACAGGGAACCGGTTCCGGAGGATCGGGATGCGGATGTGCAGCCTCGGTGCTGAGTGCGCATTTTCTGCCAAAACTGGCAAGTGGGGAATTGAAAAGAATACTCTTTGTGCCGACAGGCGCACTGCTTTCTACGGTCAGTTTCAATGAAGGACAGACAATACCGGGGATTGCACACGGTGTTGTGCTGGAAAGCTGTATTTCATCCGCAAAAAAGGAGGGATAAGGATATGCAGTATGTAATTGCATTTGTAACAGGGGGAATGATCTGTGCACTGTCACAGATCCTGATGGAAAAAACAAAAATGCTTCCGGGGCGTATCATGGTTCTTTTGGTCTGCCTTGGGGCCATCCTTGGATTTGTGGGGATCTATGAGCCGTTTTCCCAATGGGCGCAGGCGGGCGCGAATGTGCCGCTTCTGGGATTTGGAAACAATCTCTGGAAGGGTGTCAAAGAGATGGTGGACAAGAAAGGATTTATCGGTATTTTTCTGGGCGGCTTTAAAAACTGTGCGGCAGGGCTTTCCGCAGCACTCGTTTTTTCTTATATTGCCTCCCTGCTCTGCCAGCCAAAGATGAAAAAGCACTAGCAAATCGGGAAAATTCTGTTGTATAATAAATGGGAATTTTGCACACACTAGCTCTGTAGATCAAATAAAAGGAGATATGTGTGATGAAAAAATTAAAAGTTCTGATGATGAGCGGAATGCTTGCAGCAGGGATCTGTCTGTTTGCGGCCTGTGGTACAGCAAATGATGACGGAACGAACAATGGTGTAAACGATACTTCCAATACACAGGTTACTACACAGGAAAACATTCCGGGAACGGACAATACGACTGGAAATGGTACAACAGACAATAATACGGATGCCGGAAATTCCAAAAACGATGGCAATGTCGGAAAAGATATCGGGGATATGGGAAAGGATGTCGTGGATGGTGTGAAAGATGCCGGTGATGCCGTGGCAGATGGCGTGGATGATGCAATTGACGCGGTAGATCCGGATGCAGACACCAACAATGGCGGTAAGACCAATACCGGACGTTAGACAGGATTACCTATGAAAAAAGAAACTTACGTTAAAATGACCCAGCCGTTTCGGGATGACCCGAAACGTGCGCGGGCGTTACATAGAGCAAATAAAATATTGACGGTTGTGATTTTTGTGGCATATCCATGCCTGCTTCTGTGGCTGCTGTGTCAGAAGGATATGCGGCTATATAAAGCCATCTGTGTGCCACTTGACGGATTTATTATTGTGACGGTTGTGCGGACCTGGATCAACCGGAAACGCCGTATGAAATATTTGAACTGCCATCTGTGATTCCAAAAGATACGAAAGGACATTCCTGGCCGAGCCGGCATGTGTTTTCCGCGGCAGTGATTGCGTTTACGTTCTGGTTTGTGTGCCCGGCTGCGGGGATTGTATTTTTGCTTATGACAGTTGCCATTGCATGGATCCGGGTAGTTTCCGGAGTGCACTTTATCAGTGATGTAGTGGCGGGATTTCTTTTTGCTGCGTTTTTTTCTTTGTTTTTTTAGTGTGGTTTTCACCGGCTATGCCGGAAAAATTACTGGCTTTCTTTCCGGAACTGGCGCGGTGTCATGCTGTATTTTTGTTTGAACACCCGGTTAAAATAGGAAAGATTTTCAAAACCGGATTCTGCCGCAATATCCAGAATGGAGGAGTCGGAAGTTGTCAGCAGACGCGAGGCGATTGTCAGGCGGTAGTCCCGCAGATAGTCCACGAAAGACGTTCCCATAGTTTCTTTGAAATACCGCATAAAATGAGATTCGGAAAAATCAACGGTTGCCGCGATGTCGGCAATCGTTATTTTTTGCATGTAATTATTTTCAATGTATTTTAAAACAATTTTCATTTTATCAAGCGTTTTGCGGTTGCTGCCTGTCGTTAAGTTCCGGCAGCGGTTGTCTAAAATAAAGAAAAACTGGTACAACTGACTTTTGATGTACAGTTCATAGCCCTGCGGTTTGGTCTTGCTGATCTCGTCACAGGCATCAATTGGCATGATGACATCCGTGTAATAAGGATAGACAGGGGTGAAGATGGTTGGAACCGTGACTTTTCCACTCATAAGAGGAAGAAGAAAATCGGTGGCAGTCACATCGTTCTGCCGTGGAATCAGCATACTCGGATTAAAGATGATATTTTCATATTCCATGAAGGCATCTTCCAGCTGGTCAATGGAGTGGAGTTGTCCCGGAAGAATAAGAACCAGAGTCGGACCTTTTACTTTGTATTCCCGGAAATCTACCGTAATGCGTCCCATCCCCTTTTTGATGTAGATCAGTTCCAGTTCATCGTGCCAGTGCAGCGGTACACGCGGAAAATCCAGTGGGATCGAGCATAGATATGTATTATAAGGGAAGATGATATCCCCATGTGTGATGGTTTCGTGATAATTTTCATATTCAAGTATATTCATATCTTTATTTTAGCAGAATTGTCCTCTGCCTGTAAAGAACAAAAACACAGAAAACGCATGAAATAGGCGAAAACACAGGATATGCAGGCACTGTGGAAATGTACCAAGACAGGTAGCAGGAAATTGGTAAAATTTAACAGTCATGGGCTATTTGAATATGAAAAATGATAGAATAGTATCAGTTTTTGCTTGAATACGACAAGAAATCAGCAGGAAAAAATCATATACTGAGTACATCAAAACAACACGAAATCTTGTGGGAGGGAAAACACATGACTTTAGCAAAAGCAGTATCTATGAAATATAACAAGACCATCGAGAAGTGCTCAAACGAGGAAATTTACTATGCACTCCTTGATATGACCAAGCAGATGGCAGAGGATAAGGTCAGCAACGAAGGAAAGAAGAAGCTGTATTACATTTCTGCAGAGTTCTTAATCGGAAAGCTTTTATCCAACAACCTGATCAACCTTGGCATTTATGACAGTGTAAAGTCCGAGCTTGAGGCATCTGGAAAGAACATCGGAGAGATCGAGGAAATCGAGCTTGAGCCTTCACTCGGAAATGGTGGACTTGGACGTCTGGCAGCCTGCTTCGTAGATTCTATCGCAACACTTGGATTAAACGGTGACGGTGTCGGATTAAATTATCACTACGGATTGTTCAAACAGGTATTTGACCACAACTTACAGAAAGAGACTCCAAACCCATGGATTACACCAGATAGCTGGCTGACAAAGACAGATGTCACTTATCCGGTACAGTTCGGTGGATTTACCGTACAGTCCAGATTATATAACATTGATGTTGTTGGATATAACAACCGTACTACAAAGCTGCGTCTGTTCGATATCGAGACTGTTGATGAGAGCATTGTCGGAGATACGATCGATTTCAACAAAGATGACATTGCAAAGAACCTGACACTGTTCTTATATCCGGATGATTCTGATGACAAGGGACGTCTCCTTCGTGTATACCAGCAGTATTTCATGGTAAGCAACGCTGCAAGACTGATTCTTGACGAGGCAGTAGAGAAGGGATCAAACTTACATGACCTGGCAGATTATGCAACCGTTCAGATCAATGATACCCATCCATCCATGGTAATTCCGGAGCTGATCCGTCTGTTACAGGAGAGAGGCATCCTGATGGATGAGGCAGTTTCCATCGTATCTAAGGTATGTGCATACACCAACCATACGATTCTTGCAGAGGCACTTGAGAAATGGCCAATCGGTTTCCTGGATAAGGCAGTTCCACAGCTTATGCCAATTATCCGCGAGCTGGACAACCGTGTACGTGCAAAAGTTTCCGATGAGAGCACCTACATCATCAAGGACGGACTGGTACACATGGCACACATGGATATCCATTATGGATACAGTGTCAACGGTGTTGCATACCTGCACACAGAAATCTTAAAGAATAGTGAGTTAAATAACTTCTACAAGCTTTATCCGGAGAAGTTCAACAATAAGACCAACGGTATTACCTTCCGTCGCTGGCTCATGTCCTGCAATCCGGAGCTTTCCGCAATGATCACAGACTTAATCGGTGAGGGCTGGAAGAAGGATGCCAACGAGTTAGAGAAACTTGGCAATTTCGTCAATGATGATGCGGTACTGGATCGTCTCCTTGCAGTAAAGGCTGGCAAGAAGGCAGATCTGAAGAATTACCTGAAGATGAAACAGGGATTTGATATTGATGAAAATTCCATCTATGATATTCAGGTAAAGAGACTGCATGAGTACAAGAGACAGCAGATGAATGCACTCTATGTCATCCACAAGTATTTCGAAATCAAGGAAGGCAAGAAGCCTGCAACTCCGATCACCGTATTCTTCGGAGCAAAGGCAGCACCGGCTTACATTATTGCAAAGGATATCATTCATCTGATCCTCTGTTTACAGCAGATCATCAACAATGATCCGGAAGTAAGTCCATACTTAAAGGTATTTATGGTAGAAAACTACAACGTAACCATGGCTGAGAAGATGATTCCTGCATGTGATATCTCCGAGCAGATTTCCCTTGCATCCAAGGAAGCATCCGGAACCGGTAACATGAAGTTTATGTTAAACGGTGCACTGACACTTGGAACCATGGACGGTGCAAACGTAGAGATCGCAGAGCTTGTTGGAAACGAGAACATCTTTACCTTTGGTGAGGATTCCCAGACCGTTATCGACCGTTATGACAGAGGCGATTACAACTCCAGAAGCTACTATGAGAAGGATTCTGAGTTAAAGAAGGCCGTAGATTTCATCGTAAGCGATACGGTAAAGGCAGTTGGATGCAGCGAGAACTTAGAGCGTCTGTACAATGAGCTGTTAAACAAAGACTGGTTTATGACATTCCCGGATTTCGAGGATTACATTGCAACCAGAGAGAAAGCATATGCAGCATATACCGATCGTAAGGATTGGGCAAAGAAAGCGCTGATCAACATCAGCAAGGCTGGATTCTTCTCCTCTGACAGAACCATCGACCAGTACAACAAAGAAATCTGGAAATTATCATAAAAATATTTTAACTCCTCCTTTAGTGGGAACCGTATGTTTCGGTTCCCACTTTTTATTGTGCCGGGAACACGGGAACGGGCACGGTGTTTTTAAAATTTTACTGGAAGAATGGGGATGAATTGGATATAATAAATATTATGAGGTTACAGGGGAGAAAATGGATATAATGTGCGAAGGAGGAACGCTATGAAATGGAAAGGGCGAAGACTGCTTGCCATGGCACTTACCGGTATCTTGCTTGCAGGATGCGGGGCAGCCGGACAGGTCGATGATTATGCAACGAATGAGGGAAGCACACAGGAGGCTTCCACCAAAACAACGGGAACTGAAAGCGGAGGGATTTCAAAGGACAAGATCAAGGTAGGGGTTTTGCACTTATCGGATCCGGCAGAAGGCAGTGGATATACCTATACGCATGATCTTGGCATTCAGGCAATGCAGCAGAATCTTGGATTATCAGATGAACAGATTGACAGAAAAATAAATGTTGATGATTCGGATAAAGAGGCAACCGAAAAAGCGATTCAGGAGTGTGTGGATGACGGATGCAATATTATTTTTACCACCAGCTGGGGATATATGGATGCCACGGAGGAGATGGCGGAAAAATATCCAGATATATATTTTGCACATGGAACAGGATACAAAAGCAACGGAAAGAATTTTGTAAACTATTTCGGGCGAATCTATCAGGCAAGATATTTAAGCGGAATCGTAGCGGGAATGAATACCAAAACCAATACGCTGGGCTACGTGGCGGCGATGGATTCCTCCAATTCCGAAGTCACCGGAGGCATTGATGCCTTTGCACTTGGGGTGTATTCCGTGAATCCGGAAGCAAAAGTCTATGTAAAAGTCACAAACAGCTGGTTTGACCCGGATGCGGAGAAGGCAGCAGCAGAAACCCTGTTAAATATGGGCTGTGATGTGGTCACGCAGCACTGTGATACAGAATATCCACAGACAATGGCACAGGAAAAAGGGGTGTATGGTATCGGGTACAATTCTGATATGAGCAAAAATGCTCCGGATGCCTGCCTGTGCAGCGTGATCTGGAACTGGGGTGCTTATTATACAGCAGCGGTGCAGAGTGTGATTGACGGTACCTGGGATGGAAGCAATTATTATGGCGGTATGAATGAAAATCTGGTAGGGATTACGTCACTTGCTGATTTTTGCACGGATGGAACACAGGAGGCTGTGGATACTGCAAAAGAAGATATTTTATCCGGGAAAAACGGTGTGTTTGACGGTGTGATTGAAACAAATACAGGAGAAACAGTTGGGGAAGAAGGAAAGACGCTGGATGATGCCACAATTACAGGTGGAATCAACTGGTATTTTAAAACCGTTGAAGTGGTAGAATAGGGGGCATATATGAGTATACGAAAGAAAATTCTTGCAACCAGCATAGGACCGGTGCTGGTATTAGGGGTAATTACCCTGCTTTTTATGCTTACGATGGTTAAAAGCTCCCTGATGGATGAGGTACAGGATGCATTAAAAGGTACCGCGGCAGCCACCCTTGCCGCCTATGACCAGAATACCGGGGATTATCTGGAAAGTACCAATGGCGATATCTGGAAAGGAAGCTACAACATATCCAAATCGGAAAATCTGGTGGACCGGATCAAAGAGAATACCGGTATGGATGTAACCTTTTTATGGAAACAAAAGGATTATGACATCTGCGCTGGATAAAAAAGAAAACCGTATCCTTGGTTCAGAAGCCGGAGAGCGTGTGGTGAATCAGGTGATCAAAGGGAAAAAGCCGTTTTTCAGTACAAATGTTTCACTCGATGGGACGAGAAATTATGGATATTTTATTCCGGTGTATCAGAATGGAACGACAGATCAGGTTATCGGTATGGTGTTTGTCGGAACCAATAAGGCACAAAAAGATGCAATTGTCAATAAAATCCTTGGAAGTATTATGATGGCATTGCTGGTAGTGATGTTTTTGTGCATTGTTACGGCGATGCGCATGGCAGCCTCTATCAGTAAAAATATCAAAAACAGTGTTGCTGTTGTAGGAAAACTTGCAGATGGTGATTTAAATGTGTGGGTAGATGAAAAACTTCTGAAGCGAAAGGATGAGATCGGTGATCTGTCTCGCGGAACCATGACATTAAGGGATGCCATGAAGTCCGTAATCCGGGATATTTCAGAAAATGCAAAGAAGCTGCTTTCAACGTCACAGATTCTGGGTACGGCGGCGGACAATACCAATGGTACAATGTCACAGGTACAGCAGGCGGTCAGCCTTGTAGTGGATAATTCCAGTGAGCAGGCGAAAAATTCGAGAAATACTTCGGATCATATGAAAATTATGGGCGAGAATATCACGGAAACTACAGCAGAGGTACAAAATCTGGATCAAAATGCCACATTTATGCATTCCTCCAGCGAAAATGCTTCCGCAACGCTGGAAAAACTCTGTGGGATCAATGAACAGGTGGAACAGATGCTGTCACAGGTTCAGCAGCAGACCAACCGGACAAACGATTCTGTACAGAAGATCCAGCAGGCCACAACCATCATTTCCTCCATTGCAGAGGAAACCAATCTGCTGAGCCTGAATGCCTCTATTGAAGCTGCCCGGGCGGGAGAAAGCGGCCGCGGATTTGCTGTGGTGGCAGGACAGATTAAAAAACTTGCAGAGCAATCGGATCAGTCGAGTCAGGAAATTGAGCAGATAGCGTCAACGCTGATCAGGGATTCTTCCCTTGCTGTGGAAAGTATGCAGAGTATGCAGCAGATTATTACCAGCCAGAGTGAGAGCATGGCAGAAACGCAGAATATTGTAAAAGAAGTGCTGGGCGAAATTAACAGTTCCATGCAGAGCATCAAACAGATCAAAGCAAGTACCAGACGTCTGGAAGATTCCAGAAATGAAGTTGTTCAGGCAGTTGGGGAATTGTCCGGAATTGCGGAAGAAAATGTGGAAAGCACGAAAAAAACCTACGATGGAACACAGGAAGTTGTCGGAACGTTCCAGCAGGTATATGTAAGTGCCGAGCAGCTGCGGGAGATTTCTGATAAACTGGTAAAAGGAATCGGGTATTTTCATATTTAAAAGAAACACAGAGTGTCGGAAAATTCCGGCACTCTTTTTATGTCATGAATCTGGTATAAATCCTGTGATTCTGATATTCATAAATTTGTGAATCCGTTACAATAGGGTAAAAGGCTTGAAAATTGAAAGGTTGGAGGTTTCACATGAATTTTGGATATTTTGATGATGAGAAAAGAGAGTATGTAATCACACGCCCGGATACACCGGCGCCGTGGGCGAATTATCTGGGGTCACCGGAGTATGGTGCGCTGATTTCAAATAATGCAGGAGGATACAGTTTTGCCAGATCTGGTGCAAACGGAAGAATCCTGCGTTATATTTTTAACCAGTTTGATCAGCCGGGACGCTATATTTATCTGCGGGATAATGAGAGCAAAGACTACTGGTCTGCATCCTGGCAGCCGGTAGGAAAAGATCTGGAAAGTTATAAAAGTGAGTGTCATCATGGAACAGCATACACAAAGATGCTTGCAGATTACAGTGGAATCCATTCTGAAGTATGTTATTATGTGCCGTTGAATCAGACATATGAGGTCTGGCATCTGAAAGTGACCAATGCGTCAGCGTGTGAAAGAAACCTGACCATCACCGGTTATGCGGAATTTACCAACAACAATAATTATGAACAGGATCAGGTAAATCTGCAGTATTCCCAGTTCATCACGAGTACGGTATTTGAGACAAACCGTATCCGGCATATTATTCACGGTAATCTGGACTGGGTGAAAGAAGGAGAGGAAGTGGATAACAAGCTTGCAATCTCCCGTTTCTTTGCACTGACCGGTGCACCGGTGGACAGTTACTGTGGAGATAAAGAATCGTTTCTTGGACGCTATCACGGATATCATAATCCGGTGGGGGTGGAAAACGGAAAATTATCCGGGGAAATGTGCTACAACGAAAACGGGTGCGGAGCACTGGCAGCTCAGATGCTTCTGAAACCGGGAGAAACAAAGGAAATTGCATTTCTTGTCGGAATGAAAGAACATGAGGAAGCAGAAGCAATCTGTAACCGCTATGCAGATGTGGCAGCACAGTGTGAGACGGAACTGAAAGAACTGACGGGCTACTGGCATGAAAAACTGGAACATTTTCAGGTACATACACCAAGCAGGGAATTTGATACCATGATCAATACCTGGAACGCATACAACTGTTTTATGACATTCATCTGGTCACGTGCGGCGTCGTTTTTCTACTGTGGTCTGCGAAACGGTTACGGATACCGCGATACCGTGCAGGATATTCAGGGTGTGATTCATCTTGCACCGGAGATGGCACTCGAAAAGATCCGGTTTATGCTTTCGGCACAGGTGGATAACGGAGGAGGACTTCCGCTTGTCAAATTTACACACAATGCCGGACATGAGGATACGCCGGATGATGCTTCCTATGTACAGGAAACCGGGCATCCGGCATATCGTGCGGATGATGCTCTGTGGCTGTTTCCAACGGTATATAAATATATTGCGGAGTCCGGAAATCTGGCATTTATCGATGAAGTGATTCCGTTTGCCAATAAAGATGAAGCCACTGTATACGAGCACTTGAAGAGAGCACTTGCGTTTTCTGTGAATCATCTGGGACCGCACGGACTTCCGGCAGGACTTTATGCGGACTGGAATGACTGTCTGCGTCTGGGCAAAAATGGAGAGTCCTCGTTTGTTGCACTGCAGTTTTATTATGCAATGACGATTTTAAAACAGTTTGCCGCATACAAAGAAGATCAGGCATATATGGATTATCTGGAAGAAGAACAGAAAAAACTTGGAACATTAATTAACAATCTCTGCTGGAATGAGGATCGTTTTATCCGTGGATTTACGGAAGCCGGAGAGGTGATTGGAAAACGCACGGATCCGGAAGCAAATATGTGGCTGAATCCACAGAGCTGGGCTGTGATCAGTGGACTGGCAACAAAGCAGCAGGCAGAACTTTCCATGGAAAATGTAAGAAAGCGGTTAAACACAGAGTATGGAGCGATTCTGATGGACCCACCATATCACCTGCATGCATTTGACGGAGCACTGGCTGTGATTTACAATCCCGGTACAAAAGAAAATGCCGGTATCTTTTCCCAGTCGCAGGGATGGCTGATTTTGGCAGAAGCATTGCTGGGACATGGGGATCAGGCATTTACCTATTTTATGGAAAATGCACCGTCTGCACAGAACGATCGTGCTGAGATCCGGAAACTGGAGCCATACTGTTATGGACAGTTTACGGAAGGAAAAGACAGCCCGCATTTTGGTCGTTCCCATGTGCACTGGCTGACCGGAACTGCTTCCACTGTAATGGTAGGATGTGTGGAAGGAATCCTTGGCATGCGTCCGGACTTTGGAGGACTTCGTATTGCACCATCCATTCCGGCGGACTGGGATCAGTTTACCATTGAGAAGGATTTCCGGGGAAAACATCTTCATATTGTGGTAGAAAATCCAGAGCATGTACAGAGTGGATGCAAAGCGTTGTACGTGAATGAGGAAAAGATGGAAGACAACTACATTCCGGTAGAAAAAATGACCGATCAGACGAAGGTACGCCTTGTGATGGCATAGAAGGGAGAAGTTATGAAAAACGATATGCAGTTTACAGGAAAAAACGGAGAATTTCAAATCCGTCATATGGTTGAAAAAACACAGCTCAATTTTCCGGTGGCAAATGAAGAAGGAATCAAAAGCAGCGTGACGCAGACCTTCGGCGGCGATTGTAAGCTGGATCAGAACCATTTTCTGCTGGAACCGGTGAGCATCGAAAATCTGCACAATAACAGAAGTACCCGCAATGTCTGGTGTACAATCAACCGGAAGGAACATGTGTCACTGACCGGAGTTTCGGCGCAGGCAGAATATGCACATTTCCTTGGAAAAGAGGATGAAGTGACATTCGATGCCGGATTTATGTGGCAGGAGACGAAGCGGGAATTAAAAGAACAGAAAATCGAGGCAGCCGTGCGGATCTTTGCTCCGCTTGGAGTACCGGCAGAACTGATGCAGGTGCGCGTTACCAATAAATCGGATATGGATATGTGTGTGCGCGTGACTTCTGCTATCCCAATTTACGGCAGAAGCGCGGATAATCTGCGCGATCACCGCCATGTAACTTCCCTGCTTCACCGGATCCGTACTACCGGACGCGGCGTGATCTGTAAACCGGTATTGTCATTTGATGAACGCGGACATCAGAAAAATCATATGAT
>ENA-OQKA01000156-OQKA01000156.1-human-gut-metagenome-genome-assembly--contig:-NODE-156-length-21306-cov-8.786345_pt1 | contig 21306 bp, 14 predicted proteins | sample MGYA00242644_ERZ504789 | MGnify/ENA primary metagenome ERZ504789 (study PRJEB26092, sample SAMD00036423) | human gut metagenome | host: Homo sapiens | study: EMG produced TPA metagenomics assembly of...
TTAATAAGTCGGGAATGGCAGCTAGAAAAAGCGAAAGAGTGTATTCTGAGTAATTCAGTAAATCTATCTTTATGTTTGTTAAACGAAACAATCGCTTTGCTTTGTTTATTTGGCGTTTATTTATTCTTGCAGACACATACATTTAAATATTAACGTTTAAAATTCCAAATTATGAATTACAAGAAAATGACTTTTAGAGCCTCGATGCTCGGTTTGATAGTTATGTTATTTGCCGGTTTAGTCAGTTGCAGCAGTGATGATGATGATACAGTGGCAGCTGCCAAGGAGATTGCTGGTACATACACCAGCAGCCTGGATATGACCGTAATGGGTCAGGCTTCTACATACGAGAATCTTACCATGAAGATTGAGGCGGTAGATGATGCTACAGTCAAGGTTACATTGCCAGCTTGCGGAGAGGGTATGATGGCTCTTCCTGCTCTGGAGGTTCCTGCCGTAAAGGTTTCCGGTTCTAACGGTGCTTATGCATTCGCTCAGGAGAACTATGCAGGTACTATTACCGTGAATGGTGCAGAGAAGAAGTACACTGTTACTTTGCAGGGTACATTGAAGGACAAAACCCTGACCGTCAACTATTCTGTGCAGTATGGCAAGATGCCTATGCCAATGATTGGTAAGTTTGTTTGTACAAAATAAGAAGATTGTTTCAGGATAAGCTTTGATATAACTCGATGAAACAAAAGATATTCGCACTATTCCTGATCCTTTGCGGATTGTGCCTGAATCTGAAAGCCGAAACCCAGGGCGATGTCGTGGGTAGAGTGCTCGATGATTCGGGCGCACCTCTGGCGGGTGCTACCGTCCAGATGGTGAATGCCAAGGGAGGAGTAACCACTGATGAAGATGGATATTTCCGCATTCCTTACAGCAAGGAGGGAGCGGTGAGAGTGAAGGTGAGCTTTGTGGGCTATCAGACTCAGACTTTCGTACTGAAAGCGGATGAGAGAAAAGGTGAGCAGCATGTCCTTCGTCTTCAGCCGGATGCTACAGCCCTCGATCAGGTGGTGGTTACCGCAACCCGAACTCCGAAGGCGCTGAAGGATGCTCCTGTGGTAACCCGTCTGATTACCGCCAATGATATCAAGATTGCCGATGCTACCAATATCCAGGACCTCCTCACCGAGCAGATGCCGGGTCTGGAATTCGGCTATGCCATGAATCAGGAGACTTCTCTCAATATGAATGGTTTCGGTGGAAACGCCGTGCTCTTCCTCGTAGATGGTGAGCGATTGGCTGGCGAAACTATGGATAACGTAGATTACAGCAGATTGAATCTGGATAATGTGGGACGTATCGAGATTGTGAAGGGTGCAGCTTCGGCACTCTATGGCGCCAGTGCCGTAGCCGGAGTCATCAACATCATCTCCCGTGAAAACAGCGAACCTTGGACTGCCAATGTCAACACCCGCTACAACGACTTCAACAAGGAGTGGCGCCACGGTGGAAGCTTCAGTTTCAATGCCGGAAAGTGGAATTCGCAGACCAGCATCCAGCGCACCACATCGGATGAGGTGCAGCTTACCAGTCCCTTCGATACAGAATCCAACATCCTCCATATTTATGGTGGCGAGACCTTCAATGTGAAGGAGCGACTTACTTACAAGCTCTCTAACAAGGTGAAGCTGATAGGTCGTGGCGGCTATTTCGCCCGTATCAGCAATCGCAGCAACTACGATGACCACTATAAGGATTATTCTGCCGGACTGAAGACCGTGATGAATCTCTCGGAGAATGATAATCTGGAAATTTCATACGGCTTCGACCAGTATGACAAGACCCGATTCGTGAACAATGAGCGCACTCACGATCACGATTATACCAATCGTCAGAACACCGTCCGTGCCCTCTATTCCCATATCTTCGGCAAGAACACATTGACGGCAGGTGCTGATTTCCTGAACGATTATCTCACCACCTATCAGTTTGCCAACAATGGTTCCAAGACTCAGAATTCATACGATGCCTTCGCCCAGTTCGATTACAATCCTTTGCAGTGGTTGAACATCGTGGCAAGCCTTCGTCATGATTACTTCTCAGCATCCAGCCAGCATGCCACCACCGGTCGTCTGGCTCTGATGACCAAGTGGAAGGGCTTTTCCATCCGTGCCAACTATGCCGGTGGATTCCGTGCCCCAACCCTCAAGGAGATGTATATGAACTTTGATATGGCAGGCATGCAGATGATTTATGGCAATCCGGATCTGAAGCCAGAGAAGAGCGACAACTTCAACCTGGCGCTGGAGCATACCGGCAGGGTGAAGAATGCAGGCTTCTTGACCGGTCAGTATAGTCTTACCCTGATGGGTTATTATAATAAGTATGATAAGCGCATCACTACCGAGGATTATGCTGATTATACCCCGGGAACCGGTCAGCCGGATGTGGCTTCCCGTTATTGCAATGAGGATGGAGTAGAGGTGAGCGGCATCGACTTCAGTGCCCAGTACCGTTCGGATATGGGTCTCGGTGTGAAACTCGACTACAGCTATCTCCATGTGGGTGGCAGAAGTGTAGATTCCCAGTTCTCCCAGCCTCGTCCTCATACCGCCACCTGGCGTCTCGACTACGATCGCCAGCTCTGTTCGTTCTATCGCATCAATGCCGCTCTGTCAGGCAGATACCTGTCATCTCCAGATACGAACATCGAGAAGCATGACAGCAGTTATCAGTTGTGGAAGTTCACGCTTCAGCAGCGATTCCTGGATGCCGTCAATCTGAACTTCACGGTAGATAATCTCTTCGATTATACACCAGAGAAGTATTATTGGAGTTCGGCGATGACCACCGGTCGTACCTTCTCAGTGGGACTTTCCGTTGACATCGACCGCATCGTGAATCTCTTCTAGAAACCGCCATCTGGCAGTTTCCAGACCCAAAATAGGTTAAAAAAGCCATAGTGAAGGATGCTTTTCTTCAAATTATGCCGTACTTTCGGTATAAAATCGTAATTTTGCAGTGATTTAAAACCTATTCATTCAAAATTATGATACGAAGAATCATTCTAACTATGGCTTTTTTGGCTAGCCTTTCATTATCAGCCAAGGATATGAACATGGGCAGTTGGCAGATTGTTCCATTGCCTCAGCAAGTCAAGGAGATGAGCAGCGCTCCTTTCCGCATCACAGCCAAAACAACAATCTATTATGCTGCCGGAGATGAGAAGCAGAAGAAGGACGCCGAGTTCCTGGCATCTCATATCAAGGAGGTAACCGGTATTGGGATAAAGACTACCGATAAGCAGGCGAAGGGTCAGATCCGTCTGGCGCTGAATGCTGGCGATACTAAATCTGAAGCTTATTCTCTGGTGGTCAACAAGAATGGCATCACCATTTCTGCCACCTCTCATGTTGGTATCTTCTATGGCATCCAGAGTGTGATGAAGGCATTGCCTATCACCAAGAATGTGAAGAGCGTTTCTCTTCCTGCTGCCGAGGTTACCGACGCTCCCCGCTTTGCTTATCGTGCATTCATGATTGATGTGGGCCGTCATTATTTCAGCGTACCTTATCTCAAGAAGTTGATTGATGTCTTTGCGATGCACAACATCAATTATTTCCATTGGCATCTTACCGAGGATCAGGGCTGGCGTCTTGAAATCAAGAAGTATCCGATGCTTGCCCAGATTGGTTCCAAGCGCAAGGAGACCATCCTTCCAACCAACAAGAATGAGTTTGATGGCGTACCTGTATCGGGTTATTATACCCAGGAGGAAGCTCGCGAAATCGTGAAGTATGCAGCCGACCGATACATCACCGTGATTCCGGAGGTGGATATGCCGGGTCACATGCTGGCTGCCCTGGCATCTTATCCGGAGTTGGGCTGCACGGGTGGTCCTTACGAGGTAGCTACCCGTTTTGGTGTTTTCGAGGATGTATTGTGTGCTGGCAAGGCTCAGACCCTTCAGTTTGCCAAGGACGTGATGGATGAAATCATGGATATTTTCCCATCAGAGTATATTCATATTGGTGGTGATGAGTGCCCAAAGAACCGTTGGAAGATTTGCGAGAACTGCCAGAAGAAGATTGCAGAACTCGGTATCCAGGAGCTTCCTAAGCACAGCAAGGAGGAGCAGCTACAGACCTGGTTTATGGGTGAGATAGAGAAGCAGATCAGAAACCGTGGCAGAAAGATGATGGGTTGGGATGAGATTCTGGAAGGAACTCCATCCAAGGACATCACCGTTTGCGGTTGGACCAGTGTGAATGCCAGCATCCGTTCAGCCCGTGAAGGTCATCCAACCATCGTGGCTCCTATCTCCAATTTCTATTTCAGCAATCCTCGCATCAACAAGATAGAGGGTATTCCTAGCATCCAGCGGGTATATGATCTGGATCCTTGCTCTGATAAGTTGACTCCTGCCGAGCAGCAGAACATCATCGGTGCCGAGGGTTGTATCTGGACCGAGTGGGTGAAGGATGCCGAGAAGATGGAGTGGGAGCTGTTGCCAAGACTTGCCGCCCTTTCTGAGGTTCAGTGGACTGCCAAGGACAAGCGCAACCTGGAGAACTTCTTCCCAAGAATGCTCCACATGCAGGATCTCTACCGCCTCTACGGCTTGAATTACAAGGCTGATATCGAGGATGCCGTGAAGAAGCATCTGGAAGAGAAGAAATAATATTTGTAGATAGCTCCGCCCTAACTCCCCTTTTTTGAGGTTGTTTAGGGCGGAGTTCTTGTATTTTAATGTCCGTTTTCAAAACTGATACTGTCCCCATGAGATAGGGGGAAGGTCGGTGAAAAACGTTGAAAAATCGCCTAGAAATATCTCTTCCTCATTTTCTTCAAGAAATCCTTGGTGATAGGGAAGCCGGAGGCATCACCTATTACGGAGTCGGTATAACAGAAGGGACATTCAGCTGTAGGCGGCTCATCAGGGAGGTAATCCGTGATTTCGGATGGCGAGAAGATTTCGCCGCAGAAGAAACAGCCGCACTTTTCAGATTTTTCTATTTGTTCCTTGTTGCTGAAGCAGCAATCGTGAGCCTGGCGGAAGATCCTGTCTTTCTCCTCCTCTTCTTTCTGCTTTTTCTCAGCCTTCTCCAGATAACCCTTGAATCGTCTCTGAAGATAGAGCGGCACATGATAGTGAGGGGCGAAGACATACAGCGACGGAACGTGGTCGTGGTATTCGTAGCCGGGACCATCTATCACGGTATAGCTGTCATCCGTCTCATCATATGGCAGTTCATCCAATCCCCTTTTATCCTTGGCAGCCTGGTTTCTCTCCCAGATCCATTCGGTGGTAAGCGGAGTTCCGACAACGATGGCAAGTTTCACCTCATCGCCACGATATACTTCCACGATGTCACCTTTCTGGAATCTGATCTGTTCAGCACTTCTGCCTCGGAAGGTCTCGTCAGGATGACGGTTGTATGCTGGCGAATCGCAGACTCCGGGATAGTAAATGCTGAAACGCGAACAGCAGTAAGACCGGTCGATCAGTTTTCCCTCACCGTCATACACTCTTTGAGAAAGACATTCGCGGTCGTAGTGCAACAGTCCCATTGGAATCTCCGAGATATAATAGCAGAAGGTATCCAGCGGATAGTCGTCTTCCTCCTTCATCTTTTTGCGGTAAAGGATATCCTGGTGCATCAGACTCTCAGCCTCCTCCAAGGTTGTGGTGAAGGCTTGCGGACAATAGGTGTTCACCTTGTATTTCGGATAATGTGAACGCTTTTTCTCCTCCAGCTCTTCTGTTTCTAAAACTTCGAGCTTGAAGATGGCAGGAACATCCCGATGCTGTGGATGCTCAGCCAAATGTTTGAAATCTTCGTATGTCATAGGATGTTTATTTTAAGAATTTGTGAAAGTCAATCGTAATCCATCGGCTAACCCCCTCAGTGGTAGGAAATCACCCATTCCAGGCAGTTCACCTCCTCCTTCACCGAGAAGTTCAAGCCTACCTTCACCACCTTCTTGCCACTCATCTTGAAAGCGTCGGCATAGTGCTTTGTTTCAATCTGTGCGAGAGCCTCCTCGGCACTCTTATTGAACTTCAGTTCCATCACATAGATGGTATCGGCAGTCTCCAGCGTGATGTCGATTCTGCCCTTCGCCGTATGCTGCTCCACTATGATGTTATAGTTCGTGAGTAAGGCGAAGATGATGTAAAACATCTGCTGATAATGCCCCTCATAATCTGTATTGGCACAATAAGGAACTGTTTCCAAAAAATCCGCCAAAAGTTGCAACGCATCCTCTAATAGTCCCTTTTTCACCAGCGCAGACATCTGAGCTATAGCAACATCTCCTTGATCAGTAAATTCATCAAGATAATTCGGCAATAAACTTTCGAGAAGTCCAACTTTTATCTCTTGATTTGGAAGATCCAAAGTATATAGATCAGTCTCATACTCGTAATCCCTAATTGTTAGATAGCCACTCTGATACAATAACGGAGTAATGGCTTTCAGATTTTCTGTAGGCGCATCAAAAGCAGACTCCTTTGCAAACATTGGCTTAAGGGATGTAGGCAGCACTTTGAATTTATTCATCATGTTGATGAGATAAGTTGGCGTGCCAGATGCAAACCAATAAGCCCCCAGTTTTCCCTTGGAAAAACAATTAAGCAAGCTATAAGGATTGAATATATCAGGAGAAGGCCAAGTAAAATGATAGCCATCATAATTAGCTTTCAACTTCTCCAAAGTCTCCTCATAAGTCAACTTCAAGTTCTTTGCCAAGCAATCAATATCCTCCCTCATCTGAGTAAGCAACTCTTCCTTGGTAATACCGCAGATACCAGCATATGGCTCATCCATGCTTATATTCGTAATATTATTAAGTTCACTGAAGATACTCAGTTGAGAGAACTTAGTAATACCCGTCATGAACACGAAGCGAAGCTTTGGCTCACAATCCTTCAAAGGGCTATAGAAATTGCGCATCACATTACGAAGCACACCTAAACTGTCCTCATTATGTACTACATCCAGCAAAGGCGCATCATATTCATCTATCAACACCACCACTTGCTTACCCGTCTGTTCATACAGATTGCTGATTAGATTCAGCAATCTCACATTTGAATCTACAGAATCACATTCTACCCCGAAACGTTTTTCATTTTCTTTCAATATAAAAAGAAGATACCGCTCCAGTTGTTCCTTTTCCAAGTGCTTGCCTCCAGCCATACTAAAGTGCAGCACGGGATACTCGTTCCACTCCTTTTCCAGTTTCTCGATGGCAAGACCCTCAAAGAGTTCCTTCTTTCCTTCGAAATAACTTTGGAAGGTAGAAACCAGCAGCGACTTTCCGAAACGGCGTGGGCGACTCAAGAAGAAATACTTTCCATCGGTATGTGTCATACGATAGATGTATTCCGTCTTGTCGATATAGAGGTTGTCCAACTTGCGGATTTCCTCAAATGTCTGAATTCCTATAGGATATAATTTTCTTGCCATTGCGTCATCGAATTAATTCATTTGCAAAGCTACAACAAAAAAATGATACCACCAAACTTTTATGAGGGAAAAGTTTTATTCTTTTCGTGGTGAAAGCTTGCGGACAATAGGTGTTCACCTTATATTTCGGATAATGTGAACGTTTCTTCTCCTCCAGCTCTTCCGTTTCTAAAACTTCGAGCTTGAAGATGATAGGAACATCCTGATGCTGTGGATGCTCAGCCAAATGCTTAAATTTTCGTATGTCATGGGATAATTGTCTTAAAAAATCGTGAAAGTCAATCTGTGGTCTAAGTTCAGGGAGACAACCTTCAGAGTCTTTGCCTTCTTGATTGTTAAGATGCCTTTTGCTGATAGTTTTATGAATTTTCAGTTTTCTCATGTCCGACTTGCCGTTAGCTTCATGGTTACACCAAGGCTTGGGATATGCATGTCTTTTTTTGTATCTCGTGCCATCGCAGTTCTGGATAAAGATTTCCAATACTAATCCACCCATTTGACAATCATACGGAATGTTGACGGCACGGCGCAGAATGTCGCTTTCGTAGAAGATGCTGCCATCCTTCTTGCAGAGCACGATGTCCAGATAGTCTGGCATATCAGGTATAGTTCCAGGCTCTGACATTTGTGGTTGAAACTCCCCAAACTCTTCCTTCACATACTCGAATAGTCCCCGAGTATATTTTTCGATATCCACCCCTACATATTGAGTATAGGTGTATTTGATAATACATAAAGACATTTTATTTGCCATTTTATTCTTGCTTTTTTGGTTATACCTTTATAATATAGTAATATGAAGAGAAAATTTCAAAAAAAAGCGCCAATATTTTGAAAAAAAAGTATTGGCGCTTGATTATTGAATTCGCTCTGTTTGAAAAGAGGGCTATTTGTTAAATTGTTCTTTGAATAGAATCGTTAAATCAAATAGTTATTTTACTGCCCCTCTATATTTTCAAATATGCTATAAAACTTTAATATGGTATCTACAAACCAATTTACCAGTTCTTCATCTGTTTTGTCCAGAGTGTCTGTTGCAAGCCATATCCATTTGCCATCTTGTTTTGCACCTGGTCTTTGCTTCAGGTTTGGCAGCTGAGAAAGTACATTATTGTTGGAAATGAAATTCTGCATATAATCTTTAGCTTTTTCACCATTTGTTGTATATATAGACACTGTGACTGTATTGTAGCGAACGCTGTAGCCACAATCATATGCGAAGCCTTCGTGGTTTGGTGACTTGAAGCCGATATATGGGCGTCCCATCGGGTTATTAATGTGTGATTGCACTTTGTCTTTTACTCTTTCAATGACTTTTTCCCAAATGGTGTTGCACCATACAACATTGGCGTCAGGGGCTTCGTTGCTGGTAGCAGGAGCGTCAGTAGGTGCACCTTCTGTTACAGGCTCGAAAGGTAACTCTCCAGAATTATTGTGCTTTATCAATTCCATAAAGTCCTCGAAACCATCCTTGCCATAGTAATCTAAGATAAGATCACGCTCAAACTTTGCTACAGCATTGAGCACCTGATTGCGAGTTACGCCATAAACAAACTCACGACCTGCTTTAATCTCGTATTTGTCAACACTTTGGTTATGCATCTTTGAACACTCCAAACAATACATATCGTTGGTCAGCAAGTTGCGGATTCTGTCATCCACCTTACCGCTCATTTCCGGATACTCAAACACATCGAAAAGCTGACACACCTCAGGAATGCCCGTACGAGATTCTTGATTGATTCGCCCCATAGCGCATTCCCATTTGTCTCTATTGTCATCGGTCTCCGAAGTCTGGCCAATCTTAAGCCAACCACCATCCTGCTGCTTCAACTCAGTATTCGAGAAATACTGAGAAAAAAGGCGCTTAGGACCGAATACGTAAATTATAGTTCTTTTCATTTTTGCATTAATTTATTTAAGTCGAAGTTAATCTTTTCTTTTAGGCAGAATTTTTTTATAGTAATAGTTATTATTCCTGCAAATCCTATTACTGTAAAAAATATGCCCCCAATCCATTCATCGTTATCTTTATATCTACCAAATAGTCCATGTCTTTCAGGGCTATTTATAGCACCTATTACGCAAATGATAATTATTATAATAGCTATAATTACTTCTATTTTTACAACATTCCAAGCCTTACGCTTAGATTCTTCTTCTCTTTCGTTAGCATCTTCAATCTCATTCTCTACTTCTTGAAGCAGAAGTTTGATTTTAGGATTGTTGCTATAGTACATCTTTGCCTTGCGAATATAGCGCTCAACATTAGCTTGGCTTTCGGCTGTATTATCACAAGACTTGAATTTAACCAGTGCATCCTCTAGATGATTGAAAATTTCCTCTAAGTCTTTGCTTGATTCTGGTGTGATGAATTGACCGCAAGATGGACACTTGTCTGCTAGAAGAGGAATTGGAGCTCCACAGTAAGGGCATGTGTTTCCTTTTCTTTGGTTCATAACAGCAGCTACTGCCTGATCTGCCTTTTGCTGCTGTGCATCGATGTACAGATCAACCTCGTCAACATTCAATCCCAGAGCCTGTGCCTTGTTCAAAAGAACCTGACGCTCCTTGGCAGAGATGATGCCGTCGGTAAGGTACTCTTTGATGAGGTCATCAAGTTCCTGTGGAATTGCACCTTCCTTCTTAGCAGGCTTAGCTGCCTGAGGAGCCTGTGCTTCCATTTCTTTCTTGCGTTTAGCAAGACGACCCTCAAGTACCAGTTCAAACTCGTCGCGGTCGATGCCCATGGCCTCGGCCTTCTTGAAGAGAAGATTCTTCTCTTTGTCAGTCAATACACCATCTGCCAATGCTGCAGTGATGAGTGCTTCTAACTTCTCGTTATACATAGTAGATAAATTTATTTGTTATTATATTCTTTTATACGTATTAATGATGCTTCTCGTAGAATCTTGCCTCAAGCACCATTTCTACCTCGTCGGGATCTTCGCCCTCCTTAACAGCACGGCGTAAGGCAATCTCCTTCATTTTGTCCGTCAGCTCATCACTTGCTGCTGCAGAATTGATGAGCTCCTCAAGAGCATCTGAGAACAGGTTGCCAGGAGACTTCTGTATGGTTGGAATCTCTTCGGATTCTTCCTGGATATCCTGTGTTTCTTCCTGGATGTCCTGTGCTACTTTGTCTGTAGGAGGAGTCTCTATGTCTTGATCCAATTCAGGCAGCGGAGGAACTGAATTGTCTTCTTCTGCCACTTCGGTAAGTGGTGGAACAGGTGTACCATAGAAATCCAACTTGTCTGCTGGCATCTTACGAAGACGAACTTCTGTATCGTCAACTTCCTTTAGAAGCTCAGCGTAGTAGATATATAAGTCTTCTGGTACATACAGAGTCTTAATATAGGCACACAGACTTTCTATATCTGTAAGCTTATTGGTGTAGATATACACATCAGGTGCGTATTCGTCATCATTGAGAGTGCCGATCTCTTCAACAGTGTAAGGTACATATACCTCTCTAATGCTCTTGCTTGAGGCAAATTCATCACCCAATTTTTTTACTCCTACAGGAATGACAAGTGTCTCAATCTTGCAATTTTCACCAATGAAATTATCTGGAATTTCTTCCAACAGATGAACCTTGGACAAATCCAATTCTTCGATATTCTTACATTTATAGGTTGTGCTTTGTAGCGACTTTAGAGTACTTGGAAATGTTATCTTGCGTAGGTTGGTGCAAGAATCGAACACTTCACTACCTATTGTTTCTACTCCTTCAGGAAAGTTTATTTCTTGAAGTCTCTTACATTTTTCAAACAGACAGTCAGGAATTTTCTTCAATAATTTAACCTTTGAGAAATCTACCTCTTCAAGATAGTCCTCATGTCCATGCTCACTGAAAAAACATCCATCAATTTCTCTAAGGGTTGAAGGGAAGACAACTTTTCTAATTTTCTTATAACCCTCCAAGGCATCTTCGCCGAGAGTTGTATGTCCCTCGTCGATGGTTAAAACGCCATTTTTAAAAGTGCCTAACTGGATTCGTATATCATCGTCATCATCTGATAACTTTGTTAATGGATAATCCCAATTGTCATCATCGTCGTCATCATCAGAGTTGAATTGATTCTGCTTTGCTTCCTGGATGTTCTTTCTTACCTCTTCGCGAGCCTCTTGGAAACTCTTTTTGGCTTCGTTTGAAACTTCTTCCAGGCTTTCACCTACTGTCTTTGCGATATCACCGACTAATTTTTTGAATAATCCCATATTATCACAAATTTAATGTTCTTACTTTTGTTTGTATTATAGCTGCCGGGAAATTACATCCCCGGCATAGTAGGAGGCATTCCCGGCATCTGTGGGGCGGTGCCTTGGAACAATGGAGCGAGTTCTGCTACATTACCGGCAAACTCCCACTGCGCCATACCGTTCTTCCAAACGTATGACTGCTGGGTGAGCTGACCCTGCTGAACGAGCTGCTGGAGCTTGTTCCAATCGCATGGACCATACTGCTGACCATTGATGCCAATATAATACTGTACCTGAGGAACAGCAGCACCCATTCCCGGCATCTGAGGAGCTCCGCCCATCTGACCCATGTTGTTCATACCACCACCCATAGTCTGCTGGCGGAAGGCATTGATACCATTGTCTGTGGCATTGTTGAGAACACCAGCATTGAGGTTTGCCTGATGAGCACCCATAAAGGTCTGCTCTGTCTGGAGACGAGAAGCACGCTGCATCTCCTCACGCTGAATACGCATGGTTTCACGCTGGTTCTCCAAGTTCATGCGCTGCAATTCCTCCTGACCGCCAAGGTCGAGTTCCTGCTTTCTGCCCATGGCATCGAGATTCAGCTCAGACTGCTTCTTGAGCATATCCTGCTGAAGGTCGTTGTTGAGGTTGAAGTTGGAAATCTGGGCATTATGCTGAGCCATCATACGCTCCTTCTCCAGATCGGCAGTGAGGGCTTTGAGTTCACGATAGCCACGGCTCTCCTTATCCACGTTGATGCCTGTGATGTCGAGACTGCGGATGGTGATGCCGAAAAGCTTCTCCACCTGTGGAGTAACACGCTGCTGGATGAGTTCGCTAATCTCAAAAATCTTGCGCTCAATCTGAACTACAGGAATCTGGGCGTCAGAAGGGGCATTGCTAACTACACTCTTGATGAACTTGGTGAGCTGGCCACGAAGCTTGTTCTTGAAAGTCTCGTCGCTGTAACCCTCATTTCGGTTCACACTATGGAAGAGATCCATGTCCTCGATGGCATATACCACGGCACCATGTACAGATACTGGTACGCCATAATCTTGCAGGCGTGGGTCGAAGACATCAAAGTAAGGGATGGCAAAGTTCAGCTGACTACCCTTGCTCAGGTTGCTGAGGTTGGTCAGGTTGTTCTGTTCCACTCTTCTCGCTGCTTCTTCGGCAGCCTGTCTTTTTTCTTCTTCTACTTCCTTGGAAGATTTAAAACCAAAAATCCCATATGTTTCAGTTTTTATGATTGTTATTATTTTTGTTATTTACTATAGAATCCCTTTGTAGGGGACAGATTATTTCGTTGTATAGATTCGCTTCGTCTTGCCCTGGGCATCTACTTCTACGAAGGTGTCTGCTCCATATTGGCGGCTTGCGTCGTGATAGTTGAATGAATATCCCGTTTCGTAATTGCCGTCGATGGTAGGTCGGCTTACTTGGTCGATGCTATCCAGCATTTCCGGTTTCAAGCCCAGCTGCTGGTACAGATGCTGCTCTACCATGTTTCGGATGGCATTGAGATTCTCATCCACATAACCACGAATCTGGTCGATGAGCGACTGGTTGCTCTTATCCTTCTGCAGCAGGCGCTGTCGCATGGTCTTCTTGAGCGGAGAGCCGTCTGCCTTGATAGGAGCTGGTGGCATCGCATCATTCTGCAGTGCAGATTCTACCACATATTCCCTGCGACGGACATGGAGCATCGGGTTGCCGTAGAGGCAGAACATCAGGGCGGTGCTCATAGAGAAACAGTCATCCTCTACATGTCGGCACATGTTGAAGTAATCGCACTTAGCCTGGAGCATCGCCTTTCCGCCCGTCATACCCTTGAACTGATAGAGCGGATAGAGGCGCATCAGCACCTCGCTGCCTGTGCCTGGATTCAACAGAAGTTGGCGGGCTTCATCCGTTTCCTCATTAGAGAACATCGGAACCGGAATGAGCGAACCGGTATAGAGCAATACGCCACCTCCGTAGAGGGCGCTGAGCAACATGGAGTCGTTTCGTTTGTAACCGGCATATCGGGCTCCGAAACAAGCCACGGTATTGAAGACTCTTGCCCTGCCTTGGTTGAGGAGCGAAGGATTGAAAGCTTCATCCTCACTATAGAATCCGCACATGCCCTCTGCATCGGCACCATGAAGATTGAACATCAGCATATCTGCCTTGTCCAAAGACTTGCAATAGATGCTGAGGCTTTCCGAATCTTCGGTCAGCAGCTTCGGACTGATATACATTCCGTTGCGGATCAGCTCAGGATCGTCGGTATTGTAAAGGAGTGGCAGGTGCTGGGTCATCGTGCAGCTGGCTGGAATCCAGTCGCGGTTGCTGATCATCAGAACATTGCCAACAGGAATACCGCCGCCATACATACTGCTGATGTTGAAGTAAGCACCGATGTCGCTTCGGATATCCGTATCGAGCTGACCGTCTTCCAAAGGCAGACGGGCCACATTGTTGCGGGCGCAACCTACGGTGAAGTCTGAATCGCGACTATCCAGCAAATCTACGATATAGGTGCCTTCGAAGGCATAGCACGTATCTGTAGGGATTCGCTCGCCGCCATACGGCCATGGGTCTTCGACGCGAGGGATAGGAATCACATCGTCACCTCCTATTATAAATAGGTGTAGGTCGGGACCAGCTGTCAGGTTGTTGTCTGCGATGCAGCGGGATACTGCTTCATTGCATTCTATCCAGGATGGAGTCTCATGGGTGGAATCCAGTCCATATTGCGAGATGTCGAGGAATGTCCAGTACATCTGCTGGTCGTAGGCATTCTGTATGAAGTCGTTGAAGACATCATATACCTCCTGGATGGTGCAACCGTATTTTCTAGCCAGTGCATTGCCATCTGTCAGGATGATGCCGTAGTGGTCTTCCAAGGGCTCGGGCTGGTCGATGGGTTCATCGGCTGTTCTAGCTTCTGATGCCATCTGCACGGCTTCCGGCTGTGGAGCCGCCTTGCTTTGTCCCGGCATAGGTGGAGGAGTTGCACCGCCTGGCATACTTGCCATTTGAGGCTGCTGACTGATCGCATTGACGCTTCCCAATCCCATATTATTGGCAGCCTGCAGAGGATTGAAGCCTCTCATCTGGTTGAGCTTCACGTTCTGGGCATTAAACTTTGGCATCGGAGGAGGTGTAGGCATCTGAGGTGGTACAGCCATCTTGCTCTTCTCCTTCGGGATAAATTCCGAAAGGGTCGTATCGCAATAGAACTGATACCATTCTTCTGGCTGAGGCTTATCCTCCAACATCTCTTTCACGGCATACCATAGGGCACTTAGCGGTTCACTCATTCCGTTTTGTACGGCCTGGTCGAGATACAGGATGGTCTGCTGTCTGTAGTAATCCTGCTTTCCATTCTTGTGGTAGTCGGCAAGATTATCAAGAGCCATCAGCAGGGCAATGTCGCCTTGCGGACAACCGAAACCGCCCATTCTTGGCAGAAGCACGGTGGCATTGTCGATATTGCCGGTCTTGATGAACGCTACATGAGCCCAGAAGAGTTGCCAGTAGTTATCGGTACGGGAACCGAAGAAGGCAAGGGCGCACTTGTCGGGATACATCGAGGCAAGCAACAGATGATAGTAGAACTGGATGTTGTTATCATTCGTCATCACACGTGCCAACTGCTCCAGACTGTTGAACTTGCGTTTCAGAATGTCGGTATGGTTGGTCTGGATGGCATTGAAGACCTCGGTCAGAATCTGCTCTGCCAGGAATTCGTTGCCCTTGCTGCCTTGCAGGATATGGATGTTCTGACGTACCTGATCTATGATCTGGTTGGCTCTTAGGGGAGCAATATGCCATTGGATGCTCAACTGGTTGAGCTCTGCCAACTTCTGATTATCCAACTTGCCATCCACCAGTCGTTCCTGCACAGCCTGCAGAAAGAGAGTCTCATTCTGCTGATAGATCTCAGTCTGAGTCTTCTGTGCCTCATATACAGTCTGGTTGTTAACCGTACTGTTGTTGGTGGTATGGGTTGTTGTTGAGGTGTTATAGTTGTTTTGCGTATTGTGGGAGTCGGAATGGATTCCGCCTACCACAGCCGCATCACCATCAAGTTTAATATCGCTCATAGTCTGATTACTTTATATGTTTAGACTTCTTGTTGCATTTTCTGGAGAGGGCTTACCATTGGAAAGGTGCGCCACAGTCTGGACAGTTTGGAGTGCCTGGTGCAATGTGGATGGTATGTCCGCAGTTGTAGCACTGGCATTCTATCAATTCCTGCTGTGGAACCTCCTGCTGAGGAGCCACCTGTTGTGGAGCGGCTTGGCTTCCTGCTGTATTTCCACCGAGTCCGCCATTGAAGGCGTTCAGATTGTTGGCGGCAGCAGTGCTTACCTGCGAGATGTTGTTCATAGCCACATCCTGGGTATGATCTACTCGCTCCTGCTGGCGTCGGTTTTCCTCTTCCAACTGATTGATGCGCTGTTGCTGCTGGCTTTGCTGGGCGCCGCTGATGCCGGTGGCTGTATCTTTTATCATGCCGGCCATCTTCATCATGGCTTCCATCTGGGCATTGCTGTTCTGCTGCTGCATCTGTAGCATCTGCTGCATCATCGCTTCTTTTTCTGCTGCAGTCTGTCGCAGGTTTTCGGCTTCCTTCTCGCCGCTATAGGCGTTTGCCATAGCTACCTGTGCATCTCCGGTGAGGTGGGAGAGTTGTGCGGCACGAATCTGTTCGGCGGTCATATTGGCGAAATGGTTGTCACGATTCATCTGTTCATTGCTCTGAATGGTGGCTACGTTTTCTTCGTGCTGATATTTCTGCTGGTCGAGCTGTGCCTGCATCTGAGCCATCTGCTGCAGCTTATCCATCTGGCGCTGATGGCGGTTGGCTTCCAACTGGTCATCGTCCATCTTTTCCTGACGGTTGCGCTCATAGGCAAGGCGGTCGTCTTCCAGTTTCTCGTTGCGTGCCAGGAGATGGTCTTCCTTATCCAGTTCGCGTTGACGCATCATCTGCTGGAAGTCGTAATCATCCTCCTTCGCCTTTCGGTTGAAGTCGCGGTTGTATTCCTTTTCTTCCTGCATCCACTGGCGTTCACGCTCTTCATCTTCGATGCCCCAGTTACGGCGGCGTTCCAGATCTTCACGTTCCCAGTCGTGGTCGGTACGGGAATCATCGAGTGCCCATTCTGCCTTGAGACGGGCTGTGTCGATGTTCTGCTGGCTCTGGATGCGCATGATTTCCGTGATTTCCTCACGAGGAATCTTCTTGTGTGCAAGTTCATCTTCGAGCACTTCCATTTCCTCCTGCTTGACCAGACGGTTCTTGCGGAGGTCTTCCAGGGCTTCGAACTCCTCTTCCTGGGTCTTAGCCTGGCGGATGCGCTTCTGACTTTCGAGCATCTGGACGAATTCCTCCAACTCATCATCGTGGAGCAACTGGTCTTTGTTGATACCCTGGAGGGCATGGCGCAAATCCTCGGCATTTTGTGCTGAAGAAATCTGCTGGGAGTTGGCCTCAACTTCCATTCGGTTTCGGAATTCTCCGGTGCGGTGCATGAAGTCGAGTTCCTTCTCTGTGTTATAGAGCTGACGTTCTACCTGACGGAAACGCTCAAAGTCCTGGTTGCTGTCGGTGATATTCAGAACCTGAGTGCATTCTATGCCGAATACCTGCTGGTTGACGGTCTGGCGGATCTTCTCTTTCAGTACATTTACAGTTTCGGCAGTCAGCCCGGCAGACTCGTAGTTCTGGTTGCGAAGTTCCTGGCGTAACAGGGTTTCTACGGTACCATTGAGCAACTGCTGTAATTCTCTAGTTGTTACGCTGTTGCGGTCGGTAAGGTAATTGGTGGCGAAGGTATGAATATCGCTGATGCTCATCTGGAAAGATACTCCAATCTGCACATCATGGATGCCCATCGGAATGGTGTATGGCTGAAAGGCAAGTTCGCCATTCTCGTTCATCGCTCCACCGAAGGTGAGGGTGATGAAACGGTTGCTGACGATATAGACCGACAGGATAGGAGCCTGGGTGATGCGGGCTAAGATGCGGGCATAATCCAGTTGACGCTTCTTGGCTTTTTCTTTCTGCTCACCTTTCTTTTCGCCGAAGATGATGCGACCGAGCCAGTTGAAGCCACGGCCTACTTCTCCTACGATACCGAGCTGGCGGAAGGTAGGCTCAGCCTGGCGCTTGCGGTCTCGTTCACGCTTTTCGGCTTCAGCCATATCTTTCTCAGCCTTTTCTACCGCATTCTTGATAGCAGCCTGCTCTTCTTCTACAGACTTATAAAAGAGGTATGCACCTGCTGAGAGGGTTGAAACCAGCTCACCATTGGCAAAAATGATGGCGGTGCAACCTTCCTGAACGATGATACCTTTCAGTTTTTCTATTTCGTCGAGTTCTCGTTCGCTAATCTTGCGAGCGATTTCTCCTGGTTGGATATTCCAGATGGTTCTGCCTCTTACCACGTCAACACCATCTACAGCTTCCATACTGCGGCGGTCGCGGCTACGTTCAGCTTCTCTTTCGGCTGCAATCTGTGCCTGTTCAGCCTGCTGTTGTGCATTTCTTGCCTCACGGATTTCTGACTGGCTTTCATTAGTTTGCTGGTTAACGGCTCTTCTCTGTTCTTCTGCAATCTGGCGATTGAGCGCACCACCAGTCATGGCGTTTGCTACAGAGCGAACGGCATTGGTGAACATACCCTTGCTGGCTTGTGGAGTCTGAGGGGCTTGTGGAGACTGTGGAGCCTGAGGCATTACTGGGCGCTGAGGCTGCATCGGTTTTGGGGGCATACCCGGTGCTTGAGGTCTCATAGGTTGAGGCTTCATAGGCTGCTGAGGAGCTATGGCTTTCAGTGGTTGAGGACGTTGAGGCTTGCTAACTCCTTGTGGCTGGGTTGGAGCCTGTGGTTGCAAGTCAATAGGTTGTCCACACTTCGTACAGAATTTCATTCCCGGTTGCAGCATTGCGCCGCATTTCTTGCAATATGTCATAATGGTTATTATTTTTAAGATTAAATGAACTGATTATTGTATCAGCGCAATAAATATAACGATTAGCAGAATCACCCAGAAGAACTTGATGAAGCATCCTATGCATCCAGTGATGCCTTCACCTAAGAGTCCTCCGAGAAATCCCAAAAGCTGTATTCCCCAGCCCAGAATGCCGAGAAGTACAAATGCTCCGATTCCTATTAATATGATAAGTATTATTGTCATATCATCTCTAAGAATATTTCATTTACTTTATACAATCGTTAAGCATATCAATTTACGTTGATAGCTAATTCATGTTTTGGGTGCAAAGATATATAAAATAAATGAAACAGAATTGGTTCAAATTGGTTCAAATTTGCCTTGATTTGAATCAATTGGTCCAAAAATGCATTTTTTTAGTGAAAAATGCCCCAATAAGGGACTTTTTAGCATTTCTTAAACTTTTGGGAGACGTAGTTGGAGAGGAGTGTCTTTCTTCCGCTGAAGCCTGTTTACCTCTTCCTTTCCCGATTGGTATTCCCGAGCTTACACCTTTATTATATATATAGGGGAATGCTTGCCGCAATTCCCCTCTCTTTTCTCTTATGGAATGTGGAAGCCTACCCCTTTAATGTCCGTTTTCAAAACTGATACTGCCCCCATGAGATAGGGGGAAGGTCGGTTTAAGAATTTGTGAAAGTCAATCGTAATCCATCGGCTCCCCCCCCTCAGTGTCAGGAAATCACCCATTCCAGAGTATTCACCTCGTCTTTGATAGAGAAGTTCAAGCCCACCTTCACCACCTTCTTGCCGCTCATCTTGAAAGCATCGGCATAATGCCTTACCTCTATCTGGGCGAGAGCCTCCTCGGCACTCTTATTGAATTTCAGTTCCATCACATAGATGGTGTCGGCAGTCTCCATCGTGATGTCGATTCTCCCTTTAGCCGTGTGCTGCTCCACAATAATATTGTAGTCAGTAAGCAAGGCAAAGATGATGTAAAACATCTGCTGGTAATGCCCCTCGTAATTGGTGTTGTCGCAATATGGAATGGTTTCCAGGAAATCAGCCAGCATTTGCAGGGCTTCATCCATTTTACCACTATTAATATAGGAAGAAATGTCAGCTATCACAACCCTACCCATATCTATTCCCGATCCAAGGTAGCCCGGCAACAAACTGTCGAACAGTCCCACCTCAATCTCCTTGTTAGGAAAGTCGAGCGTATAAACATCTATCTTCTTTTCGTAGTCCTTGATGGTGAGATAGCCACTCTGATACAGCAGAGGAGTGAGCGAAGTCATTCTTTCCGTTGCAGCGTCAAAGGAGGAAGCCTTAGCCCTCACCTTTCCCAGTTGCGATGGCAACACATGAAACTCCCTCATTTTTTCAATCAGATAAGTAGGTGTACCGGATCCAAACCAATAAGCCTTCAGCTTGCCATCAGCAAAGCAATTGAGCAAGCTGTAAGGATTGAAGACATCAGGCGATGGCCAAGTGAAGTGATAACCATCATAATGGTCTTTGAGTTCCTGGATAGTCTCCTCCCTGCTCAGTTCCAGATGCTCGGCAAGAGCATCGATGTCATCACTCATCTGGGTCAACATTTCCTCCTTGGTGATGCCACAGATGTCGGCATAAGGCTCGTCCATGCTCACATTCTTGATGTTGTTCAGCTCGCTGAAGATGCTGAGCTGCGAGAACTTCGTGATGCCCGTCATAAAGACAAATCGAAGCATAGACTCGTTTCCCTTCAGAGGACTATAGAAGTTGCGCATTGTGTTACGGAGCTCATCGAGTTTTTCCTTTTCATGAGCCACATCCAGCAGCGGAGCGTCATATTCATCAATGAGCACCACCACCTGCTTGCCAGTCTTTTGGGAAACCACTTCTATCAAGTCATTGAACCGATTATTGCTTCCGTTACGGTGATTTTCTATACCATACTTTTGTTCATAATCTTCCAAAAGGTAGCCCAGATACTCTTCTAGCTGCTCCTTCTCCATATGCTTACCCTTGCTCAGGTCGAAGTGCAGAACAGGATAAGTATTCCACTCCTTCTCCAGCTTCTCGATGGCAAGCCCCTTGAACAGTTCCTTCTTTCCCTCGAAATAACTTTGGAAGGTGGAAACCAGCAGCGACTTGCCGAAACGGCGTGGGCGACTCAAGAAGAAATACGTTCCATCTGTATGAGTCATACGATAGACATATTCCGTCTTATCTATATAGAACTTATCCTCCTTGCGGATCCGTTCAAATGTCTGAATTCCTATAGGATATAATTTTCTTGCCATTGCGTCATCGAATTAATTCATTTGCAAAGCTACAACAAAAAAATGATACCACCAAACTTTTATGAGGGAAAAGTTCTATTTTTTACGTGGTGTGGTTTAACGATTTTGGTTGACCACTTATTATCTTATTTATAAGACGAGTTGACTCGGTTAATACTTATTTATAAAACCAGTTGACTAGTTAAAACTTAGTCATACTTTTTGTTGACTAGTTTTGCTCTTAGTCATATCGAAAATGCACCTGATTATATATAGGGAAACAGTTGCTGCAAACCACCTCTCTTTTCTCTCATAGAATGTGGAAGCCTATCCCCTTTAATGTCCGTTTTCAAAACTGATACTGCCCCATGAGATAGGGGAGAGATGGGGGATGAACTCTTTGAGAAGTGTTAACGAATCTAACTGGTAGTTTCTTGGGT
>ENA-OQKA01000157-OQKA01000157.1-human-gut-metagenome-genome-assembly--contig:-NODE-157-length-21280-cov-6.590838_pt1 | contig 21280 bp, 17 predicted proteins | sample MGYA00242644_ERZ504789 | MGnify/ENA primary metagenome ERZ504789 (study PRJEB26092, sample SAMD00036423) | human gut metagenome | host: Homo sapiens | study: EMG produced TPA metagenomics assembly of...
TCTTCGAGATACAGAATACCCGGGAACATACCTATTTCCACCGTATAGCTCTATGGAGTTTCCAAGGTCATCACAGACATATCAGTCTGGGCGATGATTACGATAAGGTGCGCAAGGTATATTCCATCAATATACGTGTATTTCACATTGGGACAGGCTAAGGATTATGTATATCATGGCAAGACGATGTTCCAGGGACTCCATCAGCCGAATGATATACCTGAAAACTCTCCAACCGACAGAGTGAACTCTTCTTCGGTGATGAAATTCCTCAAGGTCGCAAGACTAATCGCGAAGCCGGAGACATATTCCCGGAGTATTATCTGCTCTGCGTGAACAACTTCGATAAGCTGGCGGTGAACAATCTGGATGAATGGATCGAGTTTCTCAAGACCGGTGAGATCAGCGAGGCAGCCCAGGCTCCAGGTTTGGCTGATGCCCGCAAATGTCTGGACATAGATAAGTTGACCGTAGCGGAAAAGAATGATTATGTTCGTCACATGGAGAATCTGCGCTATCAGCGCAGCGTTATCAAGACGGGATATGATGATGGCTGGCAGAAAGGTCTTGCCGATGGACGAGAAGAAGGACGAGCTGAAGGACGGGCTGAAGGACGAGAAGAAGGACGAGCTGAAGGATTAGCTGAAGGATTAGCTGAAGGATTAGCTGAGGGTGAGAACAAGGCTAATATTGCCACAGCCCAACGCCTTCTTGCTATGGGCTTATCTACAGATCAGGTATCAGCCGCCACCCAGTTGCCAATAGAGCATATTGAGAAATTGAAAAGCTCATTAGACACCAAGTAAAGTTTGAAGGAGCGATATACAAAATCTCCCTATAAGCCAGGTGATAGACACCTGAACTTATAGGGAGATTCTTGTTTTATTTCTTCTCCTCTGGAACCAGGAACTTATCGCCACTCTGCTTTACAAGCTGCTTGGCAAACTTCTCTGGATAACCAGGACGAACTGGAGTAGCACCCAAACCGTATGGAGTCTTCTTGAAGGTACCATTCTTATCGGTTGGCTTGATGATCATATCATTGTACTTCACCACCATGAACTCGAAAAGCTGGTTCCAGCGAGCCAACATCTGCTGAGCCTTCTCTACACTGTAGTCGTTGAGATACTTCACGGCAGCCTGTGGGTTCTGGGCATAAAGCTCCTGAGCCTTCTTCTCAACACCTGCCTGAGCTGCGAAATAGCTGTTGTCCAAGCTATCACGAACCTCCTTCAAGGTTGGGAACATCAGACTGTAACGAGGGTAAACCATGTTGCTGGTCATGTTGCAAACCCAGTAAGCGTTCTTCTTGCTGAAATGCAAGGCATCAGCACCAGGAGTATTGTAGCACTCAGGACGCTCGGTCATAGAGCAATATACTGGAGTGAACGCAGCCATGTTGGCATCGTCGTTGGCAAACCAGAACACGCCGCCAATCTCTCTTGGCAACCATGAACGCATCTGGCTCACGAATACGAAACCACTCTGCTGGGTGCTGACAGGACGCTCGTTGAAATACTGCTTGCCATCCACCTTGTACATCAATGGTGTTGGACGATAAGGCATCTCCCAGATACCACCGCCGATATCAGAACCGTCGGCTACAGAAAGAGGAGTACCCTCGTAATGGTCGCGCATCACATTCTCTACATCCTGAACGCTCACCTTCTTGTTAGGAACCACCCAGAGAGGCATATCCTGCGCATCAGGATTCTTGCCGAGTGCCCAATCCAGATAAGGGCTCATATCATAGAAGTGGTTCAGCATAGCCCAGGCACGGGCATCGCAGAAACGGCGACCTGAGAAATCAGGCTTTGCATACGCCATCTTCCAGGAGAAATCAGCATCCTTGCCCTTGAACCAGCCCTTGCTGCGGGCAAAAGATACAACATCCTTGGCATACATCACGTTCTTCTTGTCCTTCATGTTGAACTTGCCGATGCGGCTCTGGTTGGCATGCGCACAGATGGCATCATCCGGAATGCGGAGTGCTACCCATACAGCACCCTTGGAACCGGCGCCCTTACCCATCATCTCCATGATCCAAGCCTCGTTAGGATCGCAGATGGTGAAGGTCTCACCGCCAGAGTTGTAACCGTAGGTATTGGCGAGGGTGGTCATCACCTTGATAGCCTCGCGAGCCGTCTTACTGCGCTGGAGAGCTACATAGATGAGTGAACCATAGTCCATGATACCGGTAGAATCCACCATCTCCTCACGACCGCCATAGGTAGTCTCGCCGATGGTAACCTGCCACTCGTTGATGTTGCCGATTACGTTGTAGGTCTCGGCAGCCTCAGGAATCTCGCCATAATACTTATTGCTGTCCCAATCGAAAATCTTGCGCATCTCGCCCTTGGCATGCTTAGCCGCAGGATAATGGCAGAGGTACTGGAACATTCCGTAGTCATCGGCACTGTAAGAACACATCACCGAACCATCTACTGATGCCTTCTTGCCCACGATGAAGTTGCTGCAGGCCTCAGCCTCTGAGACACTGCCCAACATAGCCACAGCCATCAGGGCTGAAGCAAAAATCTTATTCATAAAATATACCTTTATTTATATTAATCACAAGCCTTGAAGCTCATATCCAAGCCCTTCACACTGTGTGTCAAGGCACCTACAGAGATAAAGTCAACACCCTGCTCAGCATAGTCGCGAATGGTATCGTAGGTGATACCGCCAGAAGACTCAGTCTCATACTTGCCAGCGATGATATCAACAGCCTTCTTGGTATCAGGCACAGAGAAGTTATCGAGCATGATACGGTTGACACCGCCGTGCTTCAATACCTGGTCGAGTTCATCGAAGCTACGTACCTCGATTTCAATCTTCAGATCGAGACCCTTCTCCTTGAGATAAGCGTGGCAACGGTCGATAGCGTTATCGATACCGCCAGCGAAATCGATGTGATTGTCCTTGAGGAGAATCATATCGAAGAGACCGATACGATGGTTCATACCACCACCAATCTTCACTGCCTGCTTCTCCAACATACGGAGACCTGGAGTAGTCTTACGGGTGTCGAGGATGTGAGTCTTGGTACCTTCAAGGCGCTTTACATACTTAGCGGTCATGGTAGCGATACCACTCATACGCTGCATGATGTTGAGCATGAGGCGCTCAGTCTGGAGCAGCGAACGGGTCTTGCCCTCTACGATCATAGCGATGTCGCCCTTCTTCACGTGGGTACCGTCCTGCAACAGAACCTCTACCTTCATGGTAGGATCGAAGCGGGCGAATACCTTCTTAGCCATTTCTACACCTGCCAAAACGCCATCTTCCTTGATGAGCAAATGGCTCTTACCCATGGCGTCCTCTGGAATGCAACACAAGGTTGTGTGGTCGCCATCACCGATATCCTCAGCAAATGCCAAGTCTATCAACTTGTCTTCTAATTGATCTACGCTTAACATATTATTAATGTTTATTGTTTATAGTTTACTGTTTAATCTTTTCCCATTCCATAGGGCGCAGAGGTTGCCTTCCTCATCACGCTCTATCCTGATTTCTCCGCCCAGCCATTCGGTCATGGGCAACTCTTCACGGAACTCATAGTAATTGACTACTCTACCCTCGGCTATCTCCACCACTGCCTGCTGCAGGATGGTGCCATCGGGAAGCACCACGGTATGAGCACCGCATCTTCTCAGCTCCTCCATCGCTATCTCATCTTGAGAGGTTCTGCCTTCATCGGCTTCATTTCCCTGAGCGGCTTCAGCGGTTTGCCATCCGGCATTCTGATAGGATGAACCGGCTTTTGGGATGACATCTCGAAGGTCTGCTCTCCCGGTTTTTCACCTGATGAGGATGAAGCTGAAGAAGCACTATCCTTGCGAAGACTATCGGATGATGCCGAGGAAGAGCTTCCTGCCGGCGCAGCCACAGGCTTCTGCGGATGCATGCGAATCAGCTTGATATGCTCCAGGAACATCAGCTTCAAGGTGGTCTGAGAAGAGACACCCGTACCGTCATCGCCATTCATCAGCATGAAGTATCCCTTCACGCTCTTGATGCCAAGAGAATCAGCATCAGAGAGTTCCACCGAATAATGCTGGGTACTCTGAATCATGATGGTACGCTGGGCAATACTGTCGTTACCAAACTGCACTGCGAGCATCGCAACACCATTGCGCATACCATCCTGGTAGATGAACTGCGCATCGAAATCGAGCATCAGGCGGTCGCCCTTATGGAAGGTAGAATCCACCTTGATATCGAAGCTGGTACTATTGAACGGCTTCACAGGCATGAACACCATCGATGTAGCGAGATTCCATACATTAGCCGTATCGCCGGTGGCAGAGAGATTAGCAAACTCTCCTCCCTCCTTGGCACTACCGCCCATGGCTGTAATCTCGTTGTTGTAACGGTCGGTCAGGTCCTTATACACATCCTCCAGCAGTTCGGTATGACGCATATAATAAACCATGGAAGAATCAAACTCGGCAGAGGTGACATCGTGCTTCCTGAGCACCGCCTCGCGGTAAGCCAGGCTCTGTCCCTTGTCGCCGTTGTCATCCATGTGTGCCATCGCCAGAGCCAGGTGATAATCATAAAGAATATCCGTCATCTTGCTCTTCGACAAGACGCCGCTAGGCAAGGAAGGCTTGCAGGATGAAACGCAGAAAAGCAATGCCATCACTGCCACAAGACAAATCATTAACTTCTTCATTCTCATGCCTCCTTTCTATTTCTTATCTTCCTTATTAGCAGAAGTCTCCTTCTTCTCCCCTTCCTTTTTCTTATTACTTCCTCCGAGCTGCTCCAGTTCCTTGCGGCAGAAGAGCAGCATGGAGATGATACCCACGCTGACGCAGGCATCGGCAAAATTGAATACAGGATCGAAGAATGTTCCCTGCTGACCACCCCAGAAAGGTACCCACTCCGGCCAGGTATAGCTGAAGAACGGGAAGCGGAACATATCTACCACCTTACCCATAAAGAAAGGCGCATAGCCATCGCCGAACGGTACCATATAGGATACGTAATAAGGCGAGGATGCTGTGAACATCAGACCATAGAACATCGAATCGATCATATTGCCGATGGCACCCGTAAGTACCAGGGCTACGAGGATGATGTAGAGCAGACGATGCGTACCCCGCTTGATGATGCGATAGAGATAGACGATGAGAGCGACGATGGCTACAGAGCGCAGCAGGCTGAGCCAGAACTTGCCGATAAACGACATGCCCCACGCCATTCCGTTGTTCTCAATGAAATCGATTAAAAAACCAATCTGTAACACGAACAGACTCGCCAAGGCAAAAGTGGGTCTTGATGTACAGCTTAATCCATTGGTCGATGATAAGCAGCACAACCACCATTGCCGTGACGAGCCAGCCGATATGTAAATTCCTTTTTTTCTTCCATTTATTATTTCTTTCTAGCCTCCTTGGAAGCTACACTCAATGTGGCATGAGGTACTGCACGCAAACGCTCCTTAGGAATCAACTCACCCGTCTCGCGGTCGATGCCATAGGTCTTGTTCTGAATGCGGACCAGCGCAGCCTCCAGCCCCTTGATGAACTTCTGCTGGCGCTGAGCCATCTGGATAATCTCCTCCTTGCTCTGTGCCTCGCTGCCCTCCTCAAGAGCCTTGTAGGTTGGTGATGTATCTACCACATCATTACTATCTGAGTGGTTGAGCTGAGCCATACAGTCACGGTAGGTCTGCTTTGCCACCTTTAACTTCTCTTCAATGATAGCGCGGAACTCCTCGAGTTCTACATCGCTATAACGTGCTTTTTCGTTAGCCATAGACGTTGTTTTGTTATAAAAGTTATTATTAGACTAGAGTTTTAAGGAAAGAAGTTAGAAGCAAGTAGCTTCGGATAACTCCTGACTCCTAACTTCTAACTCCTAACTATTTAATTCTTCTCTACGAGAATGTTCAACTTAAAGTCATCAAACTCGGTCTCAACACCTGCGTTGTCACCGATTTCGATGCTGTCAGCCAGTACCTGACCCTTGATGTAGTCGCCGAATGACTCGATGGCGGCGTTGGTCTCTTCGTTGGAAGCCACTGTCACCTTGATGCGGTCGGTAATCTCCAGACCTGTCTCCTTGCGGAGGTTCTGGATACGGTTGATCAGCTCACGAGCCATACCCTCCTTCTTCAATTCTGGAGTCAACTCTACCTCAAGCGCTACGGTCAGATTGCCCTCGTTAGATACGAGCCATCCTGGGATATCCTCTGAGATAATCTCCACGTCGGCTACCTCTACCACGGCTTCCTGTCCGTCAATATTCAATGTGATGTTGCCTGCCTTCTCGAAGGCTGCAATCTGGTCCTGATCGAGTGCTGACATCTGGGCAGCAACACCCTTCATCAGCTTGCCGAACTTCTTACCCATCACTCTGAAGTTACACTTCACCTTCTTCACGAGAATGCCCTGGCCCTCAATGAAGTTAACCTCCTTCACGTTCACCTCGTTCTTCAACAGTCCGGCTACTGCCTCAATGTGTGCCTTCTGTACATCATCTACGGCAGGAATCATGATCTGCTGCAGTGGCTGGCGAACCTTGATGTTCACCTTGCGGCGCAATGCCAATACCATAGAAGTAATCTTCTGGGCGATGGCCATACGCTCCTCCAGGTCGGCATCGATAGCAGCCTCATCAGCTACAGGGAACTTGTCGAGGTGTACGCTCTCCAACTCGCCGCCCAAGTCGTGATACAACTCGTCTGCATAGAATGGAGCGAATGGAGCCAAGAGCTTAGCCACTGTCATCAGGCAGGTATAGAGAGTCTGGTAAGCACTCAGCTTATCCTCGCTCATCTCCTTACCCCAGAAACGTTTACGGTTCAGACGAACGTACCAGTTAGAGAGGTCATCGTTCACGAAAGCGTCGATGAGACGGCCTGCACGGGTTGGATCGTAGCCAGCCAACTCTCTGTCAACGCCCTTGATGAGGGTATTGAGTGAAGAGAGAATCCAGCGGTCGATCTCTGGGCGCTTCTCGAATGGCACCTGAGCAGCCTCTGCATCGAAACCATCTACGTTAGCGTAGAGGGCGAAGAAGCTGTATGTATTATATAAGGTACCGAAGAACTTGCGACGGGTCTCGTCCACACCATTAGGGTCGAACTTGAGGTTGTCCCAAGGCTCGCTGTTGGTCATCATATAGAAACGAACAGGGTCGGCACCATACTTGTCGATCATCTCGAATGGGTTGGTTACGTTACCCACGTGCTTACTCATCTTGTTACCCTTGGCATCGAGAACGAGACCAGAAGAGATAACGTTCTTGAAAGCTACGCTGTCGAATACCATGGTAGCGATGGCGTGCAGGGTGAAGAACCATCCACGGGTCTGATCCACGCCCTCGTTGATGAAGTCGGCTGGATAGAACTTAGGAGGAATAGCATATCCCTCGTAGGTGCTGTGGATGAGTGCATCGCGGTCGGCCTCTGTGCCACGTGCCATCTCTCCCTCGAATGGGTAGTGGAGCTGGGCATAAGGCATTGAGCCTGAATCGAACCATACGTCAATCAAGTCGCTCTCACGATACATTGGCTTGCCCTCCTCATTAACCAATACGATCTTGTCAACGTATGGACGGTGGAGGTCAATCTTATCATAGTTCTCCTGACTGTAGTCGCCAGGCACGAAACCATTCTCCTTCAGTGGGTTGCTCTGCATGATACCGGCAGCCACTGACTTCTCGATTTCAGCATAGAGTTCCTCCAGACTGCCGATGCACTTCTCGCCACGGTTCTCATCACGCCAGATTGGCAATGGAGTACCCCAGAAGCGGGAACGTGAAAGGTTCCAGTCGTTCAGGTTCTCGAGCCAGTTGCCGAAACGGCCTGTACCGGTGCTCTCAGGCTGCCAGTTGATGGTCTTGTTGAGTTCTACCATGCGCTCCTTGCGGGCAGTATCCTTGATAAACCAGCTATCCAATGGGTAATAGAGGATAGGCTTGTCGGTACGCCAGCAGTGAGGATAGTTGTGCACGTGCTTCTCGCTCTTGAAAGCCTTGCCCTCCTGCTTCAACTCGTAGCAGAGCACGATGTTCAGGTCTTCAGCCTTATCTGAAGCCTTCTTGTCCCAGACACCATCCACATTAAACTGTGGGTCGTAGGCGTTCTTTACGTAGTCGCCTGCATGATGAGCGTATGCCTCCTTGTTAACGCAAGCGCTTACGAAGTTGGCATCGAGGTCTTCGATGAGATAGAACTTACCCTGCAGGTCAACCATTGGGCGGGTCTCACCCTTCTTATTAATAAGGTAGAGCGCAGGGATGTTGGCATCCTTAGCCACCTTGGCATCATCGGCACCGAATGTAGGAGCGATGTGTACGATACCTGTACCGTCATCGGTAGTAACATAGTCGCCGAGGATTACGCGGAAAGCCTCGCTATCCATCTCTACGAACTTATCGCGACCATCCTCAGAAGCGAATACCTTCTCAGGATGAGCTGCAGCATATTCTGTAACGAAAGCTGGAGCAAAGGCATCTACCTTCTCGCATGGCTTTACCCATGGCAGGAGCTGCTCGTAGTGCATGCCTTCGAGGTCTGTACCCTTCATGTGGTCGATAACGCGCCATGGGCACTGTTTCTTCTCCTTGTCGAATGGCAGGAGATCACCCTCCTTGCACTCCTGGTCGGCCTTCAGATATGAACCTACCAGCGCCTCAGCCATCACGAGTGTCATAGGCTCGCCATTGTAGAGGTTGTAGGTCTCGATAGCTACATAGTCAATCTTAGGACCCACACAGAGAGCCACGTTTGATGGCAAAGTCCAAGGTGTAGTGGTCCATGCGATGAAGTATGGCTTGCCCCACTTGGTCCACTCTGCCTTAGGATCCTTGATGAGGAACTGGGCTGTGGTAGTGAGGTCCTTTACATCGCGATAGCAGCCAGGCTGGTTCAACTCGTGAGAGCTCAAACCTGTACCTGCGCCTGGAGAGTATGGCTGGATGGTGTAACCCTTGTAGAGCAGACCCTTGTTGTAGAGCTGCTTGAGGAGCCACCAGAGAGTCTCGATATACTTGTTGTCGTAAGTGATATAAGGATGATCGAGATCCACGAAGTAACCCATCTTCTCGGTCAACTCGCGCCACTCAGCGGTGAACTTCATCACGTTCTCGCGGCACTTGTGGTTGTAATCCTCGGTAGAGATATACTTCTCAGAAGCCTTGTTGTCGATATCCTTCTTGGTGATGCCGAGTTCCTTCTCGACACCGAGTTCAACAGGGAGTCCGTGGGTATCCCATCCCGCCTTGCGGTGAACCTGGAAACCCTTCATGGTCTTGTATCTGTTGAATGTATCCTTGATACTACGTGCCAACACGTGGTGAATACCCGGGTGGCCATTAGCTGATGGAGGTCCCTCAAAGAAGATAAACTGAGGGCAGCCTTCACGCTCATCAATAGACTTGTGGAAGATATCATTTTTCTCCCACGCTGCTAGTACGTCATTGTTTGTCTGAGTCAAATTCAGACCATTGTGCTCGGCAAATTTCTTAGCCATATTATCTATTTAAATTTTATATTGTTTTTACTTTTGGGCGCAAAGTTACAAAAAAAATATGTTTTTTCCGAATAAAGGGGTGATAAATTAATAATTTTTCTATTAAAAATCCCGATTTGAGCATCAAAATAGTATCGAATGCTCAAATCGGGAATCAATATTCTGTTAAGGCTGGCAGGAAAACTACAGGTTTTCCGCCTCCTGCAGCCAGATGGTGGATGCGGCATCGCTAGGCATGCGCCAGTCGCCACGAGGACTGAGGCTCACGCTTCCCACCTTCGGACCATCAGGCAGACAGCTTCGCTTGAACTGCTGGTTGAAGAAACGGCGAACAAATGTCTTGAGCCATTTCTTGATAGTCTCCTCATCGTAGGAATCAGGATCGTTGTCGCTGATCTTCACACGCTCCAGCTTGGTATCGATAAACGCCTTCTTCGCCAGCATGTAAATCTTGGACGGACGGAATCCGAAACGCAGGAAGTAATAGAGGAAGAAATCGTGCAGCTCGTATGGGCCCACCAGGTCTTCAGTCTTCTGCTTGATATTACCATTTTCATCGGCAGGAATCAGCTCCGGACTGATAGGTGTGTCGATGATGTCGCGCAGGGTGATGCGGCTCTGCTCATCTACTCCACTCTCGGCAACATGGTTCACGAGATGGCGGATCAGGGTCTTAGGGATGCTGGCATTCACGCCATACATGCTCATGTGGTCGCCATTATAGGTAGCCCATCCCAGAGCCAGCTCAGAAAGGTCGCCAGTACCTATCACCATACCGCCCATCTTGTTGGCAAGGTCCATCAGAATCTGCGTACGCTCGCGTGCCTGCGAATTCTCATAGGTTACATCATGCACGCTGGCATCATGACCGATATCCTCGAAATGCTGTGTCACCGCCTTGGCGATGCTGATTTCACGGATAGTGATGCCCAGACTCTTCATCAGCGAGATGGCGTTATTATATGTTCTATCGGTGGTTCCGAAACCAGGCATGGTAACACCCACGATGCCACGGCGGTCCATCTTCAGCTTATCGAATGCCTTCACACAGACGAGCAGGGCAAGGGTGGAATCCAATCCGCCGCTGATACCCACTACCACCGTCTTGGCATGGGTATGTACGATACGCTTGGCAAGACCCATCAGCTGGATATTGAAAATCTCCTCGCAGGAGGCATCCATATCACCGCTCGTAGGGATGAAAGGATGAGGATTCACCTCACGCTCTAACACGAACTCGCGTTCGTTCTCGGTAGGATCGGCATCGATGTTACGGATGTTGAACTGTCCGCCGAGAACCGAATATTTGATGTTACGCTGGGCATTGACATAGGTGGAATTGGTGCGACGCTCCGAACGGAGTTTCTCCACATCAACCTGCGCGATAACCATCTGAGGTTCAATGGAGAAACGCTCACCTTGTGCAAGTAAAGCTCCATTCTCATAAACCAGGGCATTTCCGCCATATACCACATCCTGCGTACTCTCACCGAAACCGCAGGAGCTGTAGATATAACCCGTCATGGTGCGGGCACTCTGCTGACTCAGCAGACTTTTCAGATAGTTGTGCTTTCCGATGAGTTCATCGCTCGCAGAGAGGTTGAAGATGAGGTCGGCACCAGCCAGTGCCAGCTTGTTGCTAGGAGGAGCCGGAGCCCATACATCCTCGCATATCTCTACGCCAAACTGCACACCGTCGTAGGTGCGGAAAATCTGCACATCCGGAGTCAGCTTCACCTTATGTCCGGCATAGCGGACCTCGCAGTCGCGCAAATCCTGGGCAGAGGCAAACCAGCGCTTCTCATAGAACTCGCTGTAGTTAGGGAGATAGGTCTTAGGCACGATGCCCAGAATCTGTCCGTGCTGGATCACGATACCGCAATTCAGCAGCAGATCGCCAGCCACTACCGGAGCGCCGACAATGGAGATGATGTCGAGTTTGCGGGTGAAATCGAGCAGCATCATCACCGCCTGCTCTGATGATTCCAGGAGCATCTGCTGGCGGAAAAGGTCCTGACAGGAATAGCCTGTAATAGACAATTCCGGGAAGGTAATGATCTCTACGCCCTTGCCTTCAGCCTGGGCTATCAGATCTTCTATCTGTTGGGTGTTGAAGATTACATCGCCTACCTTGACGGCAGGGATAGCACTTGCCACCTTCATAAATCCGTACTTCATAATGTACACTTTGATCTTTTAACTATATGATTACTTTTATCGGATTGTTACCTGTGTGGCACCATATCCATACTCCTGGAAGGAAGCATCCTGATAGGTGCAGTTCTTATAGCGATAGTTCAGCTCATGGATGAGTGCCTGGCGCAGAACGCCTTCGCCCTTGCCATGAATGAAGATAATCTTCTGACCCTTGTTCTTTTTGTTCTCCGCCATTGTCTTCTTGAAGATATCCATCTGATAATGAAGGATATCAGCAGAATTCATTCCAGCAGTTGTTTCAAGAACCTCGTCTGCATGAAGGTCGATGATGAGGGTACCATCATCCTTCTTGCTTTTCTTCTTACTGGTGTTGGCAATCACCTTCTCGTCCTTGTACATCTGCTCCTTCAATCGCTTGGAATCGATGACCAGCGGACGTGCCACCTCGTCGTTCTCCACGATGGTGAAGAGATAGGCTGGAGTCTCGAAGAAATCATTCTCCTCGAAGAGATGGAGCTTGTAGAACTTCACAGGGTCCAGGCGGAACTGAACATCCGTAGCTGGCTTCAGCAGGAATGGCTTGTCCTTCTTGTAGGCAATCATCTGGATAGCGATGTGCTCCATCTCATTCAAAGCCTCACGACCGAATTCCTCGATGAAGAGCTTGGTGTTTGGCTCGATTTCACCCTCCGCCTTCAGGGTCCACGCATTTCCCTCGGCTACGAGATAGGTGTAGCGCAGATAGTAGTTGCTGTCGTTCACCATATACGATTCGAAGCGGGTGTTGGTCACATCCTTGATATCGATAGGCACGAAGGCGAGATAGGCGCTGAGCTTGTTGCCGCCCGTACGCTCCTGAATCTGCTTTACGAAGGTAATCTCGCGGTCGGCAGCATCATACTCCTCTACGTTCATATCCACATCATTCTCGTGCTCGTTCAGGATAGCCTTGATGCTTCTGCTGTCCTGATGCAGTTCGGTGTTGGCATGCTCTTCAGCCTTCTGCTTGGCATCCATCTTGGCAGAGATCATCTTGCCCATGGCATAGTCATCCTGCTCTACCACTACCACCTCGTTGATCGGCATCGGAATTTCGAAACCATCTTCATCCTCTACCAGCACGATATTCTTGCCCTGGAAGCCAGCCACCTTTCCGCCGCCCACTTCGCTCAGGAATCTTACTTTATCACCTTTCTTCATATTTCTATTTAATTTTATTTTTATCTAATCATCTATCTATCCTTAACTCAAAATCTATTTTCCCTCAAGCGGAAACACTCTTTCTGAAATGAGGATACACTTTGCAAAGGTACAAAAGATATTGCAGAATATGGATGTTTTTAATAGTTTTTAATGCAAGTAAGAAAATAATCTTGATGAAAAGCACCGGGTTTGGGATATTTTTTATATCTTTGCAAGTAGATTGCATATAGATTGCACATAGTTAATGTATCACTCTTAAACAATGATTGATTATGATTACATTTCCATGCGCCAAGATCAACCTTGGCTTAAATATAGTAAGCAAGCGCGCTGATGGTTACCACAACCTGGAAACCGTGTTCTACCCTATCCCCCTGACTGATGCCTTGGAGATCAAGCTGATGGGAGATGAATTTCCTAGCGAGGTAGCCTGCGACCTGAAGATTACAGGCAATGCCGTGGATTGCGATGAACAGAAAAACCTGGTGGTGAAGGCATATAATATGTTGGCTGCCGACTTCAAGATTCCTCGCATTCATACGCATCTCGTCAAGCGAATCCCATCTCAGGCAGGAATGGGTGGCGGCTCTGCGGATGCTGCCTACATGATCCGTCTGCTCGATGAGCGTTTCCGCCTGAACATCGGTATTCCTGAGATGGAGCGATATGCAGCCAAGTTGGGTGCTGACTGTGCCTACTTCATCAGTGCGGACCCGGAGAATGGAGATACTGCCTGCTATGCTGAGGGTATCGGCGATGTACTGATGCCGGTAAGCGGTCCTGGAGATAACATGAAGGGATATTACATTGTGGTGGTGAAGCGCGACGACATCGCCGTAAGCACCAAGGATGCCTATGCTGCCATCACTCCTAAGAAGCCTGCGAAATGCTGCCGCGACATCGTTCGCCAGCCTATCGAGACCTGGAAGGATGAGCTTGTCAACGATTTCGAGGCGCCTATCTTTGCGATGCATCCAGAGTTGGCAGAAATCAAGCAGAAGCTCTATAATCTGGGGGCCGCATATGCAGCTATGAGTGGTAGCGGCAGTACCATCTTCGGTATATTCAAGCATAAGCCAGCGAATATCGAAGAGCAGTTTGAAGGAATGTTCTGCAAGGTATTAAAACTGTAAAAGGAATATGCTGAAAAGGATTAATGCATTAAAAGGACCAGATTGCCCCACACGCCCTGAAAGGGCAGAAGCTCCTAGCCCAGGGCAACACCCTGGGTTAAACATATAAATAATCAAGGCGCCCTGTAAGGGCAAAAGCTTAAAACACGACACAATGAACGAAGAAACACATCAGAAACTGATGACTATCAAGCGAAGCTTTCGCTTGTTGATGAATGGTCCGGGTTCGCAATCCATGCGAGACAAGGGCTTGGGATATAAACTGAATTGGGGTGTACCCTTCTATGAATTGAAGAAGATGGCGCAGGAATACGGCAAGGATTACGACCTCGCCATCGAACTCTGGAAGGAGGATATACGGGAGTGCAAGATTCTTGCTACCCTCATCATGCCTGCCGACAAGATGCTGGCTGAAATCACGGATATCTGGATGGAACAGGTACAGAGCCAGGAAATGGCTGAGATGCTTGCCTTCAACCTGCTGCAATATGTGGAATATGCGCCGGTGATTGCGTATCAGTGGATTGCAAGCGATAAACCGCTGTATGAAATTGCCGGTTTCCAGCTTCTAGCCCGCCTCTTTGCGAATGGTAAGGAGCCTAACGAACGTGGAATCAATGAATTCCTGGATCAGGCTGCCGTGGCATTGCAGGGTGATAATATGGGAGTGAAGCATGCTGCCGCCAATGCCGTGATGCGCTTCTGCGATTTCGGAGAGGATTTCGAGAATATCGCCAGAGGGGCACTCAAGGGTATCTTTGAGATATAATAAATCCGCAGAGCATATTTTTAGCTCTGCGGATTTTTTTCATTGATTCCGCTAGGCGTCTCTCCGGATTTGAAATTATATTCCGCTAGGCGTTCCGCCGGATTTGTAATCCGGCGTCAAAAAAGGTTCGACCTATTAAAACCGGGGGATTTGTAATCCCCCTATCCATCAACAGCATTCTTGCTTGCTGCGGATTACAAATCCGCAAAGCTAAATTAGGTTAGGACATTTTTTAACGCCGGATTTCAAATCCGGCGGGACGCCTAGCGATGCTCTGTGTAAATCTGTGAAATCTGTGGGACATTTTCTTAGTGGGCGAAAAACTTCTGGTATTCGTTTTCGAAATTCGGAGTGAAAACACCCTTGCCGATGTTTTCCTTGATTTCTTCCTTACTCCAGAATCTACCACCAGCCAACTCTTCCTGGCTCGGCTTCACTTCACCATCATATACACAGCGATGCACATATACCAGTTCCTTTTCTCTCTGGCTCTCAAAGACATAATGTCCTAAAGACTCCGGTTCGAAATCGGTGATACCCAACTCTTCCCTTACTTCTCGATGAAGCGCCTGGTTTACACTCTCGCCTAAATCCACATGTCCGCCACAGGCAGTATCCCACTTATCAGGCTGGATATCCTTCCATGCCGGACGGTGCTGGAGATACAGTTCCCCCTTACTGTTGAATACATGCAGATGAACCACAGGATGCAATATCTTGCATCCATCATGGGCATGACCTCGGGTGATGGCACCCAAGATATTACCCATTTCATCTACTATCGGAAATTCCTCGTTCTTATTATCTGTCATTATCTATTATTATAACGTTATTTATTATTTATAACGTTCCGTACTCCTCAGAATAGCGGAGCATCTGGTCGGTACAGCTCTCCTCGTAATCGAGATTTACGTCGATAGGATTGCCTTCCTCATCATAGACCAGCGTCATCTTAGGATTGATGAAACCCTTGTATGGAGCCAGGTTCAACTTCTTGTATCTCGCCAGAATCTCGCGATGCAAGTCTGGATCGATATTTACGGCATACTTCTCTACCAACTGGCGTGCAGCCTCGAAATCACCCTCGCTCTTGATACGCTGAATCTCTGCAAGGAGTTCTCCGAAGAGATGACGGAGCTTCCCGTAATCATTCACCTTCACATAGGTGCGGGTGGTTACGATATTTCCCTCAGCATCCTTCAAGGCATCCTCAGCAGAAGCATAGCTTACTTCTTCCGTAACCAGTTCCACGGCTCCCTCGGCATGCTCCAGGGTCCACCAGGCAATGAGGGCACGGTTTCTCATGTGTGCCTCCTCTATCTTGTCACCCTCCTTGATTCGAATAGTCTGGGTGAGCAAACCGTTCATCAGATAACTGTAATACTGCGCCTTGTAAGCTTCATCATTCGGAGTCAGCCCCAACTCAACCAACTTATGGTCAGCCACATAGTACAGACCGAAAAGATCGGCTCTCGCCTCCTCTATCGTGTTGCCATACGCCTTCAGGGCATCAGGATCGGTGCCAGGAAGAAGCTGACCGCTGCCATGTCCCAGACACTCGTGAAGGTCGGTATGCAGGTCGCCGGTGATATCAGCATACTGATTCATCAGCGCCACAGTCTCCTCATCGATGACAAACTCATCTCTGAATCCGTTGCCCTGAGCCGCCTTGTTGTAGGCATCAGTCAGGTTGCCGATGGTAACGCTCTTTGAACCGTGTTCCTGACGGATCCAGTTGGCATTAGGCAGATTGATGCCGATAGCCGAAGCAGGATATTCCTCTCCGCCGAGCATCGCCGCACAGATGACATTGGCGGTAACACCCTTTACCTCCGGTTTGCGGAAACGTGGATCCACAGGCGAATGATCCTCAAACCACTGAGCATTCTTACTGATGGTCTGGGTTCGCTGGGTAGCCTCCAGGTCCTTGTATTCCACGATACCCTCCCAGGTACCTTTCAATCCCAATGGGTCGCCATATACTTCGATGAATCCGTTGATGAAATCCACCATGCCTTCGTGCTGCTCTACCCAGGCGATGCTGTATCGGTCGAAATCCTCAAGATTACCGGTGCGATAGAACTTCACGAGCAGGTCGATGACATGCTTCTGTCCCTCATTTTCAGCGAATTTCTGCGCCTTGAGCAACCAGGACACGATTTCCTTGATAGGCTCACTATAGAGTCCATCCTCCTTCCACACCAGCTCAATCATCTCGTTGTTGCGCTTGGTGAGCTTGGAATTGAGTCCGTAAGATGGTGGTGTCGGGTTAGAGGCATCCTTCAGTCGGGCATAGAATCTCTCCACTTCCGCCTGAGTCACATTCTCATAAAAGTTGCAGGCAGAAGTCTTTACCAGGTCTTCGCCATCGGTCTGGTTCACTCTCTTCGGCATCACCTCCGGATCGAAGATGACTGGTACGAGCTGAGCGAGGAGATCTTCCTTGCTCTCTCCTCTCTTGAGCGGCAATTCTTCCTCAGAGATTTCCTCCATCAACTGATAGAAGAATTCCTCAGAGAATCCCGGCTTGAATTTCTCGCAGCCATAATGATGATGGATGCCGCTGGCAAACCATACGCGCTTCAGATATACTTCGAAAGACTTGAATTCTTCGGAATCGCATACAGAAGAAGTTTCGATTTGAGTAGTAGAATCGCTTGCTGTCTCCGTGTTTTCGATAGCCTCTCCGATTATACCCTTGTAATGGCGATAGATTGCCTCCAGGGTTTTGCGAATGCGCAGGTTGTACTTTCCCTGCTGGTCGAACGTGATGTCACGTCCCATCAGGGTAGCCTTTGCCAGGCAGTAAATATACAATTTCTGATTGAGCGACAATGCATCGAATCCCTTCAGCTCGTAACGCAGCATCTGGATGTCGGCAAAGCGCTCGTGGGTGTTTACATTACAATTTGCCATGTTCTAAACCTTTATTTCTAGCGCAAAAGTACGACAATTATTTGGATTTTCAAACTTTTCTGCCAACTTTTCTTATTTTATTGAAAGAAATGTAATAAATCTCCCGTTTTTTACGTAACTTTGCAGGAATATCCAACGAAAAAGAAGAAAATATAGTTAAGAAATATGCAAATCAACGAGATATTGAAATCTTACTTCGGATACGATTCCTTCCGACCCAACCAGGAAGCCATCATCCGGGAAGTGATGCAAGGTAACGACTGTCTGGTACTGATGCCGACGGGCGGAGGAAAGAGTCTGTGCTATCAGGTTCCGGCGCTGGCAATGGAGGGAACGGCAGTGGTCATTTCGCCACTCATCAGTCTGATGCACGACCAGGTGGAAGCCCTCAAGGCGAACGGCATTCCAGCCGAAGCTCTCAACAGCGGCAACGATGTAACCGATGATCTCATCATCCGCAGGAGATGCGAGGCGGGCGAACTGAAACTGCTCTATGTTTCGCCCGAAAAACTCCTCAGCGAGATACCTTATCTGTTCAGCAACATCAAGATTTCGCTCTTCGCCGTAGATGAAGCCCACTGTATCAGTCAGTGGGGCCACGACTTCCGTCCGGAGTATTCCCAGCTCGGACTCCTTCACGAGAAATTCAATGGCGTTCCGGTGATGGCGCTCACGGCTACAGCCGATAAGATTACCCGAGAGGATATCATCAACCAGCTGCATCTGAACGGCCAGACCTTCGTGAGCAGTTTCGATCGTCCGAACCTCAGTCTTACCGTGCGTCAGGAAAGCACGAAGAAGGAGAAACTGAAATTCATTTACCATTTCATCGCCCGTCGCCCAGACGAGGCAGGCATCATCTACTGCCTCTCGCGCAAGAATACGGAGATGGTGGCAGAGGCTTTGCAGGAGCATGGCATACAGGCAGAAGCCTATCATGCCGGACTCTCCGCCCAACAGCGAGCCTCTGTACAGGAACGTTTCAAGATGGACCAGATAGAAGTGGTGTGCGCTACCATCGCCTTCGGAATGGGTATCGACAAGGGCAACGTGCGCTGGGTGATTCACTACAACATGCCGAAGAGCATCGAGAGTTTCTATCAGGAGATAGGACGTGCCGGAAGAGACGGCGCTCCTGCCGATACTGTATTGTTCTATTCGATGGCAGACATCATCACCCTCCGTTCTTTCTGCGAAGAAAGCGGACAGAAATCGGTGAATCTAGAAAAACTGCGAAGAATGGAAGAATACGCCGAATCGAGAGTCTGCCGAAGAAGAATCCTCCTGAATTATTTCGGAGAGACCTCCAGCAAGGATTGTGGTCATTGTGATGTCTGCAACAATCCTCCACGCACTTTCGATGGTACCGTGCTTACCCAGAAGGCGCTGAGTGCCGTGGTAAGAGCGGGCGAAAAGATTGCCGTGGGTACCTGCATCGAGATATTGAGAGGCATGCAGACTCCTGCCATTACGAGAAATCACTATAACGAATTGAAGACCTTCGGTGTGGGCAAGGATGTGAGCGTGCGCGATTGGCAGACCTATCTGCTGCAGATGCTCCAGATGGGATTCTTCGAGGTGGCGTATAATATGCATAACCAGATGAAGGTCACGCCATTGGGCTGGAAGGTTCTCAAGGGAGAACACCAGGTTTCATTGGCGATCATGGAGAACAAAGACCTGCAGAGCAGGACTCAAGGAAGAGGAGCCGGAGGAAGAGCAGGAAGAACTGGACATGGAAACAGACAGGATTCCGACAGTCATCTTCCTTTCGGAGATCATAACATCCCAGTGGTGCATGCGGAGCGTGTGATTTTCGAGGAAGAAATGGCGGGTGTAGAAGATAAGAAGCTTTTCGAATATCTGCGTAAGATCCGTAAGAATCTTGCCGATGAACAGGGCTATCCTCCATACATCGTATTATCAGATAAGAGTCTGCACGAATTGACGAAGATGAAGCCAACCACCCTCCAGGCATTCGGTCTCATCAGCGGTATCGGCGAATTCAAGATCAAGAAATATGGCGATACTTTTATCAAAGCCATCAAGAAATATACAGGCAAATAGCCTATACTCCACTCGCCCTGAAAGGGCGTGTGGAGATAACAAGAAAAAACGAAACATAAAAAAAGAGGTAACCTGGGCCAACAAGTTACCTCTTGATTCAGAAACAACGGCTTGGAAAGCTAATTATTCTAGCTTCCTCCCATAATATCTAACGGGGAAGCTTAGTTATTCACGCTTCCACCCACGATATCCAACAATTCATTCGTAATGGCCTGTTGACGACTCTTGTTGTACTGAAGATTCAGTTCACGCAAGAGTTCATCGGCATTATCCGTAGCAGTCTGCATGGCAACCATACGGGCTGCATGCTCACTCGCCTGACTATCCAACAAAGCAGTGTAAACCATCAGATGAAGCTGCTTAGGAATCAATACTCCCAATACAGTCTCCAAATCCGGCTCCACGATGAAGTCATCGTTCAAAGGATGCGCCTCTGCACGCTGTCTTTCATCCTCACCAGCCTGCTTCTTGCGCAGATACTCCTGAGCCTTCGCCGTAGCCACATTCGATGTGAGGTCACGGTCGTTGTCCTCTCCTATCGCCTCCGTGCTGAGGTCGATAGGCAGGAAAGTCTTCTGGGTCAGAATCTGCGAACCGGCACTCTTGAAGTGGTGATAAATCATCTCCACCTTGTCGAGTTCACCAGCTGCATACTGCTTGGCAAGCTTGCGGGCGATGTCGGCACAAGCGCCTGAATTAGGATGATCGGCAAGATCCAAGAAGTTACCGCCAATCTTCAAACCCAGCTTCTGTGCCTTCTCAGCCACCTTTCTGCCGATAGGATATACCGTGATGTCGTCAATGCCATGAGCCTTATACTCGTCCACCGCCTGAATCATCATCTTGATGACGTTGGAGTTGAAACCACCGCACAAGCTGCTGTTAGAGCTATATACGATGAGAGCCACACGCTTGATTTCCTTGTGCTCCACCTGCAACTCATGGTCCACATTCGGAGTACTCACTAGGAAGCTCTTCAGGATATGCTCCAGCATATTCTCATAAGGCAGCATATTCTGGATAGCTACCTGAGCATGATGCAACTTGCTGGATGCCACCATCTTCATCGCACTCGTAATCTTACGGGTACTGTTGACGCTGGCGATGCGAGTCTTAATCTCTTTTAACGACGGCATAGGCTATTACGCTTTATATTGTCCTGCTACATTAGCCATGGTATCCTTGATCACCGCGATGCAATCGTCGGTAAGTTTACCATCAGCCAAAGTCTCGATTACGTCGGCGTGCTGGCTGCGCATAGCGTCGAGGAACTGATCCTGACAATCGCGAACCTTGTCCATTGGCACGTCGTGCATCAGTCCGTGCACACCACAATAGAGGATAGCCACCTGCTCGCCCACTGGCATAGGGCGATACTGAGGTCTGAACCAGCAACTGGTCGTTCTTTCTACCACGGTCCAGTGTCATCGCCTGTTACGGCATCCATATCGCTAGAGAACTTAGAGAAGGCCTCCAGCTCACGATACTGAGCCATATCGATCTTCAGGGTACCAGCCACCTTCTTCATACTCTTGATCTGGGCAGAA
>ENA-OQKA01000158-OQKA01000158.1-human-gut-metagenome-genome-assembly--contig:-NODE-158-length-21279-cov-3.496123_pt1 | contig 21279 bp, 19 predicted proteins | sample MGYA00242644_ERZ504789 | MGnify/ENA primary metagenome ERZ504789 (study PRJEB26092, sample SAMD00036423) | human gut metagenome | host: Homo sapiens | study: EMG produced TPA metagenomics assembly of...
ACCGTAACATTTAACCCATCCATTGATTACATTGTAAATGTGGACAACTTTATGACCGGTGTGGTCAACCGTACCAGCAAGGAAATTATTTTTCCGGGTGGGAAAGGAATCAATGTTTCAATGGTACTGAAAAATCTCGGGGAAGAAAGCACAGCACTTGGATTTATGGCAGGATTTACCGGAGATGCCATCACACGGCTTCTTCAGGAGAAAGGTGTTACCGCAGATTTTATTCACGTTACCGAAGGATTGTCCCGTATCAACGTAAAACTCCGGGCACAGACCGAGACGGAAATCAACGGACAGGGACCAAAGATTGCATCAGAAGATATCCGGAAGCTTTACGGAAAACTGGATGCATTGCAGGATGGCGATACACTGGTACTTGCCGGAAGCATCCCGGATACAATGCCGGAATCCATGTATATGGATATCATGGAGCATCTGCAGAACAAGAAACTCAATATTGTAGTAGACGCGACCAGAGATCTGCTGATGAACGTACTTGCTTATCATCCGTTTTTGATCAAACCAAACAATCATGAGCTGGGAGAGATTTTCCACACGGTAATCAATGATAAGGATGATGTTGTCACATATGCAAAACGCATGCAGGAAAAAGGTGCAAGAAATGTTCTTGTTTCCATGGCAGGCGACGGAGCCGTCCTTGTGACGGAAGACGGTCAGGAGTTCCGGGCTGAGGCACCGAAAGGAAAGCTCGTCAATTCGGTAGGCGCCGGAGATTCCATGGTGGCTGGTTTTATATATGGATATTTAAATGGTGGCAGCTATGCAGATGCGTTCCGCTATGGTGTATGTACCGGAAGTGCCAGTGCTTTTTCCGAAGAACTGGCAACAAAAAAGGAAGTACTTGCATTGATGGATGCAAATAAAAAATTATTTTAAGGAGGGTATACTATGAGAATCAGAGATTTGCTTGCAGCCGAGAGCATTGAACTGAACGGTTCTGCAGCCGGAAAACAGGATGTTTTAAACAAAATGGTTGATCTCATGGCAAAAAGCGGAAAAATCCGCGATGTGGAAACTTACCGCAAGGGGGTTTTTGCAAGAGAAGAAGAAGGAACAACCGGAATTGGAGAGGGAATTGCAATCCCACACTGCAAGTCAGATGCTGTGAAAGCACCGGGACTGGCAGCTATGGTAGTAAAGGATGGTGTAGAGTTTGACGCGTTAGATGGAGCACCTGTCAATTTACTGTTTCTGATTGCAGCTCCAAACACCGAGGATAATGTACATCTGGAGGTGCTCAGCAAACTTTCCGTACTTCTGATGGATGAGAATTTTACCAACGGACTGAAAAATGCAAAGACCGTAGACGAATTCTTAAAAGTCATCGATGATGCGGAAAGCGCAAAAGATGAGGATGAAAAAGAAGACGAAACTGGGGCAAAATACAAGGTACTTGCCGTAACCGGATGCCCGACCGGAATCGCACATACTTATATGGCAGCGGAAAGCTTAGAGAAGCATGCAGCTGAGATGGGAATCACGATTAAGGTAGAGACCAGAGGTTCCGGCGGAGCCAAGCATGTGCTTACCGATGAAGAGATCGCAGGAGCGGCCGCAATCATCGTTGCAGCCGACACCAAAGTTCCGATGGACCGCTTCGATGGAAAGAAAGTCATCGAGTGCAAGGTCGCAGACGGCATCAACAAGGCAGAGCAGCTGTTAAACCGTGCGGTAGCCGGTGATGCACCTGTCTACCATGCGGCAGAGGGCAGCAGAAAAGAAGAAAAAGCAGAAGGTGGTTCTACCGCACACATGATCTATACGCACCTGATGAGCGGGGTATCCCACATGCTTCCGTTCGTTATCGGCGGTGGTATCATGACAGCGATTGCATTTCTGATCGATACCCTGCTTGGCTATGGTGCAACGGGTGGATCGGCATTCGGTTCCTGCACCCCGTTATCCGCATTCTTCAAATATGCCGGTGGTCTGGCGATGGGACTGATGGTTCCGGTACTGGCAGGTTACATTGCATATTCGATTGCTGACCGGCCGGGACTTGCGGTAGGTTTTACAGGCGGTTTGTTAGCTTCGAGTGGTAATGCACTTATCACCGGATATAACTGGGCAGATTCTACGACTGGTTTCCAGAAATTTATCGCAGATTTTGCATTCCAGGGAGCCAACGGTGGTAACACGGTTTCCGGTTTCCTCGGTGGAATCTTAGCCGGATTCCTTGCCGGATTTATTGTACTGTTCCTGAAAAAAGCGTTTTCAAAACTGCCGGCTTCCTTAGACGGAATCAAGCCGACACTGATTTATCCGTTACTTGGTATTTTAATCATCAGTATTCTGATGTGCTTTATCTTTAACCCGCTGATCGGACTGATCAATACCGGACTCAGCAATGGACTGACCGCAATCTCCGATGCAGGATATATTACCGTACTTGGTCTGATCCTGGGAGCAATGATGGCCATTGATATGGGTGGCCCAATCAACAAAGCCGCTTATGTATTTGGTACCGGCGTACTGGCAACTGCAAGCCAGATGCTTGAAAAAGGCGCACAGCCAGGTGATCCGGCGGTTCAGGCATGCTACATTGCCATGGCAGCGATCATGGTTGGTGGTATGGTTCCTCCAATCGGAATCGCACTTGCCTGCCAGTTCTTCCCGAAGAAATTCACAAAGGAAGAACGTGGATCAAAGGTATCCAACTTCGTTATGGGTGCTTCCTTTATTACCGAGGGTGCCATCCCATTTGCAGCAGCAGATCCGCTGCACGTAATTCCATGTACCTTAGTTGGCGCAGGAGTTGCCGGATTTTTATCCGCACTGTTTAAGTGCACACTGATGGCTCCGCACGGTGGAATCTTTGTATTTGCAACGGTAGGCCATCCACTGTTATACATCCTTGCATGGGCTGTCGGCTCTGTTATTACAGCCGTAATGCTTGGCGTAATCAAAAAGGATGCAGCATAATAAAACCATTTGACAGGAGATACACAAAAAGCTTCCTTCGGAAACGGAGGAAGCAACAACAAAAAGAAAAGGAGAATGATCATGAAAGAATTTACGTATACCATCAAAGACGAGCAGGGAATCCACGCAAGACCTGCAGGAGAACTGGTGAAAGCCGCAGCCGCATATCCATGCAAAGTAACCATCAGTAAAGATGGTAAGGAAGTTGACGCCAAGAGAATCCTTGGAGTTATGGGACTTGGTGTAAAATGCGGACAGGAAATCGTCTTAAAGACAGATGGAGACCAGGAAGAAGAAGCAATTGCAGCACTTGGCAAATTCTTAGAGGAGAAGCTGTAAGATAGGTTTTTAGAACTTTTCGCAGAGAATGAATCAGGAAAAGGATGAGGTGACGCTATGACAATTCAGGGCAAAAGCGTATACAGCGGGGTGGCAATCGGCCGCCTTGCCATTTATCAGAAATCAGAAAATCAGGTGAAGCGGGAGAAAATAACCGATACCGCAAAAGAAATCAAACGTTTTGAAGATGCCAGGGAGACAGCGAAACAGCAGTTGGCGGGACTTTATGAAAAAGCGTTAAAGGAAGTCGGTGAAGTCAACGCTGCAATTTTTGAAGTACATCAGATGATGCTGGAAGATCTCGATTACGTAGAATCTATCACAAATATGATCGAAGGTCAGCAGGTAAATGCAGAATATGCCGTGGCATCCACAGGAGATACGTTCTCCGAAATGTTTGCGGCGATGGATGATGACTACATGCGCGAGCGTTCAGCAGATGTCAGGGATGTGTCTAATCGCGTGGTTTCCATTTTACAGGGCAACGGAGGAAATGGTCTGGACGCCGATGAACCAGTGATTTTACTTGCCGATGATCTGGCACCAAGTGAGACCGTACAGCTTGATAAATCGAAGGTACTTTCTTTTGTTACCCGTCATGGCTCCACCAATTCCCATACCGCGATTCTGGCCCGTACTATGAATATTCCGGCATTGATCGGAGTAGATTTTCCGGAAGACGTCAATGGAAAAATGGGTATTGTGGATGGTTATGAAGGAAAAATCATCATCGATCCACCGGTATCTGTGATGGAGGCTTATCAGAAGAAAAAAGCAGAGGACGAAGAAAAGAAGCGTCTGCTGCAGGAGCTCAAAGGCAAAGAAAACATCACAAAGGATGGAACAAAAATTAACCTGTATGCCAACATTGGAAGCGTTGGGGATGTGGCATCGGTACTGGCAAATGATGCCGGCGGCATCGGACTGTTCCGAAGCGAATTCCTTTATCTAGAGAGCAGGGATTATCCAACCGAGGAAGAACAGTTTGCAGCATACCGCAAGGTAGCCGAGGCAATGGCAGGAAAGAAAGTCATCATCCGTACACTCGATATCGGTGCGGACAAGCAGGTGGATTATTTCGGACTCGACAAAGAAGATAATCCGGCAATGGGTTACCGTGCGATCCGTATCTGCCTTGACCGCCGCGAGGTATTCAAGACACAGCTTCGTGCACTGTATCGGGCAAGCTATTACGGAACCATCGCCATCATGTTCCCGATGATCATTTCTGTCACAGAGGTACAGACCATAAAGAAGATCATCGAGGAAGTGAAAAAAGAACTGGATGAGGAAAAGATTCCGTACAAGGATGTCGAGCTTGGTATTATGATCGAGACTCCGGCAGCCGTCATGATGTCCGAAGAACTGGCACAGGAAGTGGATTTCTTCTCTGTCGGAACGAATGATCTGACACAGTATACACTGGCAATCGACCGGCAGAATCCAAAGCTTGACAATATTTACGATTCTCATCATCCGGCAATCTTAAAGATGCTAAAGATGATTGTAGATAATGGTCACAAGGGTGGCTGCTGGGTTGGTATCTGTGGAGAACTTGGGGCAGATACCACGCTGACCGAGACCTTCCTTCGTATGGGATTTGATGAGCTTTCTGTCAGCCCATCCATGATTCTGAAGGTTCGACAGGAGATCCGTTCGCTGGATCTGAAAGCGTAAAAGAGTGGCTGACTTAACAGCCGATACAAGGGAGTATTTTATATAGTATAGAAAAGCGGCACGTGTTGTGCCGCTTTTTCATTGATCAATTGTCAATCACATGATGGTTTAACCATTTCCGGGAGTGGAAACGGATGGAGAAAATGATCGCGCGCAGCGTCCAGTCGGAAAACATACCGATCCAGACAGCAATCGGGCCGAATCCCCATACCCGGCAGAGATAAATGCACAGGCTTACCCGGCACAGCCACATGGTGCAACAGGAGGTAATCATGGAGAATTTTACGTCACCTGCAGCGCGCATACCATAGGGTGGGATGAATGAAAGTACCCAGGAAACTGGCTTTACGATCGTGATGAAGCTTATCATGAAAAAGCACAGTTTTGCGCTGGCAGGTTCCATTCCGGCAAGCATGGTAATCGGTTTGGTCAGTGCAAAAACGAGCAGGCAGCTTGCGATGATGACTGCCTCTGACAGCCAGGACAATTTCTTAATATAATAGATGGCCTCATCTTTGCGCCCTGCACCCAGGCACTGACCGACCACGGTCATCAGTCCGATTCCGATACCTATGGCAGCAATACCGTTTAAGTTTTCCAGAATATTGGTCATTGCCTGCGCGGCAATCGCTACGGTTCCAAGTGTGGAAACCGTAGACTGGATGGCAAGTTTACCGAACTGAAACATACTGTTTTCAATACCGGACGGAATTCCGATAAACAGAATTTTTTTAATCAGATACCAGTCGGGGCGGATGGCAAAATAGTTGCGGATGCAGATCGGTTCATTGTTATTGCGCAGCTGCCAGATAACGACGATGGCACAGAAAATACGTGATACCAGAGTGGATATCGCCGCACCTTCGACGCCCATGCCAAGTACAAAGATCAAAATCGCATTTCCTCCAATGTTCATAAAATTGGAAATAACCGAGATGATCATCGGATTACGGCTGTTGTTCTGGGAGCGCATAATCGAAGCGCCGGCATCGTACAGTCCGATAAACGGAAACGATAACAGAGTAAAGAAGAAATAAATCCGGGAATTGATCATGACATCGCGTTCTACTTTTCCAAAGATTACATGAAGCAGCGGATCACGGAATATCAGACAGAAAACGGATAAAGTTACAGACAGAATGACCATGACAAACAAAACCTGCCGAGCAGAACGGTTGGCATTTTTTTTGTTCTGGCTGCCGAGATACTGGGAACACAGGATCGCGCCCCCGGCGGAAAGCGCAGACAGTGCCTGAATGACAAGAATATTGATGGAATCCACCAGAGAAACGGCGGAGATGGCTGCAGATCCGACGTTGCTGACCATCATTGTGTCGGCGGTTCCCATTAAAGAAGAAAGCAGCTGTTCCACAATGATGGGAATCAGTAGCTTTCTTAATTCAAAATTGTTATATAAATGTTGTGTGTTATCGCGCATAAATAAAATCCTCTTTTCTACCCTCAGATGTTATTTTAGCACGATATTTTTCAATGGAAAAGGGGTTATTCGATTACCAAAAGCAGAGCCATCTTAAACTGCTCGTCTGCGGTCACACTGTGCAGACCATCTTTCTCAAAACGGAAATTTTCTCCGGCTGAGATTACATGATCCCTGCCCTCATAATTGATGGTTGCTTTTCCGTCCAGTGCGAAAATAATCGCATTGCCTGGTGCGCGATGTGGAGTCAGCCCGGTTCCTTTGTCGAATGCCATGAGCACAAACTTCATTGTGTCGGTGCTTGCTACATCAAGATTACTGATGCTTCCTTCTTCATAGGAAATCAGATCCTTTAATTTCATTACTTCTCCTGCTTTTACCAAATTGTTCATAATAGCCTCCTGTTTGATAATGATTTCTGTGTAAATAGCTCCGGTGTCGCTTTGCACACCGCAGAGTGTGCCACCTGGAATGACCAGCAGATCGCCTTTGACCAGGTCTTTGTTTGTCGCATCGGTACCGATTAGAAACGTACCTTTGCCATCTCTGTCGTTCTGTTATTACAGAATTAGTTTTTTGAAATTTAAAAAAAATATACAATATAAAATGAAAAATGTCTGTTGTTATAATCACAATTTTGCGACTTGACAAGTATGGCTTTTTAATCATATTCTAAAATTATAGCAGAACATTGCAAAACGAGAAAGGAACAATCATGGAACAACATAAAACCGGCACACTTTATCTGTGTGCCACCCCCATCGGAAATCTTGAGGATATTACGTACCGCGTACTGCGGACACTCAAAGAGGTGGATCTGATTGCGGCAGAGGATACGAGAAACTCCATCCGGCTGCTTAACCATTTCGAGATTAAGACGCCGATGACAAGCTATCACGAATACAACAAAATCGATAAGGCCTACCAGCTTGTCGCAAAAATGCGTGAGGGTAAAAACATTGCATTAATTACAGATGCAGGGACACCGGGCATTTCCGATCCCGGGGAGGATATTGTGCGCATCTGCTATGAGGAGGGAATTCCGGTCACTTCGCTGCCGGGGGCAGCCGCCTGCATCACGGCACTGACCATGTCAGGACTTCCGACACGCCGGTTTGCATTCGAGGCTTTTCTCCCGAAAGATAAGAAAGAGCATCAGGCGGTACTTGAGGAGTTAAAAACAGAGACGCGCACGATTATTATTTATGAAGCACCACACCACCTTGTGCGCACTTTGCAGGAACTTTCGGATACCCTCGGCGGAGACCGCAGGCTTACCATCTGCCGGGAATTGACCAAGCGGCATGAAGAAAAGCTGCAGATGACGCTTGCGGACAGTTTATCCTATTACGAAGTCAATGAGCCGCGCGGGGAATATGTCCTCATCATTGCCGGCCGTTCCCGCGAAGAGATGAAAAAGGAGGAACAGGCCGGATGGGAAGCGCTTTCCCTGGAGGAACACATGGCGCATTATGAGTCCCAGGGGATTGACCGCAAGGAAGCTATGAAACGTGTCGCAAAAGACCGTGGGGTCAGCAAGCGCGATATCTATCAGGCACTGTTAAAATAAAAAAGATCAATGGACTTTATTTTAACTGATCCCGCACGGTTTCTTCGAGAACGGAAAAAGGCGAAGGACCGGTGCGAAGGATTGCTTCGTGAAATGCAGACACCGAAAAGCTTTTGTTTTCGAGCGCAAGCTGTTCACGCATCTGGCGGAATTTCAGATAGCCAATATAATATTTCAGGTAGTTTCCCGGTTCTTCGAGGATCAGATCTGTGATTCTTTTTACCGTGGCAGTATCATCTACGCCGTATTCGCTCCAGAATGCGGCGGTTTTTTCTTTTTCCCATCCAAAATAATGAATCCCGATATCCGCAGTGGCATAGAGGCTGAGTGTTGCGGCCTGGTTGTGCTGTAACAGGGAGGCGAGATCCGGGTCAAGTCCTGCATAATAGAAGGCCTGCATTTCGGTATAGGTTGCCCAGCCCTCGGTGTAGCCCGGATAGTTGAGTAGGGAGCGGACTTCCGGAGCACCATAGGAGGAGGTGCAGATGGTCTGATACAGATGACCGGGATATCCCTCATGTGCAAGTGTTGTAAAGTAATAGATATCCGTATCATTTTTAGCATCGTTTATGTAGATCCGGTTGTGTGAAATATCATCAATCGGAGCTGTGATATAAAAGGCGGGAGCCAAGTACTCACTGAGTGCCGGATCAACGTGGCAGATTTCCACTTCTGTCTGTGGTGGTGCAGGGAAGTCGGTAAGGATTTCTTTTTGCAGCCGCGAAAGCATGGTATTTTCCTCTTTCAGGGCAGCATCGGGTTTCGGAGACTGGGAAGCAAGTTTCGGATTTTTTTCCAAAAGATTCTGACAGAACGTGAGATCTTCCCGCCGGGCTTTGGCAATCTGGGAAAACAGATCTTCCACGCTGTCATCACAGCCCGTATCTGCAGACACGACCGCCTCGTAATAGGCTTTTCCTTCCGGGAAGTTACAAAGCCCCCAGTTGTTATGTCCCCGTCCCAGCAGCATGGTAAGTCCTTTGATCATCTGGCTGTAAGCCGGAATGACATGATCACTCAGAACTTTGGAATGTTGCTTCAAATAAGTATTCTTTTGTGTATCCGTAAGCCCATCCATGGCATTTAACCGGTTGGAAAACGTATCGATCAGAAAATTGTCATCGGGATGTTCGGTGAAAACTTCACACCCTTCAATGACTTTTAAGCAGGCTTCATCGGACATGAAAAGTCCTGCATCGGCTTTCTTTTGTTCATAATCTAAAATCCCTGAAAAATAAGTATCCATCTGCGACAACAGTCCGAGATAATCTTCAATATCTCTGGTGTTGCCAAAGGGATACTCTGCCAGAAGCACAGGCAGCTGTGAGGTGACACCACCGGAAGGGGTCAGAGGTTCATCGTAATAGGGATAGGCAGCAAGGTTCTGCTGGCGTGAAATATAATCGGAGAGCAGCCGGCAGGTTAAGCGTTCTTTTTCTCCGAGAGAGCGGTGAGAATATTTTTTGAGTTCTTCCGAAAGTTTTTTGAGCTGTCTGGCCTGGTTATGAGGACTGTCACCGGACAGACTGCCAAGCGTGATCTCATAAGAGTCAATGCCGGCAGCTTTTGGATCTTTTAGCGTAAAGTGCAGATTCATGGTGTTGGATTTCATCTCTTCGCGAAAAAGCGTGGTACAAAAGTCAGAAAAAGAACCGGTACTTTTTCCGGCAGGGGAGAGGATGGCTGCATAAATAATGGAGAGAACCGCAGCCAGAAAAATACCCACGGAAAGCATCCGGTGTTTTTTCAAAAGATGTTTCATACCAGAAACTCCTGTAAGAAAACTTAAGAAAATTTATGCGGGGAAAGCCTGGGCTATGCCTTCCCTTTTGGGTTTATCCGGTAATTGCAAAAGGAATATGAAAAAAGCAAAGCCCATACAATGATTTAAGAACGCAAACAGGAGGCGCGGATGAACTATTTATGGGGTGGAATGATTCTTGTCGGGGTGGTGTATGCTGCAATGACTGGAAATCTTGGAGCAGTGACCGACCAGGCACTTGCTTCGGCAAAGGAAGCGGTAAGCCTTTGCCTGACAATGACAGGTGCCATGGCATTCTGGGTAGGACTTATGAAGATTGCGGAAAAAGGGGGGATGGTAAACCGTGCGGCATCTGCAATGGGACCGATACTTCGTTTTTTGTTTCCGTCAGTTCCGGAAAATTCCGTAGCAGGCAGATATATGGCAACGAATATGGTGTCCAATTTTCTGGGGCTGGGCTGGGCGGCAACCCCGGCAGGGATTTCTGCCATGAAAGAGTTAAAGCGGCTGCAGAAAATGTCAAATCAGGCGACAGACGCGATGTGTGATTTTCTTATCATTAATATTTCTTCCCTGCAGCTGATACCTGTGAATATCATTGCATATCGCAGCCAGTATGGAGCCGTAAGTCCGGCTGCAATTGTAGGACCGGCCATCATTGCCACTAGTATTTCCACGTTGGCAGCTGTCATTTTCATCAAGCTCCGGCAGGCATTTGGGAGGGTGGAAAAATGAATTTGATTCTGTACTTATCCGAGGCAGTCATTCCGATTCTGGTATTGATCATTGTGGGAAATGGCCTGATGCGCCGGCAGCATGTATATGAGGATTTCCTGGAAGGGGCAAAAAGCGGAATCCGCACAGCAGTGGAGATTATGCCGACACTAATCGGACTGATGGCAGCAGTAGGTATTTTGCGGGCTTCGGGTTTTTTGGATTTTATTTCCGGGTGGCTTGGAAAATTAATGGCGGCGACAGGATTTCCGACCGAGCTGATCCCGGTTGCTGTGGTAAAAATGTTTTCTTCCTCTGCAGCAACGGGACTTTTACTGGATATCTACAAAACACATGGTGCAGATTCGATGCTGGGACGTGCGGCATCGGTTATGCTCAGCAGCACAGAGACCATTTTTTATACCATGTCGGTTTATTTTATGTCGGTAAAAGTAAAAAAGACAAGATATACACTTCCGGGAGCCCTTTTTGCAACCACTGCCGGAATTGTGGCAAGTGTATTTCTTGTGTGGAAAACCTGAAGTTGTAAGAATAGTGTTATTGTTCGCATGGCAACCTGTGTGTAGCAGCAAAATTGTCAAAAAATATCCGGATTATGATAGAAATATGTTGACTTTAAACATATTTTAGTTCAGAATAAAAAGCAGAAGATACAGAGATTTGTATGTTACAACAGAGAGGAAGTATATAATATGGCATTTGGAAAAAAGACAGACAGAGCCGGTCTGCAGGCCGTTCTGGAATTGAAAAATGTAGATTATTCAAAAGATCCGGAGATACAGCAGCTGTATACCCGTCTGGTGAACGGACGCAGCCAGTTCGGTCAGATCCTGGCAAAGAATGCATCCGCATCGTTACAGATCGCAGAGGTTGTGGATGCCTTAAAAGATTATAATTCCAAGATGGAATCTGTTTCACAGGAGATCGCACAGGCATCGGAGGACGCTACGAAGTCTGCGTCAGAAAGTTCGCGTGTGGCAGGGGAGGTTTCCAACCAGCATGAGGAACTGACCAATACGATATTGTCTGCATCGGAAGAATCTGCAGCAATTTACAAAAACATCGAAGAGGGACAGCAGGAGCTGACGGCTATCCGCGATCTGTCCGATAAGACGATCAGTGAATCAAGTACCATGAAACAGAATATGGAGAAGCTTTTTGACATTATCAGTAATATGAATGAAGTCATTGAAGGGATCAATTCCATTTCCAGCCAGACCAATCTGCTGGCACTGAATGCATCCATCGAGGCAGCCCGTGCAGGAGAAGCCGGAAAAGGATTTGCAGTAGTTGCGGAAGAGATCCGTAAACTTGCAGAACAGACCCAGAACATGACAGCCAACATGAGTGAGTTCGTGGAGCGTATCAAAGAAGCATCCGCAAAGAGTTCAGACAGTGCAAACACCGCGGTGGAGGCACTTGGGGATATGAGCGAGAAGATTAATTCTGCATGGGAGATCAATGATGCGAACCAGAAGAGTGTGGGAAAGATTTCCGATTCCATCAGTTCCCTGGCAGCTGTCAGCGAAGAGATTTCAAGTTCCATGGATGAGATGGCAAATCAGGCGAACCATATCCAGCAGCAGTGTGAGCAGCAGCAACAGGATGCGCAGAGACTGGAAGAACTCCGGGAGAATTTAAAAGACGCAACAACACCGGCATACCAGATATTGGATGATCTGGAGAATGCAAAGCAAATTGCCGGAGAGATGAAGAAAGATGTATTTTATAATACAGAGGTTGTATAGTAGCAACTGGCATTCTTATTATAAGAATATTAAAAATATCAATTTGCCATATAGCACAGGAAATCAGACAGGGGTTGTCACACGGTGACAGCCTCTTTTTTCCCTGTTTCGCGGAGAAAGGAGAAAAATGGAAGCAACGGAACAGTTTTTGCAATGGGTGGAGGAATCGGGCAACGATTGTATTTTTTGGTGGAGCAGGGGTATCGACCGAGAGCGGAATCCCGGATTTCCGTAGTGTGGACGGGTTGTATAATCAACAGTATAAGTATCCGCCGGAGACTATTTTAAGCCATAGTTTTTACCGGCAGAATCCGGAAGAGTTCTACCGGTTTTACCGGAACAAAATGCTCTGTCTGGATGCACAGCCAAATATCACCCATTTCAAACTGGCAGAGCTGGAAAAAGCAGGAAAACTGAAAGGGGTCGTGACCCAGAATATCGATGGTCTGCATCAGAAAGCCGGAAGTAAAAACGTCATGGAATTGCACGGAAGCGTATTGCGCAATTACTGCGAACGCTGTGGACAGTTTTGTCAGCGCGGAAGATATTCTTCACTCGGAAGGAGTTCCGGTCTGTCCTGTCTGTGGTGGTCCGGTGAAGCCTGACGTAGTTCTTTATGAAGAAGGGCTGAACCAGAAAACACTGCAGGATGCGGTATTTTATATCAGCCATGCGGATATGCTGATTGTGGGAGGAACTTCGCTTGCCGTATATCCGGCAGCCGGCCTGATTGATTATTACAGGGGAAATAAGCTTGTTTTGATTAATAAGAGTGCAACTCCAATGGATGCGCGTGCGGATCTTCTTATCCAGGATGGACTTGGAAATGTTTTTTCACAGATCAAATGTTAGCCAGAAAAAATAATAGACAATTGCAAAACATACTCCGACTCCTGCTGTCGCGGGTTTTACAATTGTCTATAAGGGGAGAAAAAGAAGGAGACCAGCTATGAATCAGTACCAGTATGAAGTGGGAGATATTGTGAAATTAAAAAAGCCACATCCGTGTGGCAGCCATGAATGGGAGATTTTGCGCGTGGGCGCGGATTTCCGCCTGAAATGCACTGGCTGTGGACATCAGATGATGGTGACACGCAAGCTTGTGGAAAAGAATACAAGAGGCTTGCGGAAGCCGGAATAAAGTGCATGTAGTGAAATTGTAATTTCCATAGTATTAAAAATTGCTTCTTTAGATACCATGAAAAACAGTATCTGGAGAAGCAATTTTTCTGTTATAAAGGCTTGCGAGCCTTAATTTTTGTAAATTCAATAATTTCTTTCTTATCCTCTTCGGATATCTTGTTAAAATAAAAAAGCAATTCTTTTTCCAGATTCGTATGAAACATGACGTTTTTTTTATTCGCGGGATCATTAAAAAATTCAAGAAACTCAGATAAGTCTTCGCTGGACTGGGAAGGAACCGGTGCATCGTAAGAAACTTCGCGGTCAATATCAACAGTCAGATGCATGAGATCGTCAATCGAAATATTGTATAGACCCGCCAATTTATATAGTGTTTCTGCATCTGGTGTACGTTTACCGGTTTCATAATGGCTGTACGTTTGTCGTACTACTCCAAGCACTGCAGCAACATAATCTTGTGTGTAATTATTTACTTGTCGAAGTTCTTTCAGTTTTTGTGGAAGAAGTTTTCCTTTCATAAATTGTATACCACCTTTTCTAAAATTAATATATTTTTTCTTTCCCTATGTTGCGCCACGAATTGTGGCAAATAGGTATACATATGTTAAACAAACAATTGGAAAAATATGTGGAATTTGATACAAATTGTTGCATACGTATAGAAAAGATGCACAATAACATAGTGTTTTATGAAAAAATTAAATTTTCTTTTTGTTAGAAAGTTACAAAATGTAGCAATTATAAAAAACAGAGGTTAACAAAGCGTAGCGAACGGACGATATAAAAGATACAAAACGTAGCAAAAAGGTTTTGCGTACATGGAGGTAAAAAATGCTGAAACTTTCATTGAAACAGGGACAATACGTAAATATCGGGGATGACATCCGTGTGGTCTATGTAGGTGGTTCGGGTAATCACGCAAGGCTGCTCATTGATGCCCCGAGAGAACTCAATATTGCCAGAAGTACCACGGAAGAAAATCCGGCACGAAGGAGAGAAACCTATTATGCAGAGCCGGGCATTTCCAGAGAGGCACAGCAGGAAATTAAGAGGATTCTGTGGAACGAGCGGATGAAGGCAGAGGCAAAGAAAGATGCAGAGAGTTTGAAAGATAAATTTAACTCCTGATCTGTTTTAAATTCTGGTAATAGGTGGGGCACACCCGGGACGCTCCGCTTATTTGATACAAGGTCGCAAAGCATCAAAAGATGCTTGTGACGCGTTACTGCAAAGTGACGCAATAAGAACACCTTAGGAAAAGGATTTCCAGAGGAAAAAACATAATACCCCACAAAGTGGGAGTTCAAGGAGGATTCTATTATGAGTATGGTAGTACAACACAACATGCAGGCAGCAAACGCAAACAGAATGCTTGGTATCACATCCGGAGCACAGGCTAAGTCAACCGAGAAGTTATCTTCCGGTTACAAAATCAACCGTGCAGCAGATGACGCAGCAGGACTTACTATTTCCGAGAAGATGAGAAAGCAGATCCGTGGACTGGACAAGGCATCTTCTAATGCACAGGACGGTGTATCTTCTGTACAGACCGCTGAAGGTGCTTTGACAGAAGTTCACAGCATGTTACAGCGTATGAATGAGCTTGCAACACAGGCGGCAAACGGAACAAACTCTGCAGATGACAGAAGTGCGATTCAGGATGAGGTAGATCAGCTTACAACAGAGATTGATCGCGTTGCAGAGACAACAAAGTTTAATGAGATTTATCTGTTAAAGGGTGATGATTCTTCAACTAAAAATGTTTATATGAAAGGTCATGATGCTGGCTTAAAGGGTTCATTAACGGATGGTGCAAAAACAGCTACATTTATGATGGATACTCTCAAAGAAGGTGATCAATACACTATTGCTGGAAAAGAGTATACAATCGGATCTGCCCAGGGTGATTTGGAAGCATTGATCGATAAGGCAGATAAAGAGTTAACAGCTGCCGCAGCTGGAACAAAAGATGTAGAGATTGACGGAAAGAAATATACTCTTACATATAAAGCTGGTGGTAATACAATTGCAGATGCAGATGGTAATGCAGTTGCTGATCTTGCAACATTAAAGGGTAAGATTGCTGCTGGAAGTAAGGTTACTTATGGTAATACAACTCTTACAGCTATGAATGACGTTAACGGTGACGGGGTAGATGATGATGATGATTCTATTATTACTACAGCTGTTGCAAAATCGAAGATTAAGGCAGAATTGGTGACTGCCAATAACATTGGTACAACGGATCATGCTGCAACTGTAGCAGATGGAGTAGATGATGCAGCAGGAAAAACCTCATATACAATCACTAAGGGGTATGCAACTGTAGCGAATACATTATCCTTTAATTTACATGTTGGAGCGGATGCGGACATGACGAATAAAATCAATGTTAGCATTGATACCATGAATTCATCAAATCTTGGAATTAAAAATTTGAATGTTACAGATGGAACTGGTACAGCAGCAACCTATGCGATTGACGCAATTGCAGATGCTGTATCTAAGGTTTCTTCCCAGAGATCTGCACTCGGTGCTGTACAGAACAGATTAGAGCACACCATCGACAACCTGGATAATATTTCCGAGAATACATCTTCTGCTGAGTCTCGTATCCGTGATACAGATATGGCAAAAGAGATGGTAAACTACAGCAAGAACAACATTCTTGCACAGGCTGGACAGTCTATGCTTGCACAGGCTAATCAGTCTAACCAGGGTGTACTTTCTCTGTTACAGTAAAAGTAAATATGGTCATTACACATCAAAAGGGATTCCTTGGAATCCCTTTTGGTGTGTTTATGCTTTCACTGGCATAGAATTTAATGCTTTTTCATATTCTTCTGGAGAATATTTTTTTAAAATTTGTTCTTTGGTTAAACCAAGATCAATCATATTTTGAATTGCATCGATTCTGCCTCTGGCCTCTCCTCTGGCTTCGCCCTGTTCCAGTAATTCCTCGGACCGTAACTTCAAAATCTTACCACCCATAATCTCACCCAATCCTTTCCTGATAGCATTATCCTCTGGGATAATATAATCTGCGATTTTCTCAATTAAAACAATCATGTCCATATAAAGATGTGACTTTTGTTCTTTTTCGGACGCGTCCTCTAACCTTCGGTTGATCTCCCGGAAATCGTCCAGCAGATGCTTCACCTTTTTCGAATTTGTTCCATTATGTTTCAAAAAATGCTCATATCGTAAGATATGATACGGAAGCAGAATCAGCAGTCGTTTTTCAAAAATCCGATCCACCGTGTATCTTTTCGCCTGCAAAACCGGAACGCGGTAACGTACTTTCTGACCATCTGCAAACGTTACAATTGCTTCATGATAATCCGGAAGCGAACGGTGATTGCGGATATAAAGCACGCACGATTGAGGAAACGCAATCTCCCAAATTGCATGTTCCCCCAAAGAAGCATGCTCAAGTGCAATCGAAATGTCGTACTCGAACATTCGGATAACCATTGTCCTGTCCTTAGAGGACTGGCATTCCAGATGGTATATATGTCCACCAATCCGGATAATGGAGTCCGTGATCACGGTTCCGTACTTTTCGTAATGTTCGTTTCGCAATTGTTCAAACTGTTCCTCTTCGCTGTAAGAAGTATGGAAAACTTCGTTGATCAGCGGAATGAGAAGCTGCGGCATTTTTTGCGCAATGGTTCGGAATACATCGTCGAAAATCGTGCTGTGTTCTGTTGTGTTTTCTGTGCCGGCATCTGGCAACGAAGTTGTCAAAATGTCAGTGTTCCCCATGTAGTGTCCTACCTTTCCTTTAGTATATATCATAAGCATCTGCTTTTACAATATAGAAAGTATAAAAAACAGAGCTGTTATGACCAGTTCTATGAAATTGTGGTTCTAATGGAAATTTATGAGCGAAATGCTCTCCATGAGTGGTGATTGCGGTACAATGGCGATGTATCGCATAAGTAATTGTGGTATATAATTTTATAAACCCAATAAAAACAGAATATCGTATTTTCGGACAGAAGTCAAATGATTTATAACAGTAACAGAAAAACCTAAAATGAACAGAAAAACAACAATTGCGATACGATTGGAAAATAAATCGTATCACGATTGTTGTTGTAAAATTATTTTCTGGTTTATAGGATCTCCTCAAGCCCATACAATGCCGCACCCAGTGCACCGACAATCTCTGGTTCCTCATAGATATGTAGTTTTTCTCCAAGCTGCTCCTCCAGCACGGCAACGACACCCGGATTCTTGGCAACACCGCCAGTCATCATATATCCCGGATTCAGACCGACACGTTTCAGGAGGGACATTGCTTTCCCGGCAATTGCTTTGTGAATTCCATGTGCAATATCAGCAATCTCTTTGTTCTGTGCGATCAGGGAGATAACTTCCGATTCAGCAAAAACACTGCACATGCTGCTGATTTCAATATTTCTTTGGACTGCAGGGATACCGGGCCAAGTTCGTCGATACTGATTTCCAGGGAGCGCGCCATCATTTCCAGAAAGCGGCCGGTTCCGGCGGCACATTTATCATTCATGACAAAATCGGCAACTTCTCCATTGTCATTCAGCCGGATGGCTTTGCTATCCTGACCGCCGATATCGAGGATCGTGTGAACGTCCGGGAAGAGAAGATGCGCACCTTTTCCGTGGCAGCTGATTTCGGTTACATTTTTGTCCGCAAATGGAATGCTGACACGACCATAACCCGTGGATACAATCAGGGAAATATCTTCCCGGTCAAGTCCGGCCTTTTTCAGAACGTCTGCCAGTGCGGCATCTGCACTCTGGGAAGATTTGGCTCCGGTGCGGACAACTGAAAATGCTTTGATCTGTCTGTTTTCGTCTAAGATTACGGCGTTTGTAGAGGTAGAGCCGCTGTCAATTCCTAATGTATACACAGTATCACCCTTTCTTTTTATCATTTGTTTTTCCCCGGTCAGGGACAATCCTTTTTTCACTTTCAATTCTTCCATAAAGGCTTCCACACGGGTCCGGACCTGTCCGGCACATTGTCTGGTGGAATCGGTTTCTACCAGCAGAATCGGTAGATCCAGCCGCTGGCGGAAATCCGCATACTCGTAAGAATAAGAGTCACAGAATTTGACGGTATGATATATAATTCCATCCAGGCGGTCGGTAAAACCGTCAAGAAAATGTTCACGGTTCGCTGCTTTTAACATGCGCATGCATGGAATCTGGTTTAGCAGCGCGGCAGCATAGGAATGCAGGATCTGATCCTCTGTAATGGAAAAATCACGTGCAAGTCCGGTGCATGTTAAATCAAACAGCAGATTGGCACCGCGGTCGACAAGCAGCTGACGGATTTCATTGTTGCATCGGGCACCCATGATACCAATATTGAGTTTCTGTCCGTTTCCTTTTTCGGACACTGCGCTGGCAGACATGCGGGTGTTTTCCTGTTTTTTCAGAGCCGCTTTGTTCTGCATCATGGAAACAAAACGTTTCAGATCCAGTGTTTTTCCGGAGAAAGCCTCGTACTCCGTAAGCATTTGTTTTAACTGGCGTTCATAGAGTGCTACTGCAAAATCATTAAATTTGCGGGGAATATCCAGCAAAAAGAAAAATTTATCCGGGAACTGGCTTTTTAATGTGTCATATAGACGCCGGATGCTGTCGCAGCAGGTAGTCAGAATGACACCCTCATAGTCATGTTCCATCACATCTTCCAGCACGGCCTTGGTATAGGAACAGATGTTGGCGTGCATCAGGGTGTCCGCATGGTTAAAATCCGTAACGGATGGTTCTAGACGTGTGATTTCCGTGTCCATGGCTTCAAATAATTCCATGGGGGTATATTTACATACATAACCTAACATGATGAATTCCTCTCTTTATCCAGAATTTCCAGAAAAGCTTCCAGACGGGTTTTGATCTGTCCGTCATGGCTGTTCCGGCGGTCCATGGCATCGCCATCCAGAACGAGCAGTGGAATATCCGCGGCCTTGAGTGTTTCGCGAAGCTGGAATACTCCGCCGGCAGATTGCTTACAGCCCCAGTGGCAGAAGTTAATGACGCCATCGGCATGCATTTCTTTTGCCAGTTTTACGACCATATTTGCTTTTTTTTCGTATGGACCGTTATAGAGATTGTTTAGCATTTTAGTGGCAAGTGCTTCCAGTGGGTGGGTGGTATCCAGTTCGTCCATGTAATCCAGGTTCATTTCGGTACACTGGATCTGGTAATCTCTGTTCAGGTTAAAATAGTGTTTGAGTGTTTCCTGATAAAAGGGAAGCAGATGTACCCACACAATCCGGGTGCCGTCATATTTCGGATATTGTTTGATATCCTCGGCAAAACTGCGGAACAGATCAAGGGTTTCCGGTGTTCCGATGTTTAAGTGGGTGGCAAAAAGCATGTACATCTGCAGAGTCAGTGTCGATGGATAATAGCGCTCTGCCTGCAGTTTTAAAAATTCTTTGTAATAAGCTTTCGACTGGTTTTCGCGGGCAAGTGTTTCCGACAGGTCATCCATGGACAGACGTTTTCCGGTCAGTGCTTCCAGTTTCTGAATCAGTTCTTTCAGCTGCATGGTCACATATTCTACGGCTTCCGGAGAATAGCTGTCCGGCACATCGATCACATAAGTGTCAAGATCCGTGTGCCGGCTGATATAGCGGAATGTGTTAATATTGCCGTCACAAATCATGGAAGTTGTCACACCGAGTCTGGCAGGTGAAATAATTCCGGAGTCTACGGCACCGATAAAATCTTTGTGATAGGAACAGAGCGTGGAGGCAATTCCCCGGCTTTCTGCGCGGTCGATAAAATAGTCTTCACACGTAAATCCTGAGAGAAACGAGGAAAGACATTCCATGGAAAGCGCACTGAGTCCGAAGCACTGGAAAATTTCCACGGGTGCAAACAGATTGCACCAGACCGTGGATTCCGGGTATTCCAGCGCATGAAGCGTATTTTTTACGCCGAGCGTATTCAGCTTCTGATATGCTTTCGGCATTGTTTTTTCTGCAAAATGTTCAGTCCGGAACTGTTCGAGATGTAATCCGATGTCAATCATTTTGCGGGAAACTGCCGGGTGGGTGCCGGCATATTTTTTAATATAATTTCCGTAAGTTTTGACGATATTCATAGTATATATCCTTTATTAAACAGGTTCATTTTCAAAAAAATATTATAACCTTGTGTCTGTAAAAAATAAAGTTTTGTGTAATAAAATTTAGAAAAACCTAAGAATCTAAAATATTGCGTATTATAGGGGGATTGATTATAATAGAAAGTACGGAATTATCTATTATGGAAGGAATCAGGACACATGGGAGCACAGGACAATACGGAAAAGGTACTGCGCAGTCTTCACGTTTTGCTGTCGAAGAGTGAGCCGTATCCGAAAGAGCCGAGTAAAGTTATCATAGATAAGCAGCAGGTGATTGATCTGCTGGCAGAATTAAATACCTGTATTTATCAGATTATGGATGAATACGAGCTGACCATTCGAAGCCGTGACAAGGCAGAGCGCGATTTCCATAAAAAGGGAGATCAGATCATCTGGGATGCAAGCCGTAAGGCAGAGGACATTTATGCGGCATCTGTCATGTATATGGATGAAACGTTAAACCGTATGCAGGATATCATGCAGGAGGCAGACAAAAAGGTCGGTGCCATCTATCAGGAAATTAAAGAACAGATGGAAAAAGAAGAAAAGACATTAAGAACCAACAAGTCCGAACTCAAAGGACAGCTGCAGGATCTGGTTGATACCGAAAAGTACTTAAAGATCATCGAGGAGCGAAACCGCGAGATTGAGAAGGAAAAGATGGAAGGAAGACCGGAGTACGAGCAGGAGAAGCGGGAAGAAAAAGCGATTTATGCAAACCGGCAGACCGATATTAAGATTAACCAGGAATATCTGGATAAGCTTGGACTTTCCGTACCGGAAGAAC
>ENA-OQKA01000162-OQKA01000162.1-human-gut-metagenome-genome-assembly--contig:-NODE-162-length-21115-cov-8.353059_pt1 | contig 21115 bp, 12 predicted proteins | sample MGYA00242644_ERZ504789 | MGnify/ENA primary metagenome ERZ504789 (study PRJEB26092, sample SAMD00036423) | human gut metagenome | host: Homo sapiens | study: EMG produced TPA metagenomics assembly of...
TTGCGCTGATTCTCAATGTTTTGCGTATCAAGGAACGCTTACAAAATGATTATATTTGCACACTCAAAATGTAAGCGTTATGAAAATCGAAAAATTCAAGGTGTTGCTCTACCTAAAAAAGAGCGGATTGGACAAGAACGGAAAAGCTCCCATCATGGGACGCATCACGGTGAACAGGACTATGGCACAGTTCTCCTGCAAGTTGTCTTGCACTCCATCGCTTTGGAATCCTCGTGCCAGCCGATTGGAGGGCAAGAGCAAGGAAGCCGTGGAAACCAACAAGGACATCGAGCAGTTGTTGCTTTCCATCCAAAAGGCTTTCGATGTGCTTGTGGAAAAGAGAACGGACTTCGAGGCTAAGGATGTCAAGGAGGCCTTGCAGGGCAGCGTCAAGACACAGACCACCCTTCTCTCCTTCGTGGACGAGCATATCAGTGAACTCAGCACCCATGAGGGCATTGATATGTCGAAGAGCAGTGTCTGGACTTACAGAAAGATTCGCAAGAATCTCGCTGAGTTCATCGGGGAGAAGTATAGGTTGACTGATTTGGCTTTCGGACAGCTGACCGAGCCTTTCATCAGCGACTTTCACCATTACCTGCTTGACGAGAAAGGCTTTTCATCAGGAACCATCACCATCTATGTGTCGCTCTTCAAGAAGATGTGCCGCATCGCCTTTGAGCGAGGCTTGTGCAAGAATCTGCTGTTCGCCCATTATCGGGTTGGCACTCCAAAGGTTACGACACCCAAGTCTCTCAGCATGTCTGATTTCATAAAAATCCGTGATGCGGAACTGCCCGAAGACAAGCCGAGACTATCCGTTAGCCGTGACCTGTTTCTTTTCGCCTGCTATGCAGGAACAGCCTTCATAGACACCGTTTCCATCACGAAAGCCAATGTCAAGGTGTTGGAGGATGGCGACAAATGGCTCGTCTATAACCGCAAGAAGACCGGAACACTTGCCAGGGTGAAACTCCTGCCCGAGGCGTTGGAGGATGATGAGAAGTATGGTGGCAAGAAGCCTTATCGTACTTATCTGGGACCTCGATACCTGGGAGGATATAGCGACCATCTGCCTCTTCTTGTGCAATTTGCTTTCTAAGGGGGCGGAATATAATTTAGCGGGTATAAGAATGCATTTATATTTAGCCTTAAGGGAAAATATAATTAGCCTTAAGGGAAAAAATATTAGAGGGTGTGTCATGGACTTATGACACACCCTCTTATATGGTTTTGATGGATGATGTAAACAGGATTATCCGTAGATAACCTTACCATTCTCATCCTCATAAGGAGTTATATCCTTAGCATACTGGTTCATGGCACGGAGACTCATACCCATTGAAGAGAAACCACCATCGTGGAAGAGGTTCTGCATAGTTACCTTGCGGGTGAAATCAGAGAACATCATCACGCAGTAGTTAGCGCAATCCTCAGCCACCGCGTTTCCGAGTGGAGACATCTTGTCGGCGAAGTCCATCATGTTCTCAATGTCCTTGATACCCTTACCTGCTGTTGTAGCTGTAGGGCTCTGAGATATGGTGTTGATGCGCACGTGCTTCTCACGACCATAGATGTAACCGAAGCTACGTGCGATGCTCTCGAGCATGCTCTTGGCATCAGCCATATCGTTATAGCCGAAGAATGTACGCTGAGATGCTACGTATGTGAGGGCTACTACAGAACCCCACTCGTTGATGGCATCCAACTTCTTGGCTACCTGCAACATCTTGTGGAAAGAGATGGCAGAGATGTCCAAAGTCTTATTCAGGAAATTGTAGTCGAGGTCATCGTATGTACGATGCTTACGAACGTTAGGGCTCATGGCTACAGAGTGGAGAACGAAGTCGATCTTGCCACCGAGTTTCTCCTGAGCCTCAGTGAATACCTTTTCCAAGTCTTCAACGCTAGTCGCATCAGCTGCGATGATAGGAGCGTTGATCTGTTCAGCGAGCTTATCCAGCGTACCCATACGCAAAGCCATAGCTGTATTACTAAGTGCGATAGTAGCACCCTCTTCAGCAGCCTTTACAGCTACTTTCCAAGCGATTGATTCCTCATTGAGGGCACCGAAGATGATGCCACGCTTGCCTTTTAACAAATTGTGAGTCATTGTTATCTTAATACTTTTGTTAATACTAACGACAATCCCCTACATATATCATTCTCTCTATATATAATAAGGTGTAAAACCACTTTGTTTTGTTCTAGTCGTTGAAATCGTGCAAAAAATGTGCAATATACCCAAATTTTTTAACTAAAAAGTGCCGTAAACGTTTTCTTTTTGTGGTATGTCAAGTATTTCGCTCCCTGCTGTCAGTATGATATTCTATTTATTCTTTGCAGATGCCGGTATAGATAACTTAAGAACCTTCTTATTTCTGTTCTTACAAATTATAGCCTTATTGCTGCAAAAATATCCTTTTTGTTGCAATATGACAAGGTAGAAGTGTTAAAAACAGACTTTTTTATGTGCGCTTTTAATTTTTTCTTTCAAAATATTTGCAAATATCCGAAAAAAAATATAATTTTGCAGCCGATTAATATAAATTTATAAATTATTATCTAATAAAGAGAGAGATTATGTTTAAAAGAATCGCTTTATTTGTGGGGGGGCAATTCTCAGTTGTGGAGTAGCCTTTGCCCAAACATCTGTTACCGGTAAGGTAGTAGCTTCTGAGGATGGTGAGCCTGTTATTGGCGCATCAATCAAAGTAGCTGGTACTAATACGGGTACTGTTACGGATGTCGATGGAAACTTCAGTTTGAATGTTCCTGCCGGCTCCAAGTTGGAGATTACCTATATAGGTATGAATCCACAAACTGTTAAAGCAAGTTCTAACATGAAGATTGCTTTGACTTCTGATAACAAATCCTTGGATGAGGTGATTGTTACAGGTTATGGTAACTTCAAGAAATCCTCATTTACAGGTGCTGCTGCTTCCATGTCAACAGCTAAGTTGAGTGATGTTCCTTCACTTTCTGTTGAAGATAAGCTTTCTGGTAATATCCCAGGAGTTTCTATTTCTTCTTTCTCTGGCCAGCCAGGTGCAATGAACTATATCCGTATTCGTGGTATGGGTTCTATCAATGCAGGTAACGATCCATTGATTGTGATTGATGGTACTCCTGTGAACTCTGGTAACTTGAGTGGTTTCAATGATGGTTCCACACAAGCTGGTTACAATGGTTCTGGTACCAATGCACTTTCTACATTGAACAGCAACGATATCGAATCTATCACTGTTATCAAGGATGCTGCCGCAGCCTCTTTGTATGGTTCTCGTGCAGCCAATGGTGTGCTTGTCATTACAACCAAGAGTGGTAGTGCAGGTAAGACCCAGGTTGATTTCCGTAGCGACTGGGGATTCTCTAACATGGCTATCAACTATCGTCCAACGTTGGATGGTGATTCTCGTCGTGCCTTGATTTATCAAGGTTTGAAAAACTATGCTTTTGATAATGTTGATGGTACAACCGATGCTTCGGCTGCAGCATTTGCTGATGCTAATATTGATGGTTATGCAGCAAAACCAGAGAATGGCTGGGCTAATTGGCGTGACGCTCTCTTCAAAAATGGTTCTAGCCAGAACTATCAGGCAAGTGTAACTGGTGGTAATGATAAGACCAAGTTCTATGCATCTTTGTCATATGCAAATCAGAATGGTATTGTTGACCGTTCAGGCTTGGAACGTATGACAGGTAATGTAAACGTTTCCCATCGTTTTGGTAAGTTCAAGTTGGATGCTAGCACAATGATTTCATCTATGCATCAGAACTCTGCCATGGATGGTGGCGCTTCTTTTGCTGGTGCCGTCTCAAGTGCAGTATGGTTCCTCGGCCCTTCTAATGCTATCTATGACAAGAATGGTAATTTGCTGACAAAGACAGATGGTGCTTATAACAATAGTTATAACCCTATTTATGAGAACCAGCACATGTCTGATAGAACCAACACGACACGTTCTTACAGCACCTTGGCTCTCGAATGGAACATTTGGGACAACTTGAAGTTGCGTGAGAAGGTAGCTTACGACTACATCAACTCTACCGAGGATGTGCTTTGGGACAAATTCTGTGGTAATGGTTCTGGCTCAAATGGTGTGATGCAGCGTACTTACAATGAGTGGACAACCATGAACACTCAGACACAGTTGACATACAATAAGTCTTTTGGTGCCCACAATGTGGATGCTTTGCTTGGTTTCGAGACAGAGGCATGGCATAACAACAACTCATACGCTTCCGGTACAAACTTCCCTGGCAACTTGTATGAGTTCGCTAACTCTGGCGATACCTCTATGCAGAGTTACAAGTATGACTCAAAGATGACTTCTTTCTTGGGTCGTGTCAACTACAACTATAACGATTTGTATTATGCTGGTGTAAGCTATCGTCGTGATGGTAGTTCTCGTATGGCACGTGAGAATCGTTGGGGTTCGTTCTGGTCTGTATCTGGTGCTTGGCGCTTTGGTGCAGAAAAGTTCATGGATTCTATCAAGGATATATTGAGCGATGGTAAGATTCGTGTATCTTATGGTGTGAACGGAACTCTTCCATCTGGCTTGTATAGTTACATGAACCTTTATAAGTATGGTGAGTACTACAATGGTAGCAATGGTATGGGTATCATTGGTGTAGCTAACAAGGACTTGAAGTGGGAGCAGAACAAGGCTTGGAACTTTGGTCTTGACTTGACATTCCTCAACCGTATTTCTGTAACATTGGATTACTACGTACGTAATACATCCAATTTGATTATGAACCGTCCTATCTCTATGATTCCAGGTTACTATGATGAATCTTCTCTGTTCGCTACCATGGCTCAGAATGTAGGTTCTATGCGTAACCAAGGTATTGAGGTGACCATTTCTTCTACCAACATTCAGAAGAAGGACTTCCTTTGGACTACTTCTCTGAACTTTGGTCATAACTCCAACAAGGTAACAGAGTTGACTGGTGATGATGACAAGATTATCAGCGGTGCCATGATTCATCAGGTAGGTAAGCCTTACTATTCTTACTATATGTATGAGTATGCAGGTGTTGACCCTGAGACAGGTTTGGAGAGCTATTACATCAATGATGGAACTGAGAATGCTCGCAAGACCACTACTAATGTAGCTGAGGCAAACAAGACTATTGTTGGTCATCATGAGCCAACACTTGAGGGCGGTTTGTCTAACTTCATCAAGTGGAAGTTTATCGACTTCAACTTTACTTTGACCTATAAGTTGGGCGGTGACTCTTACGATGCTGCTACTTGGTTGCACGATAATGGTGGTACATACGCCCTCTATGGAGCAATCCCTTCTTACTATAAGTTGGAGGATATGTGGCAGAAGCCAGGCGATAATGCTAAGTTGCCTAAGTTCCAGGCTGGTTATGGTAAGGGTGTGTTGTCTTCTCGTTGGTTGATGCCTAACGATTATCTTCGCTTGAAGAACCTTACCTTAGGTTTCTCAGCACCAAAGGAGTGGATCAGTAACCTCGGCTTGAGCAAGGCTCGTGTATATTTCTCTGCCAACAACTTGTTGACCTGGAAGTCTAAGGATCTTTTTGTTGATCCAGAGACACCAGTGGATGGCTTGTGTACATTCGAAATGCCAGCTTTGAGAACTTATACATTTGGTATCGAACTTAGTTTCTAATTTATAAAAGAACGAAATACAATGAAAGTATTAAAATCAATATATAAGGTAATGGGCTGCGCTATTTTGGCAGCCAGCCTGTCATCTTGCGTCAATGATTGGTTGGACGTAGCTCCTTCTGATGGTACAGATGCAGATGCAGCCTTGACCAGCAGTTCAGACTTGGCTGCTGCGAGAACGGGTATGTACAAGGCTTTGAAAGGAAACAGCAGCTTGGTAGATTACTATGGTCAGCAATTCTTCGTTTATGGTGATGTTCATGCAGGTGATGATTATCAGTATAATAATCTTGGTGGTTCTAACCGTGCAAGTTTCTACTATGACATGAACTATCAGACAGCATCTGAGTTTACATCAAGTACTTCTTCCAGTAACGTAGCTTGGAAATCACCATATATTGTTATTGGCCGTGCTAATCGTATCATCGCTGCTGCAGAAGGTGGTGCTTTGAGCGATGCAGCAGAGGCTAAGGCTACTATCGACCAGTATGCGGCAGAGGCAAAGGTACTCCGTGCCCTTGCTCATTTTGACCTTGTTCGTATCTATGGTAAGCCATATACAGAGGATCAGGGTGCATCTCTTGGTGTACCATTGGTAACAGAAGTGCTGGAGTCTAATGCAAAACCTGCTCGTAGCACTGTTGCTGAGGTTTACACCCAAGTAGTGAAGGATTTGACTGAGGCTATCAGCTCTAATGCTCTTGCTACAGAGACAGAACCAGGTTATGTAAGCGTTTGGGGAGCAAAGGCAATCCTTTCTCGTGTTTATTTGAATATGGGTGATTATGCTAACGCCTTGTCTGTTGCTGAGGATATTATCAAGAATTCTGGCGCAGCGTTGTGGACTCGTGACCAATACTTCAAAGCATGGGATGCTTCAACTCCTAATGAGAGTGAGTTCTTGTTCCGTCTCAATGTGGCAGGTTCTACAGACAGCAATGACTTGAATGGTATCGGTAACCTTCAGCAGCGTGATGGCTACAAGGAAATGGTTGCTACTAAGAAGTTTGTTGACATGCTTACTTCAGACCCAGAAGATGTTCGTAACGATATGTTCTTGCCTGCAACTGCAGCCAAAGAGGTGGCAACTTATGGTACCAACAAGGTATATCTGAACAAGTTGCGTGGTCAAGGTGGAAATCTTCGTAATGTTACTATCGTTCCAATTATCCGTCTTTCTGAAGTTTACTTGACAGCTGCAGAGTGTGCATTTAGAAATAATGACAAGACTAAGGCTGTAGAGTATCTGAATGATTTGGTAAAGAACCGTACCACAACAGAGGCTTCTTTGGCTACAGTGGATAACATCACACTTGAGCGTATCTTGATTGAGCGTCGTAAGGAGTTGATTGGCGAGGGACAGCGTTACTTTGATGCTTTGCGTAATAACGAGACTATCACCCGTTATACAAGTGAAGCTGATAAGGGTTGGCACAAGACATTGAGCAAGGAAGCTCAGTCTTTCGACCGTGATTACTTCAAGGCTATTGCTGCCATTCCACAGGCAGAGATCAATGCAAACCCTAACATCAAGCAGAATACGGGTTACGGTGAGTAATTATCAAACAAAGTAATAGCATGGTTCTAATATAAGTTCTAATGCTGTTATAACAAGATTAGGAAATATTTTTAATCAACGATATAGGAATGCCATGAGTGGCATTTTCTATAAATCTCTCGGGAGAGGCTGGCTGTGAAGCTCGCCTCTCTTTTTCGATTTATAGCGATATTGATTTTGTCCGTGTTATATTTTATTTATAGCAAAGGTGTCATATATATTGGCACCAATAAGGTCTGTCCATCTTTTTTAAAATCTTTCGTATATAACAGGTATCTTTTTTCGATTCTATCAGAGAACTTCTGGCAAAACTCATCTAGCGACTTGTGACTGTTAAATATGTAGTTCAAGTCCATGAGGTTGTCAAACAGCTGTTTCACTTCCTTAGATGCTTGTACGAAATCTATAAGGATATAGCTTTTGTATTCATTTTCTGCGAAAGCTTTGGCTACTGTTGACTTTCCTACACGGCGTGCTCCTTTGAGCAAGAGGGCTGTGCTACCAATTCTCTCTCGCTTCCATTTTACCGTTTTGTACTTCAAGTTCGTTTTGGCTCTGACTACATAGTAGGAACCTGTAAGATGAATCTTATAAAGTTCCTTGAAAGTATCATAAGCCCTATCGAAAATGTAGTAACTGTTTGGTACATACGGAATTAAAGACATTGCTGTGGAATCATGCTTTGATGCTGTGGTCACCGTATAGAAAGCTGGAACTTGAGCTTCTATGTCATATAAGACATGTGCTTTGACTCCTCCTTTCTTACTTCTGAACTTTGCCCATGGAAAAGTTGCAAGACACAACGGAATAGTTGTCGAATCAAAAGCATACTTCTTTCCTGGTATATTCAAAATGTTGGTTTCTCGCTTTTCGCAAGCTTCCTTCATCATATAGAATGCAAAGTCTTCGAAAATCCTGTAATCACGAGTCTGATTGGCATAAGCAAGAGTTGCCTTTACGATAGTATTACGTCCAAGACCCAAATGATATTGCTTAGCTCGATGAGCTTCCAATGCAACTATCAAGTCACGTAAACTCTCACGATTGCTCGGTTGACCGAACATCATTGCAAGAAGCTGGTTCCAGCAAGTGAAGTGCTTCACATAGCGATTGCCATCATACTTGCGTACGTAGTTGTTGAACTGAGTTCTATTCAGAAATGCGGTAAGTTGAGCGAAAACGTATTTGTCTTGAAACATAGTAGCCAATTCTTTTTGGCTGCAAAGTTACAAAATCAAGTCCGTTTCATTGCAAAATACGGCATAAAAGACTATAAATCAACTATTTCAAAGATCGAATTGCCCTATTTTATTGGACAGTAGTGATACTATATATATAAAATAGGTAAATACACTTGCAAAAGTACAATAATAATTTTAAATAGAGGTGTAATATTCTCAAAAAAATTACAGAAATCGTAAATAATTGAAAATTTCGCATTATTGTAATAGGCTTTACTTTGAATGTTCTTATCTCATCAAAGCAACATAAAGGGACAAAGCAAGTTATACTTAAAGGTATTTGGGGTGCTACATAAACCGGTTCATAAATAATCCTAAAATGAAAGCAGAAAAGTTTGTTTTTAAGAATTTAGTTTTAACTTTGCACTTGTAAAAGGAGTGTTCTTTGCATATTGCAAAATACAGAAATGAGCAGAAGTCCGCTCATTTCCATATTGTTACCTATAAGATATAGGTAAACGCCCAACTTCTTGATATTCAATTAAAGACAAGTTTAGAGCGAGTTAGGCTTTTTAACACAATTTGCTCCGAACGACTGCTGAATTTCGGGCCTTATCACCAGCCAAAATTTGGCGGTTACAAAAGAATGTCGTATTTTTGCCCCCGATTACCGGATAGTCCGGCAACCGAACTGTTTAAACACTAAAAGCATGGAAAATTTAACCATTCAAAACTCTGAGAATCTTTTGGCTGCTAAAGCTAGTACACAACCACTCAACGACTTTCCTGTAGATCAGCTTCCTCTCGGACTCCGTGACTCACTCTCTGGCGTAACCCCAGAGGCTCGCGTGCCTGCCCTCTTCTCTGCCCTCCCTATTGCCGCTACCTACGCCGACGGTCTGAAGACGAAGTATTGCGACGGCAGCGAGACTCCGATGGCACTCATGTCTATCATCATCGGCGAACAGGCTTCGGGTAAGGGTGTATGCCGTAGAATCGAGGGCATCTGGGCGAAGAAGATGGATAAGGACGACGAGAAACCACGTGAGGAGGAGGCATGGTACCAGCAGCACAAGGGCAAGAAGGGCGTAATAGACCCTAAGCCTTGCATCCGTCACATCGGCGATACCATCTCTAAGTCGGCCCTGATGCGTCGTCAGCTTTGTGCCGACGGCCATACCATGTATATGTTCAGCGAGGAGCTCGGTTCGATGAAGAGCGTGTGGAAAACCTTCGGCGACTACTTCCGTAAGGCGTTCGACCAGAGCGAGGTGGGTCAGGATTACATCACCGCCACCAGCGGCGTAACCCACGCCCAGCTCAACTTCACAGGCTGCTGCACCCAGAATATCTTCCAGAAATTCTTCACCGAGGATAACATCGAGGATGGCTCCTCTTCCCGCATGATGCTCGCCAAGATGCCCGATACATCTTTCGCACCCCTCAGCCAGCACCACGGCTATACCGAGGAGGAGCAGGACAACATCCTCAAGGCAGTGAATCTGCTGGAGCGTAGTCACGGCGTGATGGAGCTGCCCCGTATGTGCGAGGAGTTCTGCCAATGGCTCGAAGCAAAGAGACTGCTCGCCCTGGCGAATGCCGACCGTGTGATGGATGTGTATCGTCGCCGTTCCGCCGTCATCGGCTTCCGTTGTGGCGTCATCTTCCACATTCTGGAGCAGACCGATGAGGAGACTGATGCCTGCATCCGTTTCGCCAAAGCTGTAGCCGACTACGTGCTTGCCATGCAGATGGAGATGTTTGGCTTACGTCTCGACAAGCAGCAGCAGGACAACGAGGCTATCCCTGTCTATAAATCCCGTAACACCCTGCTCTTCGCCCAGCTCCCTGAGCAGTTCACCCTCTTCGATGCCAGCCGTGAGCGTGGCGACGGAGCCAGTCGTGAAACCATCCGTAAGATGATAAGCCGTTGGACCAAGCGTGGTCTCTGCAAGAAGCTGAACGGTGGCGACACCGAAATCTGGCAGAAGCTTACCCTCTCGGCATAAAGCATCTAGAACCTCCTAAAACAGTTAATCCCCCATCACGCAGTCAAAGCGTAATGGGGGATTACTGTTGTTTATTGCTGATGTCGCTCGATATACTCCGCTGCCTGGATATTCGAGAACACATAGTTCTTCAAATCCTGGAACTTAGACTCTAGCTCGAACAGATTCTTTAAGTAACAATAAGATGCCAGCCCAGTGCTGGCATCTTATCTTTGATAAAGTTTCATAAATAAATGCCACTAACATATCGACTTTCAAGAATATTTCGTAACTTTGTACTCAGTCATTGCAAAAAGTAAAGAACTATGGTAAGAGAAAGAAAAAAGCGAATCTATCGCAAGCGAATACCTTATGGTATGCAGAATTTTGAAGATGTGATTGAAAGGGATTGCTACTATGTAGACAAGACTCCTTTCATCGAGGAAATAGAAGACTCTAATATGTACTTCTTCTATATACGCCCTCGCCGATTCGGCAAGAGCCTTACCATCTCCATGCTTGAAAATTACTATGACATCAACAAGAAAGACAAGTTTGATGAAATTTTTGGCAAGCTCTATATTGGTGAGAATCCAACTCCCGAACATAATAGTTATCTCATCATCCATCTCAACTTTGCCATTATTGTAGGCGACCTAAACGACTACAAGCATGGCATGGACAATTATTGCAGGACGCAGTTTAATTACTTCGTGGATGTATATTCTCATCTCTTACCAGAAGGTACCAAAGAAGGCCTCAACCAACAGGAAGATGCCGTCAACCAATTAAACTATCTTTGCACCCAAAGCAAAAAATCTGGTCAGAAGATTTATCTCTTCATTGACGAGTACGACCACTTCACCAACCAGATTCTCGCACACAAGGAGCATGAGCAGAGATACCGCACACAGACCCATGGCGAAGGATATCTAAGAAAATTCTTTGATACTATCAAGGGAGCTGCAGGCGACACCTTGGCACGTGTCTTCGTAACAGGCGTTAGCCCTGTCACTATGGACGACCTGACAAGCGGATTCAATATCGGCACCAATTACTCTTTGGCACCAGAATTCAATGAGATGACTGGATTCACAGAGGATGAAGTAAGAGAGATGCTGGGCTATTACTCCAGTGTGTTGCCATTCAACCACAGCGTGGATGAACTCATCAAGGTGATGAAGCCATGGTATGACAACTATTGCTTTGCCGAAGAGGAGTACGGAAAAACTACGATGTACAATTCTGTGATGGTACTTAACTTCTTAGACAAGTACATCCGCAACAACTACGACATTCCAAAGAATATGGTGGAGAGCAATGTACGCATCGACTATGACAAAGTACGTATGCTTATCCGTCATGACAAGGAATTTACTCATGATGCCAGCATCATCCAGCAGTTGGTAACCCAAGGATTCGTCACAGGTAAGCTCGTGGAGAATTTCCCTGCCGAGCGCATCAACGACCCAGACAACTTCCTGAGTCTGCTCTTCTATTTCGGCATGGTAACGATAGATGGCACATACGATGGTAGCACCAAGTTCATTATCCCTAATGAGGTGGTGCGCGACCAGATGTATACCTATCTCTTGGATACCTACAAGGAAAATGATTTGACCTATGATAGTTACAACAAGGGAAAGCTGGAGGCTCAACTAGCATATCATGGCAACTACAAGGCATACTTTGAGTTCATCGCCGCCAGTCTGAAGCGTTATTCTTCTCAGCGTGACAAGCAGAAGGGAGAAGCATTCGTGCATGGTTTCACCTTGGCGATGACCAGCCAGAATCAGTTCTATCGCCCTATCTCAGAGCTAGACAACGATGGTGGCTATGCCGACATCTTCCTTTCTCCGCTCTGCGACATCTACAAGGACATGGTGGACAGTTACATTATCGAACTGAAATACTGCAAGACCAATACCGCCGATGAGCAGCTGCAAGTTCTCTTCAAGGAAGCCTCTGCCCAAATCTGCCGCTATGCCAATAGCGACATCGTCAAGGAGTCGGTCAAGACCACTAAGCTCCACAAACTCGTAGTTATCTACCGAGGAACAGAGATGGTAATGTGCGAGGAACTAACGGAAGAATAAGGCTCAGGAGAGGTTGTCTTATCCACGGACAATCTCCCCTGAGTCTAAATTACGTTAACTTCCAAACTCTTCTCTTGAGCCACAACGCCAAGATGGGGTCACTCATTTCCAGATGCTTAGGGGCTGATATCGTAATCAGATCTTTTACCATCAAGGATTTCTTAAGGCGGGTTACATTGGCGGCAGATACAGAACTTCTGCAAAGATAGCAAAAAAACAAATTAAACAAGGTTGTTTAAAACAATGTTGTTTAAAGCCATTTTTTTTGCAGAAACAGCGATTCTTCGTCTGATAAAAATATAACGTTTCATAAATTATACCCTAGGGTATAATACCTTTGGGTATAATTTTGTAACTTTGCAGAGAATAAACTTCAAGTCCCTGAAGAATTGAAAAACTATATAAACAGTTAATCCCCCATCACGCAGCCATAGCGTGGTGGGGGATTACTGTTTCTGATAATATCGTTTTTTTATTGCTGATGTCGCTCAATATACTCCGCTGCCTGGATATTCGAGAAGACATAGTTCTTCAAATCCTGGAACTTAGACTCCTGCTTGGTTTCCTTCAGATTGCCATTCGGCAACACATCATAGCAGAAACTGCGGTTCATTGATGGATTATAAACAAAGCAACGTTGATGGTCTCTTGCCACAATCTGGTTATCTGCCGAATAGAATACCATCGGGCGCTGCTGCTTGAGCAAATCTACACCAAAGCCCTCGTACTCATAATTCAGATTCATCAGACCGAAAAGCGTAGGCATTACATCCACCTGCATGCCCAAGCCCGCATACTGCTGCTGCGGAACACCCGGACCGAAGATGATGAGCGGAATGTGGTTGTACGACTGCGGCAACTCGCCCTCGCTCTTACCCACCAGCTTGCCATGGTCTGCCTGAATCACGAATATCGTGTTCTTATACCAAGGCTCCCGGCTTGCCTTCTTCAGAAAGTCGCCTATCGCCCAGTCGGCATACTCCACAATCTGCGTTTCCTTCTCCTTGGTCTTCGGCTTGAAGAAATCAGGAATGATATATGGCGGATGATTGCTCACGGTGAGGATGGTAGCCATGAAAGGCTTGCCCGTCTTTGCCTTCTGGTTGATGGTGTTGAGGGCATAGCCCATCTCGAAATGGTCGCTCACGCCAAAGCTGTTCACTACCTCGCTCTTAGGATAGTTCTCCTGAGAGAAGATGTCATCGTAGCCATTGGTCTGGAAGAAAGCCTTCATGTTGTCATACTGCGCCTCGTGGGTCATGAAGAACATGTTCTCGTAGCCATACTGCTTCAACACCGTGGCGATACCCTTGCGGCGCGGAGTTACCGTTCCCTTCATCAGGTTGCGGAACATGAGGGCAGGGAAACTGTAGAGCGTAGCCGTCATGCCATGGTTGGTATGGATGCCGGCACTATAAAAGTGGGTGAACGCCAGGGAATGATGATAGAGCGAATCGAGCGTTGGGGTGAGCGGCTGCTGATTGCCGAAAGTGCCCAGCAGGTTTGCCGACATAGACTCCATCAATATCACCACCACGTTAGGATGATTTTTCTTCATCATCAGGGAATCGTTTACCACCTCACGCTTCAGAATATTCGTGCTATCCACCTTTCCCGCGATACCCAGCCACTGGCGGGTATTCGTAATAGCCTCAGCGTATGGCATGAGATGCAGTTCCTTGTTCTCCTTGCGCATATCATCGAGCGCCGAAGTAAGGAGATTGAATGCCGGGTTGATGCCGAGCTGGTTGAGGAAGGAATCCTCGCAATAGTAAGCCTGACTCACCTTGATAGGATTATAGCCCATTCTGCCACGGATACCGAAGAGGCAGGCGCCAATCATCACCGCAGAAATAAGGAAACGGCTTACCACCAGCACCAAGTGCATATTGTCCTTTGGCAACAGGAAAAGCCCCTCGAAATAGCGGCGCAAGCGGACGAGCGCATAGATAAACGCCCCCGTGAACACGAAATAGAGGGCGATATAGAGCCAGTAGGAAGACTCCTGCAAGAGCATGCCCGATGTGGTGGCTACATAGCCGAACCACCCGAAGATGCTGGAGTTAATGTTCTTGAAGAAATACTGGAAATAAGGGGTATTGGCTGCCGAAGGCATGAAGGCGATGGCAAACCATGCCGCATACCAGATGTTGATGCCACGCAGCAAACGGCGATGACACCACCCCAGACTGGCTGCTACAAGGAGCACAGCCACAGGCAATACCGAAATATAACAAGCAATGACATTGTCGAACCATACACCCTTGACAAACGCCATCACCCTACTCGCCTCTGCATCTACTATCATGCCATGCAGGGCGATGAATTCCACCAATCTGAAAAGAGTCATCACCAGCAATGCCAATACATGCACCGAAAGGAGATACCCCAAAGCCTTAAAATATCGTTTCATCTTTATCCTATTTTAGAAATCGGGTGCAAAGTTAATAATTATATCCCAATAAATGCAAAAAATCCTGCCTTATTCTGTCTATAAACAAATAATTATATGTAACTTTGCAGCCAAAATAACATAATAAGACTTCGATAAGACATGAACATCAAGTACAACAAAGCCCTATGGCTCATCATCATCCTGGCTATCGTGATGATGATTCCATTCCTCGGACTCTCTGATTTCAACACCAAGGGAGAACCTCGCGAGGCGGTGGTTGCCTACACCATGCTGGAACACGGCAACTGGATATTGCCCATCAACAATGGTGGCGACATCCCCTACAAGCCACCTTTCTTCCACTGGTGCATCGCCTTCTTCAGCCTCATCGCCGGCCACGTGAATGAATATACCTCACGTCTTCCATCCGCCGTATCGCTGGTTTTGATGACCATTGGCGGCTTCGTATTCTATGCCAAGCGAAAGGATACACAGACCAGTCTCATCACAGCCATCCTCACGCTCACCGCCTTCGAGGTGCACCGTGCCGGAATGAACTGCCGTGTGGATATGGTGAACTCTGCCCTGATGGTAGGAGCTATGTATCTGCTCTACCGCTGGTGGGAGAAGGGAAAGCACCAGCTGCCTTGGCTTGCCATCCTCTGCATGAGCGGCGCCACGCTGACCAAGGGTCCTGTGGGCATCATCCTGCCTTGCTTCGTGATGGGCGTATTCATGCTTACCCAGCGCGAGAACTTCTGGGGCATCGTATGGCGCATGGCTCTAACCGCCCTGCTCTCGCTCATCATCCCATTCTGCTGGTACTATGCTGCCTACCTGCAAGGTGGCGACGAGTTCCTGCGACTGGTGAAGGAAGAGAACATCGACCGATTCATGGGTAAGATGGCATACGAATCGCACGAGAACCCGGCGTGGTACAACCTGCTCACACTCGTGATGGGTTGGGCTCCTTATACCTTATTATTACTGTTCTCGCTCTTCATCCTGCCTTGGAAGAAGTTCTCCAAGACCCGATTCCTTGAGAATGCGAAGAAGGCTACTCCGCTACAGGTGTTCACCTGGCTCGCCTTCCTCCTGGTGCTCTTCTTCTACTGCATCCCAAAGAGCAAGCGCAGCGTCTATCTGCTGCCATGCTATCCGTTCATGGCTTATCTCATAGCTGAATACATCGTCTGGATGATGAAGGAAAAGATGGGAGCCATCAAGGTATATGCAGGGGTGATTGCCTCGCTGGCAGTTATCCTCGTGATTGCTACGCTTGTTATACGAGCAGGCGGCATACCAGATACCATTTTCCATGGCAAGCATGCTGCCGACAACATCGCCATGCTCCATGCTATAGGAGAATCTACTCATGGTATCCTATTCTACGTATGCTATATGTTTCTTATAATTGGGGCTTATCATATATTCAAGGCACTCAAGAAAAAAGAGATAAGCCAAATGATGAGATATACATTGGTGATGATTATCGCACTTTTCATCACACTCGACTCCACCCTGCAGCCTGCCGTGCTCAACACCAAGGCAGATAAGCATCTGGCACCGGTTATCGAAAAGAAGTTTGATACCAGCAAGCTCTATTCTTATATGTCGGTAGAAATGATGCACTTCTTCAGCCTCAACTTCTATCTGGGCGATAAGATTCAGCAGTTTGACAAGGTTCTGCCACAGGATGGCGTGCTGATGATTCCTGAAAGCGACGTGCCAGACTTCAAGGAGAAATTCGGCAAGGACTATACCTTCCAGAAGGTTTGGGAAGTAAGGAAACTCGTAGAATGTCACCATCCGGTAGGCTTCTATCGGTTTGTAAAGACAAGTGCCAACATCGCACAGAACAGATAATCGCACTAAACAAATAATCAGATACAAAAATAGCATCGGGATTCATCAACCCGATGCTATTTTTGTATCTAACAAATTTATTTTCTTTCTTCAAATTATACTCTTTCTTCGATAAAGTATCGAGGACGGCGCTTCACCTCGGTATAAATCTTGCCGATATAGACACCCGTAATGCCCACACCCGTGGTGATGATGCCACCGATAAACCACATGGAAACGAGCATGGAGGTCCAGCCCTGGATGGTCTTGCCCTGGAAATGCTCCACCAAGGCAAAGATAATCATGATGATTGCTACTAAAGTCATCACCAGACCCAGGAAGGTAATAAACTTCAATGGTGCCACGGAGAACGAAGTGATGCCATCGATACTGAAGCTCAGCATCTTGGTGAGCGGATACTTGCTCTCGCCTGCCTCACGGGCCTTGCGGTCGTAATAGACAAATCCTTCACGGAAGCCCAACTGTCGGACAATGGCTCTGAGAAAGAGATTGCGCTCGGAGTACTGCATCAGCGCCTTCAGCGTGCGGTTGGTCATCATGCGGAAGTCGGCATGGTTATACACCGTATCCTTATCCACGCTCTGCATCAGCTTATAGAAAGCCTGGGCGGTGAATCGCTTGAAGAAGGTATCGGTCTTACGCTCCTTGCGCACACCATAGATGATATCCTTGCCTTCCTGCACCTGCTGAACCATATCGATGATGACATTCTCATCATCCTGCAGGTCGGCATCGATACTTACCATCGCATCGCAATGATCCACAGCCGCCTCCATTCCTGCCCAGAGCGCATTCTGATGTCCCCGGTTATGAGATAACTTGATGCCGTGTACATACTTGTGCTCCTTGGCAGCATCGGAAATCATCTGCCAGGTACGGTCACGACTTCCATCGTCAACAAGGAGCAACTCCGTGTCGGCGTCAGTTTTTACCTTGATGGTCTTGATCAGATTGCCAAGCACCTCCAGGGTCTTCGGCAATACCGCTTCCTCGTTATAGCAAGGAATCACTATGAATATCTTCATCACTTCTCTTTTTTTTTCATCATTAGCATGGATACATATCAATTGCAAAAATACCCCGAATTTCTTACATACACAAATAAAACGCCAGTTTTTTTATAATCTTGCATCATATTCCTGAAAAGAAGGACTGGGAAAGCAGGATAAGCCCCAGATTTTACCACTTCCACCTCACCACTTCCACTTCACCTGTACCTCCAGATCCATCTGATGAGAACCGGCGATTTCCTGCAAGCCGGAAGAGATGTGGGTGCGGTCGAAATAATCGGTGCTGCCCAGCTTTGCGATTACCAGCAGATGATGGCTGATCTCCGAACGCGCCACCAGGGCATAGCGGATGCCCTCGCCAAAATAACTGCCGAAACTCATCTGATAGAGCAAGCCCGGCTCATAGGCATAGATGCGACTGGTGAAATCCTGGGTGTGAAAATAGCCGAAACTAACCTGCAGCCTCAGCCACCGCCAATGATATCCGATGTTTTCATTCAGCAGATAACCGCAGCTGGAAGCATTCTGAGTGCCGTTACCGGCATTCCCTTCCCGATACTTCGTATAATCCACACTCGTCTTGGAACTCCAGTTTTTCGTGGTAACGCTGGCATAGAAACGGAGACGCCCGGTAGCGTTTCCCGCCTTTTCCTTATAGCGGACCCGGGCTCCCAGTGTCCAGGAACGGGCAGGAAGATAGAGGATATTCAGCAGATGATCCCAGCTCTGCGTACTCTGACGGGTATGATACTTAGGCCAGGCAAAATAGGCAAAGTCGCTATAGGCGGTAATGGTCCAGCGACTGCCTGGCGACCACGTAGCCCCCACATACACACCGTTTTCATCCTGCACGCTGCTTCCCTCGGCAAAACTGTTGCTGAACAGGGAATAGTATCTGGCAGAATAGAACCGTTGCACAGCCGTGAGCGAGAAATGGTCGGAAAACTGATAAGATGCAGCATTGAGCGTGGCGACGGCTCCACAATCACCCGTTGCCGTTTCGCCACCTATCGTCCAGCGATGGGAAATATAGCCATAATCTACACTCACATTCCAGAAGGCATCACCTTCGGGAGCAAACCGCTTGTACAACTGCACCTTTTCCGGCATCAGCGGAAGGGAGAAAGAGGTATAGAAACCGGTGACTCCGATATGCCAGCCCTGATGGCGATAGTTGATGTTGCCACCCACCAGCGTATTGGAGGCTATATCCTGCCTGGCTATCTCCCTGCGTGTACGGTGCAGACCGGTCTTGAGAATGGTCTTGATGCCACCTTCATCACTCAGCGTGGCATCTATCTTGCGATAAGAGAGGAATCCGGTAAGGTCAAGTCCCTTCAACAAGGTATAGGTGGCTGCTGCTCCCTGCAGATAGTTGGCAGAAGATCGGGAGGAATGAACTTTGATCTGACTGGTGGTTCTGCCCAGCGAGGACAGTACCGAGAGTTTGCCGAAGCTGAAGTCGTTGTTGAGAATCAGTCCCATTCCCTCGTGCAGCCGATACCTGCCCAGGGTGATATTCTTCCATCTGCCTAATTTCCTGACTTGCAGATAGAAGGAATAGAAATCATATCCCAGGTTGTTCCTGCCGCTTCCGAAAGGTTCGCCCGCATCCTGGGCGCCAACGAATCCCATCTTCACATAGTCGCCATACCTGAACTGATAGCGCACCCCGTGCCTATACTTATATCCCAGGTATCCATCGGCTCCCTTGCCATCGCCCTTGCGCTCATAGAAAGGCACTTTCACCATTCCTATCACCTCGTGCTTGCCATACTTCAGGATATTCTTCAGGCTCGGGAACTGCTGGCCTGTCATCTTATGTGACGGCAACGCCCGTGGAATACACCGCCACCATCACCGGCTTCGGGCCGGAGACGGTGGAGTTCAGCGTGGAGCCGGGCTATCCCAGCGCCGCCGAGCCCAGCGTGGAAGTGACCCTGTTTGTGGGTTACCCCAAGCAGGACAAGCTGGAGCAGGTCATCCGCCACGGCGTGGAGCTGGGCTGCACCCACTTCGTGCCCTTCTTCAGCCGGTACTGCGTGGCCGCCCCCAAAAAGGAGGAGCAGAAAAACGAGCGCTACAACCGCATCGCCTTTGAAGCCGCCAAGCAGTGCGGCCGGGGCGTGCTGCCGGATGTCGCCCTGCCACTGCCCAACTTCGGGGCCCTCTGCCGCAGTCTGGAAGGGTACGACCTCGTGCTCTTCTGCTACGAGCTGGGCGGCGCGCCCCTGCGCCAGTTGCTGGCAGACGCAAAGCCTGCCGACGGCCAGCGGCTGAAGATTGCCCTCATCACCGGTGCCGAGGGCGGCTTTGCCGCGGAAGAGGCCGAAATGGCCGCCAATGCCGGTGTGAAAACGGTCGGCCTCGGTCCCCGCATCCTCCGGTGCGAGACCGCCCCGCTGGCAGTGCTCTCTGCCGTGATGACCCTGACGGGCAACCTGGAGTAAACCGGTCTTACGATACCCGTTTTTTCACTGAGACGGCTCCAGCGGATGACTTTGCGTATTTTTCACATCAGTGTAAACAAAAAGGACGGCGCAAGCCGTCCTTTTTGTTTACTTTATTTTCGCGTTCATCAGCGCTTTTTTCACCTCAATGAGGTTTTGCGGGCTGACGGAGAAGCTCCGCAGGCCCAGCTGCAGATATTGCAGGGTGTTGGCCGGATTGCCCACCGCGCTGCCGCAGATGGTCACGGGGATCCCGCCCTCCCGGGCAGCCTCCACCACCATGCGGATGAGCTTTTTTCATTGCGTGGCTGGCCGGGCGGTAGTAGCGCTCGGCAATGGAGATATCCCGATCCACCGCGTGGGTGTACTGGGTCAGGTCGTTCGTCTCGATGAGAAAGAAATTGCACCCATGCTCCACGAATTCCTCTGCCGTCAGGCAGGCCGAGGGCACCCCGAACATCACACCAAAGGGCGTGTCCGGGTCGAACTCCTCCCCGCGCTCCCGCAGCAGCTGGCGGCAGTGTGCTACCAGCCGCATGGCTTCGTCCCAATCCTCGAGGTTGGTCACCATGGGGAACATGACCCGCAGGGGGCCGTGGGCTGCCGCCCGGAGCAGGGCGCAGATCTGCGTTTCAAACTGATGGGTCTGGCGCAGGCTGCTGCGGATGCCCCGCAGGCCCAGCTTGGAGGATTCCAGCCCCCTATGGATATCGGCCATGGCGCGGTCCACACCAAAATCAAAGGTGCGCACTGTCACCACACCGCCCTTTGCGGCGGCAATGCAGGATTGATAGAACACGAACTGCTCCTGCTCGTCCACCGGGCGGCCCGGCAGCATCATGTAACCGCTGCGCAGCAGGCCCACGCCGGAAGCGCCTGCCTGCAGCGCCGATTCAATATCCTCCTGCCCGTAGCAGTTGG
>ENA-OQKA01000165-OQKA01000165.1-human-gut-metagenome-genome-assembly--contig:-NODE-165-length-20953-cov-3.334102_pt1 | contig 20953 bp, 21 predicted proteins | sample MGYA00242644_ERZ504789 | MGnify/ENA primary metagenome ERZ504789 (study PRJEB26092, sample SAMD00036423) | human gut metagenome | host: Homo sapiens | study: EMG produced TPA metagenomics assembly of...
CCTCTGTGCTTGCCGATAACATTGCCGTTTACGTCAAGTATATCGACCCTCTTTAGGCTTGTAACCGGAATAGTCGGTTATAAATTTCGCATAATCATCATCTTCAACAAAGCATATTTCCTGACTGTCAGGCTTATGTGCAACGCCAAGTCCGAGTTCTTCCGCCTTTTGACGTACCCAATCCTTATTATATCCGCCCAAAGGCATTAATGTGTGCGCAAGCTGTTCTTGCGTGAAATTGTACAGCACATAGCTTTGGTCTTTTGTGCTGTCAACCGATTTTTTCAGCAAATAGCGGTCTGCACCCTTGTCATACTCAATTGTTGAGTAATGCCCCGTGACAACGCAGTCAAAGTCAAGCTCTTCTGCACGGCGAATGAGCTTTTCAAATTTGATAAAGCGGTTGCAGTCAATGCAGGGATTCGGTGTTGTACCGTTTTCATAGGCTCTGATAAAGCGGTCGATTACATTTTCCTTAAAGCTGTCCTTGAAGTTATAGACATAGTAGGGAATGCCGAGTTTGAGGCAAACTCTCCTTGCATCATCAATGTCATCAAGAGAACAACAGGTTTTTTCTCGCTTTTCACCGATATCTTCGTTATCAAAGAGCTTGAGGGTAATGCCCGTTGCGTCATATCCCATATCCTTGGTAAGAAATGCGGCAACCGAGCTGTCAACTCCTCCGCTCATTGCAATCAATGCTTTGTTAGTCATTTATTCCTCCCGAACAGATTTGCGTTCATAAGTATTTTATCAGCCGAGTCTGATCATTTCGTCAATGCACTTTCTTGCGTCTGTGATAGTTTGATCGTCAAGCTTGATTTCTTCTCCGCCGTTGCCGTTAAGGCAGTTGTAAACATCAACAAGTGTTGTTGATTTCATATTCGGGCAAATGAGCTTTAATGTAAGACTGTAGAAATTCTTGTCCGGACATTCATACTGCAAATGTTCGGCAATGCTGATTTCTGTACCGATAATGAATTCCTTTGCATCACTTTTCTTTGCATAATCCATGATTCCGGTTGTACTTCCCCGATAATCCGCCAGCCCGGAAACCTCCGGCAGACATTCCGGATGTACCAGAAGAAGTGCGTCCGGATGTGCCTTTCGTGCTTTTTCCACATCCCGTTTCGACATGCGGACATGCGTTGGACATCCCCCCTGCAGCAGTTTGATATTTTTCTCCGGCACCTGATCAGCCACCCATTTTCCCAGATTGCAGTCCGGGATAAACAAAATATTTTTATTCTCTATATTCTTTACAATCTGAACTGCCGATGAGGAAGTTACACAGACATCACAAATCGTTTTTAACTCGGAAGTCGTATTAATATACGCTACCACGGTATAATCCGGATACATCTTTTTCACCCCGGAAATCAGTTCCACATCCATCTGCTCTGCCATCGGACATCCCGCATTGCTGTTGGATAACAATACCCTTTTCTGTGGGGACAGAATCTTGACCGTCTCTGCCATAAAACGGACTCCGCACATCAGCACAGTGCTCTGCGCTGCCTTGGCAGCCTGCACGCTCAGCCCATAGGAATCCCCTACATAATCAGCCACCTCCCAGATATCATGACTCTGATATGCATGTGCCAGAATACAGATATCCTTTTCTTTCTTCAGGCGGATGATCTCGTCCTGCAGTTCTCTTGTCGTTAACATAAAATACTCCTTTTCACGAAATACCCTTCTATACAGACATTTCTTGTTACATTCAACATATTACATAGAGTATACTCACATGCCCGTCAGGTGTCAAGACACAAAAGGGGTTAAAACCACGGAAGCCTGTGAAACGGGATGATAAGGATTTCCTTCGACTTCATGTCATCCGTTGTAATGTAGGTATGTTTCCAATATCGCGCATCCAGGGAAATTTCCCGGTTATCCCCCAACATGAAATAAGAGCCCTCCGGAACGGTAAAGGTTTTATCTTCTTCTCCACAATCCGTTTCGACAGTGTCATCCAGATAAGCCGATTCATCCAGCGGTTCCCCATTGATGTATACTTTTCCTCCGACAAAAGAAACCGTCTCCCCCGGAAGTCCGATCACACGTTTGACCATGGTTTCATTTTCATCTTTCTGATAAAACATGACAATATCGCCGCGTTGTGGTTTTTCTTCCTCATATGCATGACGGTCTCCGATGAGCCAGTCATGAACCATCAGTGTCGGTTCCATACTCTCAGATGGCACCCGCCCGATCATCAAAAAACACGGAATGTGATAATAATGGCAAGAAGAACTGCTATGTAAATCACCACCCCAGATATCTTTTCGTTTTAGTTTTGTCTGTTCGTCCATAGATTCCTCCCTGTATGTTTTTCATTTGGAATTAATCATATCATACCAGAGGCAAAGATGTATAAATTTTTTTAAGATTGTAAGTAACGTGAAAAATTTATGCAATTACTGTAAATCTCTGTGGATATTTTCGGTTGTGAGAACCCCGGTGTTTATGTTAAGATGGGGATGTCTGTTATAGAAAGGAGAAACAGATTTCGAAAAGTTAAAAACTTTAGCGCCATGTACCCTGTGATACAGCTTTCGCTGTACCACAAGGGTTAACGAGGATTCAGGTGATCGAAGATTCGGCGGATGCCTGAACGCAGGAATGGGGCTGCGCATATGAATCACAAACAGGATGGTAACATCCGAACAAAGGATTCGTACCCCGATGGAGCCAATTGCATGAGAATTTGCTTACGCGAAGCAATTGGCATAGGTGATAACACTTACGTGTTACCACATAATGCACAATGAAAAATATTCTGATGAACGAAAACAATATCGGGATCATAAAATTATATGAGAAAAAGGAGATTTCAATTATGTGTGGAATTATTGGATTTACAGGTAAATTAAAAGCCCAGGATGTCTTATTGACAGGACTTGCAAGCCTTGAGTACCGTGGATATGACAGTGCGGGAATTGCGTACTTTAAAGATACCGGAAAAATTTCACTTCGGAAAACTGTCGGAAAAGTAAAAGATCTTCGTGCAATCTGCGATGATGATAACAATTCTACGTGTGGAATCGGCCACACCCGCTGGGCAACCCATGGTGGCGTTACCAATGCCAATGCACACCCTCATAAGGTCGGACAGGTTGCATTGATCCACAATGGTATCATCGAGAACTATCATGATCTCGCCACCAAATATGATCTGACGGATGAACTGATTTCCGAGACGGATACCGAAGTTGCCGCCGCATTGATCAATAAACTCTACGAAGGAGATCCAAAAGAAGCTCTGCGCAAAGCAGTAGCCGAAATTGAAGGTTCCTTTGCCTTCTGCGTTCTGTTCAAGGATCATCCGGGTGAAATTTATGCGGTAAGAAATGTCAGCCCTATGGTTGCAACATACTGTGATGACGGTGCTTTTATTGCATCCGATCTGACTGCTTTTATCGCATACAACAAGCGTTATTTCATCGTGCCGGAATATCATATTTTAACTATGACTGCGGACGGCATTACGTTAGAAGATTTAGACGGTCATTCCGTAGAACCGGAATATATGGAAGTAAACTGGGATGTTACCGCAGCCCAGAAAGATGGTTATCCGCATTTCATGATCAAAGAAATTCATGAACAGCCGGCTGCCATCACAAGAACCATTACCCCACGTATCAAAGATATGCTTCCGGATTTTTCGGAAGATGCCATTGCGGATTCCTTCTTTGAAAATGTAAGCGACATTACAATCGTTGCCTGTGGTACTGCAATGTACGCGGGAATGGTAGGAAAAACCATGATCCAGAACCGCCTGCATATTCCGGTTACCGTGGCAATCGCATCGGAGTTCCGCTATGAAGAACCGGTAATCAATGAAAAATCCATGGTGATCGTTGTATCCCAGTCCGGAGAAACCATTGATACTTTGGAAGCTCTTCGCCTTGCAAATAAATATACAAAGAAAACACTGTCTATTGTAAATGTAAAAGGCTCCAGCATTGCACGTGAAAGCAGCTATGTATTATATACACATGCCGGTCCGGAAATCGCTGTTGCAAGTACAAAAGCATACACCGTTCAGGTTGCTTCTTTTTACCTGCTTGCATGCAAACTTGCCATGAAACAGCAAAAGATTTCTGTCGAAGAAGCACGTACATTTATTGGAACACTGCAGGAAATTCCAAATTACATCGAGGAAGTTCTTGCACAGGCTCCTGATATTGAACAGCTGACCAAACGCATGATCAATGCCAACAACGCGTTCTTTATCGGTCGTGGACTCGATTATACCCTTTGCATGGAAGGTGCTTTGAAATTAAAGGAAATTTCTTATATTCATGCCGAAGCCTATGCTGCCGGTGAATTAAAACACGGAACCATTGCTCTGGTCAGTGAAGGGGTTCCTGTCATTGCCGCTGCTACCCAGAAACATGTATACAGCAAAGTTATTTCCAATATCCGGGAAGTAAAAGCCCGTGGTGCTTATGTCATTCTTTTGTCCAAAGACAAAGAAATCACAGATCCTTCTATCTGTGATGTACACATCAATCTTCCGGATGTATCCGACGAATTTACGATTTTTGAATCTGTTGTAATTTTCCAGCTGATTGCATATTACACATCCGTTGGAAAAGGCTTAAATCCGGATCAGCCACGTAACCTGGCAAAATCTGTAACGGTAGAATAAAAAAAACTGTCGCGCGAAAATTCGTGCGACAGTTTTTTTGACATAGAGCCTTTCTAAAACTTTTGACTGCAAAAAAAGAACCCCAGAAGCTCTCTAAAAGCCTCTGAGGTTGCCCCTGCCAAGGATTCTCTCACCCATGTACCGGAATCCTTGTATCGTCGGCGCGACAGGATTTGAACCTGCGACCTCTGCGTCCCGAACGCAGCGCTCTACCAAGCTGAGCCACGCGCCGTTTCAACTGCCCAATTATAGTAACACATTCTCCGGTGTTTGTCTAGTGAATTTTTTTAATTTATGGTACAATACAAAAAAAAGAACGGAGAAGAACAATGAAACATACTGCTTTGATTACAGGTGCATCCCGTGGAATCGGTGCAGCCCTGGCATGTCGATTTGCCGCTGAAGGCTATCATCTGGCTCTTTGCTGCCATAACTCTTATGAAACGCTGCAGGCACTTGCCACAAAACTTGAAACAACCTACTCCATACAGGTGCTTTGCTTCCGTGGTGATGTAGGAGACTATACTTTTATCTGTGACATGGTGCAAAAAACACTGGATACCTTCGGCCAGATTGATGTGTTAATCAACAATGCCGGCATCTCTTATATCGGTCTGCTCACCGACATGGATATTACCGACTGGAACCGGATTATTGCGACAAACCTCACATCCGTCTTTTCCACCTGCAGACAGGTCATCCCCTCCATGGTTCATGCCAAATCCGGACATATCATCAATATTTCTTCTGTATGGGGAAATGTCGGAGCTTCCTGCGAAGTTGCCTATTCTGCATGCAAAGGCGGGATCAATTCCCTTACACGCGCTTTGGGCAAAGAACTTGCCCCTAGCAATATCCAGGTAAATGCCATCGCCTGTGGGGTAATCGATACGGATATGAACCGTTGTTTCTCCGAGGAAGAACGCTCTGCACTCATCGAAGAAATTCCTGCCGGCCGGATGGGATCCCCGGAAGAAGTTGCTTCACTGGCATATTCTCTTGCCACAGCAAGCAGTTACCTGAATGGACAGATTCTCACCTTAGACGGTGGATGGATTTAATTTCTTATCTTTTTGGAAATCTTTTTCCATTTATTTAAGAATTAAAACGCAATACGCGTTTTCTCTGTTTTTTATATCAACTTTCTATAAAATCATTTGTATGAAAACGAATGATAAAAATAAATACAAAGATTTTGGTGACCGTCTGAGTCTGATTATGTATAAACAAAATATTTCCAATATCCAGCTGGCAAATGCAATGTTTGTTTCGCCGTCCACGATCAGCGGATACCGTACCGGTCGTCGTTCTCCGACCGTTGCGGATCTTGCAGCCATCGTGCAGATTCTGAATGTTTCTGCAGATTACCTCATCGGAACCAGTGAAATTACAACCAGACCCGATACCACCGAAAAAAAGAGTTGAGCACGCCCTGTTTCCAGAGCGATGCTCAACTTCTTTTTTATAAATCATGTTCTGCCAGTAAAATTACCGTAGAACGTTCCGGAACACGCACACGTGTCTGATCTCCCTGTGTCTGGGCTTCAAAATCTGCCCCATCCTGGTATTCACAGAAAGTATTTACTACAAGTTTCCAATGATAAGACTCCGGCAACGAAGGCAGGCGCATCTCCAAAGGCTCCCAATACGCATTCATTCCGTAAAAGATCATATCATCATCCGTATCATCGGCATTTCTTCCCGCATACATGATTCCAATTAAATGTGTATTATAGTCCGTATAATTCCGGTTCGGCTCTCCGTTATGGATACTTACGGAAGGTAACCCGCAGACTGCCGGCTTTGTATCCCTTCGCAGAATCGGATGCTTTGCACGGAAATGGATCATAAAACGGGCAAAATCATGAATCTCCTGAAATTCTTCCAGTCTGTTCCAGTCCAGCCAGGAAATAATATTATCCTGGCAGTATGCGTTGTTATTTCCATACTGCGTATTACAAAATTCATCCCCTGCAAAAACATAGCCGGTCCACGGCTGCATAACAACGCGGCAAATGCATTCTTCACGAGTCTGCGTCGCAGGCTCATAACCGCCGGATCATCCGTCTCACCTTCCACCCCGCAGTTCCAGCTCAGGCCGTTGTTATCCCCGTCCGTATTGTTCCATCCGTTTTTCTCATTATGCTTTTCATTATATGAATACAGATCATACAACGTGAACCCATCATGACAGGTCAGAAAATTGACGGATGCACTATATCCGCGGCTTGCCGGATCATACATGTCGGAGGATCCGGTGATACGTGTAATTGCACGCCCTGCGACGCCACTGTCGCCCTTTAAAAAGCTTCTCATATCATCACGGTATCTTCCGTTCCATTCGGCCCAGCGGTTCCAGGACGGGAAACTTCCAACCTGATACAAGCCACCCGCATCCCAGGCTTCTGCGATCAGCTTCATATCCCCCAGAATAGAGTCAAATGCAAGGGCTTCCAGAATCGGCGGATTCTCCATCGGTGCACCATTCTGATCTCTTCCCAGAATAGATGCCAGGTCAAACCGGAATCCATCCACACGGTACTCTACTGCCCAGTGCCGCAGACAATCCGTAATAAACCTCCGTACCACCGGATGGTTGCAGTTTAAGACATTGCCACAGCCGCTGAAATTATAATAATATCCATCCGGTGTAAGCATATAATAAATATTATTATCAATCCCCTTAAAGCAAAAACATGGACCGTTTTCATTTCCCTCTGCCGTATGGTTGAATACCACATCAAGAATGACTTCAATTCCATTTTCTTTCAGTTCGCGGATCAGACGCTTTAATTCATCACCCTCATGATTATGCTCCTGATGAAATGCATAACTTGTATTCGGGGCAAAAAAGGAAACCGTATTATAGCCCCAGTAATTGTACAACTGCACGCCATCCACCACACGGGCACTTTCCATTTCATCAAATTCAAAAATCGGCATGAGTTCTACCGCATTGATTCCCAGATCTTTCAGATACGGAATTTTCTGTCGCAGACCTTCAAATGTTCCCCCACCTTTTACACCGGAGGACGCATCTTTGGTAAATCCCCTGACATGCATCTCATAGATCACCAGATCTTCAAATTTGTGATTCAGATTCCGATACCGCCCCCAGTCAAAATCACTTTGCACCACACGGGCTTTATAGACAAAATCCTTTCCGCCTTCCGGTTTTTCTCCCCAGTTTCTCTGACCGGTAACAGCTTTCGCATATGGATCAAGAAGCGTATGTTTTCTGTTAAACAGTAACCCTCTCGCCTGATCGGCAGGACCGTCCATCTGATAGGCATACTCAAAATCCTCTGCTTTTAAGCCAAAAACAAGGATAGAATACGTATTTCCAATTTTATAACTTTCTGGAATGCGGATTCTTGCATATGGTTCCTGTGCTGCCGGCCGGAATAACAGCAGGACACAGCTCGTAGCTCCATGGGAGCTTACGGTAAAACTTACCCCTTCCTCTGTCTGATATGCACCATTCATCTGATAAAATCCCGGACGTACATCAAATCCCCCAATATTATCGAGTGGATGAATGACTTCGCCGAGACTTTCCATTTCTTCGTCTATCGGCCAGCTTTTCTGTTTTGACGGATAATTCCAAAAACTTGCATTCATGTGCTGATTCCTCTTATCATTATTATTTACTTGCCACATAAAATTATAGTATCCCCCTACTCTTCCCTGATGATTATCCTGCCATTTGCGTCAAATCCAATTTTACTGTACTTTTCCGAATACTCATTCATATGATCAATAATCGTTTGTTTTCTGTTCGCCTTTTGCTATGGCAGGCTGAAAATTATTTCTTTCTGATGTGGAAGAAATGCTGCATGGTATCATATCGGCTGATATATCTGTCTGCAGTACCCCATCCACAAAGGTAAAGGTCTGTTCATAGATCGCCGTATCTTTGTCTTTTGGATTCCTGTTCCCCCCAAAGCAGAAATTTCCAAGACTGTAGCAGATCATTTTTCCGTTGTATAATTCCATTCCCTGCAATACATGAGGATGTGTACCGACCAGCAGATCTGCTCCCCAGTCAATCACCTGGTGTGCCAGCTTCTGCTGATAATCATTCGGATAATGATCCCCCTCTATCCCCCAGTGGCAACAGGCAATTACCAGATCCGCTCCTTCTTCCCGAAGTTTTGCAATCCCATCCCGGATATAATTGGCATGTTTTTCATCTGCAGACAACTGGCTTGCGGAGACAATTCCGATTTTGATACCATCCTTCGTGGTATAGGTATCCACATGATCATTGAATCCGAAGATAATCCCTGCTTTATTTAACACTTCTCTGGTATCATCAAGTCCCTGCTGCCCATAATCAAACGTATGATTATTTCCCAGACTTGCCCCCTCCACAGAACTGTCTGTCATAATACCAACATACTCCGGTTTTCCTTTTAAGTTCCACGTTTTTTCCACACGCTCGGTCGCATTTGACAACACACATTCCAGATTGATCAGTGTAAAATCATCCTGCTCAAAAATACTTCTGACATTTTTAAAAAAATAATCCTGCCCGTATTTATCATAGTATTCATGAAAGGAACCTGCATACCCATGCGTCTGTGTTGCCCCAAGCGTACAGTCACCTGTCGCCGTAATTTTTACCGTCTGTATCACCGGTTCCTGCTGCGTTTCAGTTGCAGTCCCGGTTTCCGTTTCTTCCAGCGTACCCGTTTCTTCCGTCATCTGTGTCTCCGTGATTTTTTCCGTGGAAGAGGGCAAAGCCGATGACGTTGCTGCAGGAGAAGAACATCCCGTCAGCAAAAATCCTGCCATTAGGATTGGCAATATCCATTTTTTCATACGTTTTCAGACTCCTCTTTCACAAGAATATCCACCGTGTGACCGCTTGCACCCATAAGATCCATCCGTTCACAGGTTGCCAGATGATACTGTAAAAATGCATCAAACTCCTCTTCCGTCAGTGCATTTAAAAACGGACGCATATAATTTGCCGCACCGTCTGCCGCTATGATCTTCCGGCGCCTGACCTCTACCTGCCGGTCCAATGCTTCAATATCTTCCAGACGAACCATGGAATACAGAGGATTGGCTTTTGAAGTACAGTGATAATCCTCTGTGAGCATTCCCTCCTTAAGCGCCTCCAGAATATGTTTTTCCTTAAACGCATACGTGATAACGGAAAATTCATTCATAATATACGCCACGAGAATCCTGCCTCCGGGTCTGGTCACCCTCACCGCCTCCCGCAGCGCAGCAAGCTTGTCCTTTTCCTCATGCAGGTGATACATCGGCCCAAACAACAGGGTTACGTCAAAGGAATCATCGGAAAATTTTTTCAGATTCATTGCATTTCCCTGATATGCATGCACTCCTGCACCCTTCTGTTTCAGGCGTCCCAGATTATGCTTTACCAGTTCCACGGCCGTCACATCGAACCCTTCCTGTGCCAGCGGTACGCTGTATCGTCCGGTTCCCGCCCCGATATCAAGGATATGGATTTCCTCTTTTGCACGTTCTTTTACAATTTCGTCCAGACACTGATGGATATAATGCATGCTTGTCACAAATTCCACCCTGCCGTGTCGGCTGTCCAGACGCTTCTCTTCATTAAATTTATTATAATAGGCTTCTAAGTCTGTCATATTTTAATACTAACACATTTTCTTTAAAATTTCACTCACAATCGCTGATGCAACATCCGCTTTGCTCATTATTTCCAGTTCCCTGCAGTCATCTGCCGTAATCAGCGTCACCACATTGGTATCTGTACCAAATCCGGCTCCGGCTACCTTCAGGTTATTCGCCACAATCATATCTGCATTCTTTTTTGCAAGTTTTGCACGGGAATTCTCCAGCATATGTTCCGTCTCCATGGAAAATCCACACAGAAACTGTCCCGGTTTTTTGTGCGCGCCCAGATACGAAAGGATATCTTCCGTGCGTTCCATCGTAAGAGTGGCATCCCCATCTTTTTTCTTGACTTTCTCATCAACCGGGTGATCCGGACGATAATCCGCCACAGCTGCCGCTTTGATAATAATATCCTGTTGCTCTGCTGTCTCCTTTACGGCTGCTGCCATATCCGCGGCAGATACAACCGGAACGACCTTTACAAACGGCGGCGGAGTGATTGCCACCGGTCCCGTGATCAGCGTCACTTCCGCGCCACGGCGCATGCAGTTTTCCGCAATTGCATAGCCCATTTTTCCGGTAGAGTGATTCGTAATATAACGCACTGGATCAATCTTCTCCTGTGTCGGTCCTGCTGTGACCATTACTTTTTTTCCGACCATATCCTTTTCACAGGCAAGATCTTTCATAATATAAGAAAACAGTGTTTCCGGCTCCGGCATTTTCCCGGCTCCGGTATCCCCGCAGGCAAGATAACCACTCGCCGGATCAATGATATGAAACCCATAATGCTCCAGCTTTTTGATGTTATCCTGCACGATCGGATTTTCAAACATATTGGTATTCATGGCAGGGGAAACATACTTCGGGCATTTTGCCGCAAGAATCGTTGTTGTCAGCATATCATCTGCGATTCCGTTTGCCATCTTGCCGATCACATTGGCAGAAGCCGGTGCTACCATAAAAATATCCGCACGCTTTGCCAGTGCCACATGCTCGACATTGAACTGGAAATTCCGGTCAAACGTATCGACCAGACACTTGTTGCTTGTGAGCGTCTCAAACGTGATAGGATTAATAAAATTGGTTGCATTTTCCGTCATGATCACATGCACATCCGCATGCTGCTTGACGAGCGCACTTGCCAGATAGGCGATTTTATAGGCAGCGATACTTCCGGTCACACCGAGTACCACACATTTTCCTTTTAACATTGTCTCTTACTCCTTTGCAGAAAAAATCATATCTTCTGCTATTTTATCACACTTTTTCCCTAAAACAATTGAATTTTTGTCATCTGTTCCAGTATGGAATCTTTGACAAAATCGTTCAGATATGCTGGATTTAATTTTCTTTTTGCATATGCAAGGTAAGAACCATTTGTCTCTTCAATCAAAACTGCCGTAAAAAACCGCTCCCAGCTAAAATATGTTTTGCTTTCCACATATTCCCACGGCTTTTCCAGCACCTGATCTGCCCATTTGCTTTTTACTACTTTTGCCTTTAATATCAGCCATTCAAATGACTCCGGCAAATAAAGCACCACTTGATCTTTTCCACCAATCAGCTGCATCACTCTGTCAATTTCAGAACCAAATGCCGCGCCGTCTGCAATTACAAGTATGCGTTCATTTTTATGCATATTTAAATAATGGAAAATATTTGACTTTCCATTCATTGTCTCACATTTCAATTGCTGTTGCCTACATACAGAATTAAAAAACTGATAACCGGAATTACTGTCTTCCGTTATTACAATCTCTGGTTTGGTATCCTTCTTTAAAGTCTGTGCTCCATATATTCTGTAAAACTCATGATAACACGGTTTTAATGTTCCGTATTTTCCTGAAGTACGAATTCCATAGATTTCCTCCACACTATACGGCAAAGAAGGCAAGGATTCCCTGGAAACAATGACATAATAATTATCTGTTTTCTGAATAGTATCTGCGAATTCTACTGTCTTGATGAATTCGTTTCCCTCATCAATAAATACAATACTATCCTGCATTGCTGATAACTGTTCTTTCCATAGTGAACCTTCGAGCACATAACATTTTTTGTCACACGCCAGTTCCACAGGGGTCCCGGATGGATTGTTTACATATTCCCGAATCATATCTACCAATGTGGTTTTTCCTGTCGCACTGTCTCCCCGGATGACCGTCAGATTTCTTCGAATTTCAAAATCATATTTTAAGCGCTTTGTTGATACAATAATTCTATGTTTTCCCTTCATTAAACAAATTCTCCTGCAATCGACACCAGTTCTTCCATTGAATGGACAATCTCACCCGTATTCAAAATACGAATGACAAAAGGATCTTTTCCAAAATTCATTAAATGCCGCAGATTAATTGTACGGTCTTCGGATTCTGCTATTTTTAATAACCATTTTGCACAATTATCCCCACAGGTTGATGCATTAAAAATTTTATCCTTATCAAATTTTACAAGGATTAATGTCTTTACTCCCCCGGATAAACCTGTCGGTGGAATTTTTCCCAAAACAGGACTGTCAATTACGCCACTATCCAGCACCGTTGATTGATCCACATCCTGAATCATTTCTTTTACAAACGGATCTATAATCCAACTGTCCTCATAATCATACTTAAAATACGCTGCCGTGTTATACACAGACTCCTGCATGTCGCCGTAATAAATATTAAGCATACATCTACTTCCTTTTAAATTTATACCTTTTTCTATTTTAGCATATCCTTGTTCCATACACTATCGCTTTTTACCAAAAGAACAGCAAAAAGGCAGCCTGTGTTTTATTCCGGTTGCCTTTTTAAAACATATTATTTCTGGATTGGTTTTAATTTATTTAGTACCATGCCAAGTGCTGCTACAATGATTGCAGCCACAATCGCTTCAATGACTCCGTTAAAGCTGATGACACCACCGATGATTCCAAGCACGGCTCCTGCATCGACACTCAGGGCTTTTGCATATGCATCTTTGTATAACACAAAAATCCCGCCCATAACCAGTATCGTATTGACCATTGCGCCTGTTACACCCGCATAGACAAATGCACAGACTGCGCCGGATTTCAATACCGTATACACTTCCAGTGCCATAAAAACAAACCATCCAACCAGTGCACTTACTGCATACAATGCAATATCTGACAATGGCTTCTTGTCAAACACATGAAGCAGAAACGCACGCGCACCAAGAAACAGGAACACGCCGATCAGGATATTAAACACACTTGCCCAGAGAATTTTGTGCCGGGAAGAAAGTGCTTTCTTTACTCCGATATATACAAAATATGGCAGGATTCCTACAAGAATACGCGGTACAAAACAGATAAACGCACTCTTTACGATTCCGCTGGTGCCTACCATGCTGGCCGCCAGCACCGGGGAAAATACAAATGCCGAAAGGGAGGTCGGCATAACCGTATTCTTGATAAAGCTGGTCAGACCAAAGATAAATCCTAAAAATCCGCCCTTCTTCGGTCCACAGAATAACGCTCCTAAAATAACAGGGATGTGGATAATGGTCGCATTGATCACCACAAGTGGGATGTAGCCCAGCGGTGTAAACGCCATAATGATAATGATTGCTGCAAACAGAGCGGTCAGTACCAGCTCCGCGGTCTTATTGTTTCGCATTGGTTCCTCCTGTTCCAGATGAAAGCGGATGTTATGTTTTCCGTCTCTCTCTTTTTTCTTTTGCGAATAAAGTAAACATCAACTTTATCAGTTTACACCCTGCTCCTCTTATGGTCAAGTCACATCATACCATCGGTTTTTCCAAAATCTGAATCACCGTATTTCCTTTCATTTTCAGGAAAAACGGCATTCCAGGTTTTGCATCCGTATAAGTTTCCATATATTTTTCAAAAATCATTTTATCTTTTGTTACTACACGAATATCGGCATCTGTTCCCCCAAATTCTCTTGTCCAATCCAAAAAGGAGTACTCCGTCTGATCTGTCAATGTTACATCCTCTGTTTTTTCATCCTTATTGTATATATAATATCCGTCAGGCATATCGTCATCCGTGTGTTTGTAACTTGCCAGTCGATCACTGTCCCCGGAACTGATATACTCCACGGGATCGATGACCAGTGTATTTCCATTGATTTCCTTTATATAAGCGCAGAGTTCTGTTGTATCCTCCTTCATACTGTCTGCAGTTTTCTGTCTCCTCAGCTTTTTCTGTAACTGTCTGTTTTCCACATCCTCCAAGTCCTGAAATGCACGCACACATCATAAGTAAAATCCATCTCTTTTTCATCATTTTCTCTCTCCTTTACCAGATCCAGTGTTTATATATTTTTTCAATTTCTTCTTTTTGGATTGTATCTCCAGCCAGCACATATACGCTGTTTCCATATTCCCCATATGCCCAAAATGTCTCATCCGTATACCGATATAAAAAACAGTCATTCCGTTTATTCTGATTTGTTCCACAGAATTATAATTTGTGTCAAAAATCATTTTCTCATTTGTCACAATTGTTTGCTGGAAAATCAAATGCTTTTTGTCATTTCCATATTCCAAAACGGATGTGGTATCCGTAATTTTTTCTTCGTTCAGCCGATAGTTGTCTGGAATATACTGCGGTTTTAAAATAGTATCGGAAATCTTCTCTTCGTCCGATTCATAGGAGTAAATACTGATGTTACCATCCAGCACCATTTTTATTGTATGAAAAAACCGTACCCGGTAAGCCTCCACACTCATCGTGACGGTGAGTGCTCCCACAAGCATCACAACCGCTGCTGCCGCAATTTTCTGTGTGATTTTCTTCAACTGTTTTTCGGCATACATATACTTTTCTTTCTGTATCAGCCGCTTCATACGCTTTCTGAATTTATCTGAAAAAACGTATTTTTTTTGCGTGCACACTTCCAGTTGCCGTACCATTGCTGCATCAACGATCGGCATTTTTTCATAAAGCCATTCGTCCGTTACTTTCATTCGGTATCTCCCTTCTTGATTTTTTCCAGTTCTTTTTCAATTAGCCGTTTTCCTCTGGCAATCCGCTGCCGGATCGTCCCCTCCCGAAGTCCGCATATTCTGGCAATCTCCCGGTTTTCCAGATGTGCGGAATATTTTAACAGAAATATATCTCTGTATTTTGGTGGAAGATTTTTTAAAATATCTAACACTCCATGTTCTTCCTCCGGTGCCATATAAGTAAGCTGCCCGGTTTCTTCCGGAAGTTCATCCATATAGATTTCCCTGCTTTGTAACCGGTTTCTTCTGCGGTAAAGATCAATGGCTGCATGTTTTGTAATCGTAATCAGATAACGTTTCGTGGCAGTCTCCTCCGGCTGTCCGACGTTTTCCATATGTTTTGCCACCCGTACAAATGCTTCCTGCACGGCATCTTCTGCCAACTGGTAATCATGCAGAATATCCACCGCCACTTTCAACATCAGATAACGATAGTTTTCGTACAGGATCACAAATTTTCGTTTTTCTTCGGGTGTGTCCACCATCATCAGTAAAATCACGCGCGTTCCTCACTTTTGTTTTGTCTCTGCTAACTATAACGAACCTGTCGGTTCCATTGTTACATATTTTCAGACAAAAATAAAAGACATCCGGATTCCTTCCATTTGTCCATTGAAAAAGTATCGCTGTAGCGATATTCTCGATTTTGCCGCCAATACCCGCGATCTAGACATTGATGTCGTAAAATTTGCGCGTGTCTTAGGCTGCAAAACAAAAGACCTGTTACAAATATAGTAAAACCGCCGCGGAAATCCGCGGCGGTCTCTTTTCACACCTTTATATAAGATGAAATTATTTGCCCATCTCAGCCTTTAAAATAACTCATGCATCAATCAAATAAAGAATATTCTTTTTCCGCCCCCGCATTTGATACTACACATAACAATGCCCCATAATTTGGAGTAACATTTTTATTAATGGCAAGAAAACACGTTTCGCCTTCACCTATATGATACACATCGCTTACGCTGTAATATTCTGCGGTCTCCACCCCCATCGGTTCTGTTTTCGGATTCCAGCTTTCTTTTTTATCTAATTGATTCTTTTGTTGTTTTGTTTTCAAATCATACTGCAACTGTTTTTCATTATCACTTAGCTGGATATACCGTCCATCCTTCGATACATGAATAAATGTTGCATCATCTCCCTGTAATCCCTTAAAATGATTTTTTTCAAAATCAACATAATCCGTCAGGTCTGAAGAGGAAAGATCATAAACATACACCCCCATATTGTCATAAACAACTAATTGTCCCTTTCCGACATAACCAATTTTAGGCATTGTATCATCAAAATTTAAAGTTGATTTATAACTTGCCAGCCTTGCAAGTTCTTTCGAATCAACATTATTCAAACCAATTTTTTTATAAAGAAAACTTCCAAATAATACTACTAATAACAATCCACTGGCAACAACTATATATATTGTTTTTTGGCAGCTATATTCTTTCCCAATATTTTTAATCCGCATCTTCAATGTACTCCTTTCGCAAATAAAAGGTCGCATAGCTGATACATATTTTAATCTACCTTTATCACATAACCGAAGTAATGTTCTGGCATAAAATTTTCTTTCCTCCATTGATGTATTTTGTAATGTCTGTTCATCACAGGCCATTTCTATATCTTTATTTACTCCAAAATAAATTAACCAACATAAGGGATTATACCAATTTAAAGCAAGAGCTATATAATACAACATCATCAATAGATAATCTTTGCGTTTTATATGGGTCTTTTCATGCTGTAACACTATCTGCCGTTGCTCTGGACTCAAATCAAATGGCAAAAATATTTTTGGTTTAACTAAGCCGATAACACAAGCCATGCTTTCTTTCCACTCATAGATTTCATCCTGTGAAGATATCTTCTTTGCATTCTTTGTTCTTCTACAAACAGCAATCCTCTGTATAATATAATATACAGCAAAAACCAAAAGACCTATATACCACAATATCATAAGAATATTTATATTCTTCTTTTTTCCCATGTATGGTTTCGATGTATTTTCATCTTTTGGAAATATTTGCAAAGAATTATCACTTTTCATTTCCTGTGCAGAAAGATTTTCATTCTTTTCAACAAATGTTTCCGAATACAAAATGCCATATTCCGTATATATAGATACCGGAAACAATAAACGTATCAAAAGTATCACCCACAACATTATTTTTATGTGATTAGACTGTTTTCTCAATAAAAATCTTATAAACAAAAATAGTATAATAACTATTATTGTTCCACTCAAAGAACCACTATAAAATTTGAAAAAATCATTCATGTAGTTCCTCCTTATATTCGTCTATTACTTTCTCCAATTCTTGAATATCTTCTCTTGTCAGATTTCTTTCTTTGATAAACGAAAGGACAAATTGCGGTAATGAATTTGAAAAATATTCCTTTATAACTTCTTTTCTCTGACCATTTTCATAATCTGCTCTTGATTTTAATACAGTAATAACTGCCTCTGAATTACAAACCATTTTTTTATCAACTAATTTTTTCAAATTAGTATAGGTTGTTGACTTTTTCCAATTAAACCGCTCTAAACATTCTTTAACAAGTTTATTTGAAGGAATTTGACCCTTCTCCCAAATTACTTCCATCAATTTTAATTCTGCTTTTGTCAAATAAGTTTTCATTTCTATCACCGTATTTATTACTTTACCTATTTATTTTTGGTCTAAACTACTTAGACCACTTTTAGTCTAAGTCATTTAAACCTGTTTGTCAAGTATTTCCTCACACAAAAAAACCGCCGCGGAAATCCGCGGCGGTTTCTTTTCACATCTTTATGTAAGATGAAATTATTTATTCTTCATTTCAGCCTTTAAAGCCTCTGTCAAAGCTGGAACGATCTTGTTCAGATCTCCAACGATACCGTAATCAGCTACGGAGAAGATTGGAGCATCCTCATCCTTGTTGATTGCGATGATCAGGTCAGACTCTTCCATACCAGCTACGTGCTGGATTGCTCCGGAAATACCGATTGCAAAGTAGATCTGTGGACGAACCGTCTTACCTGTCTGTCCTACCTGATAATCCTGTGCTAACCAGCCGTTTTCTACAGCGGCACGGGAACAGCTTACCATTCCGCCAAATACATCAGCGAGATCCTGCAGCATCTTGAAGTTCTCTTTGCTTCCAACTCCACGACCACCGGATACAAGAACCTTTGCATCCATGATGTTCTCTACATTTCCAACTGCCTTAACAACGTTAAGAATCTCAACGTAACGGTTGTTCTTCTCAAGTGTAGGATTGAACTCGATCACTTCTGCCTTGCGACCAGCCTCTTTTGGAAGCTTCTGCATAACACCAGGACGAACGGTAGCCATCTGAGGACGGTTGTCCGGGCAGGCGATTGTTGCGATTGTGTTTCCACCGAATGCAGGACGGGTCATCAGTAACTGGTTGTGCTTCTGCTCGTCTTCCTTACCAGGAACTGCGTTGATTGGAAAATCACCGATCTCAAGCTTTGTACAGTCAGCGGTAAGTCCAGTTGCAACTCTTGCAGATACGGTAGGACCAAGGTCACGACCGATTGCTGTTGCACCAACTAACATAATCTCTGGCTTGTACTCATTGATGACTGCTGCAAGAGCCTGTGCATATGGCTCTGTACGGTATGTCTCAAGTTCAGGGTTGTCCACTACGATAACCTTGTCTGCGCCATACTCGCCTAACTCATCTGTTAAGCCCTTTACGTTTGATCCAAGAGGACTGCTGTTACGTCTGTTCCTAAATCTTTTGCAAGTCTCCTTTGCCTTTCCGATTAACTCAAAAGCGATAGAGCTAAGTTCATTGTCTACCTGCTGTGCGTAGATAAATACGCCCTTATATTCTTCTAAACCCATGTTATTCACCACTTTTCTCTATAATCTTAGATAATATGTTTCTCTTTGAATTTTCCGATTAAGTATGCAACGGACTCTGCAGGATCCAGATTTACTTTCTCTCCTGCACCCTTCGGTACCTTATCAGATGCCTTAGCGATCTTTGTTGGAGATCCTTTCAGACCAAGGTTAGAATCATCTACATCCTTTAAGTCTGCTCTGCCCCATACGGTAACTTCTTTGTCACATGCATCGAAAATTCCACCCGGAGTCATATATCTTGGCTCGTTTAACTCAGAAAGAGCAGTGATCAGGCAAGGCATTTTAGCCTTAACTTCATGATATCTATCCTCATACTGACGCTTAACGATTACGGAATCTCCCTCAACCTTGATATCCTCAGCATAAGAGATTACCGGAAGTCCAAGATGCTCAGCGATCTGTGGTCCTACCTGTGCGGTATCACCATCGATAGCCTGACGTCCTGTGATAATCAGATCATAATCTAAGTTACGAAGTGCACCGGCGATTGTTGTGGAAGTAGCCCATGTATCAGCTCCACCTAATACTCTGTCGGTAACAAGAATAGCATCGTCAGCTCCCATAGCCATAGCCTCACGAAGAACAGCATCTGCCTTTGGAAGTCCCATGGTAAGAACAGTAACCTTTGCACCGTTCTGATCCTTAATTCTAAGTGCTGCCTCAAGACCAGCCTTGTCATCTGGATTCATGATTGCAAGCATTGAAGCTCTATCAAGTGTTCCGTCAGGATTGAATTTTACTCCACCCTTTGTATCAGGAACCTGTTTAATACATACTACGATATTCATGTATTTGTTCTCCTTTATTTATTCTAAGTAGCTCTACCGTTATGATAGCTCTCTTAACTATCTGAGTAATGAGCCTGAAATAACCATACGCTGAACCTCTGAAGTTCCCTCGTAGATCTCTGTAATCTTAGCATCACGCATCATACGCTCTACATCGTACTCACGGATATATCCGTATCCACCGAATAACTGAACGCACTCTGTTGTAACAGCCATAGCTGTCTCTGCTGCGAATAATTTAGCCTTTGCTGCATCTACTGAGTAAGAAACCTTAGGGTTCTTAGCAAACTCTGCCTTCTTCATAGCTGCTGCGTATACAAGATACTTAGCTGCATCGATACGTGTAGCCATATCTGCAAGCTTGAACTGTGTATTCTGCTGCTGTGCGATTGAACGGCCGAACTGCTTTCTTTCCTTTGTGTACTCGATAGTTCTCTCTAATGCGCCCTCTGCAATACCAAGTGCCTGAGCAGCGATTCCGATACGTCCACCATCAAGTGTATGCATAGCGATTGGGAAACCTCTTCCCTCTTTTCCAAGTAATGCATCCTTTGGAATACGTGCATCCTCGAAGATAAGCTCGTATGTAGATGATCCGCGGATACCCATCTTCTTCTCTTTTGTTCCGAATGAGAATCCAGGTGTTCCCTTGTCTACGATGAATGCAGAGAAGTTCTTCTTCTTGCGTCCACGCTTGTCCTCTGTGATGCTTGTAATAGCGATGATGATGTAAACATCAGCAACCTTACCGTTTGTGATGAAACACTTAGATCCGTTAAGAACCCACTCATCTCCGTCTAAAACGGCCTTTGTCTGACATCCCTGTGCATCTGTACCAGCGCCCGGCTCAGTAAGACCCGAAAGCACCGATCTTCTTGCCTGAAGCAAGGTCAGGACATATTTTTTCTCTGCTCTCTGTACCGAATGTCATAATAGGATCGATACCGAAAGTGATGTATGAGCAGATACATAACGCCTGTGTACCACAAACCTTTGATAATTCTTCTACACTACATAACGTATGTAAAAGT
>ENA-OQKA01000167-OQKA01000167.1-human-gut-metagenome-genome-assembly--contig:-NODE-167-length-20899-cov-7.121269_pt1 | contig 20899 bp, 15 predicted proteins | sample MGYA00242644_ERZ504789 | MGnify/ENA primary metagenome ERZ504789 (study PRJEB26092, sample SAMD00036423) | human gut metagenome | host: Homo sapiens | study: EMG produced TPA metagenomics assembly of...
TGAACTCCTGACCGTTGAAGGTGAATGATGTCGGATCTGGCATACCCTCTGCGTATGGCTCAACGATGAGGTGAACCTCACCAAACTGACCAGCACCACCACTCTGCTTCTTATGACGATAGTCGGCACGAGCCTTCTTGGTAATGGTCTCACGATATGGGATGCGAGGCTCCTCGAAGACTATATTGAGCTTTTCGTTGTTCTCCAGACGCCACTTCAATGTACGGAGGTGGAACTCACCCTGACCGCGAACGATCACCTGGCGCAACTCCTTGCTCTGATCCACAACCCATGTTGGGTCTTCCTGGCGCATCTTGAGAAGAGCAGCCATCAGCTTCTCTGTATCCTGGGCATTGACAGCCTTGATGGCACGAGAGTACTTAGGATTAGGATACTTGATGAAATCAAAGCGCCACTCAGCACCCTTTCCATTCAAGGTATTGCCCGTCTTCACGTCCTTCATCTTCACGGTACAACCGATATCACCGGCATTCAACTTATCTACAGGCACACGGTTGGCACCCGCACAGGCATAAATCTGTCCGATACGCTCCTTGGAACCACGGTCTGAATTGGTCAGGTCATCACCACTCTTGATAGAACCACTCATCACCTTGAAGTAACTAACCTCACCGATATGTGGTTCCAAGCCCGTCTTGAAGAAGTAAACACTCTCAGGACCATTGGTATCAGGAGTAATTTCCTCACCACGGGTATTATGCACCTTAGGCATCTCGCTTACAAAAGGAACAACGTTGCCCAAGAACTCCATCAGGCGGTGAACGCCCATAGACTTGCCTGCGCAAACGCAGAATACAGGGAAGATGCTGCGGGTTACCAATCCCTTACGGATACCCTCGCGGAGTTCATCCTCTGTCAAGCTTTCACTCTCGAAGAATTTCTCCATCAAGCCCTCGTCGTTTTCGGCAGCAGCCTCAACGAGTGCAGCATGAAGTTCCATTGCCTTGTCCATTTCCTCCTCAGGAATATCCTCGATGATAGGAGCACCGCCTTCTGGTTTCCAGGAATATTTTTTCATCAATAACACGTCAATGAGAGCATTGAAGCCAGGACCTGTCTCGATAGGATATTGTATCTGCACACACTTGGAACCATAAATGTCCTTCATGGTAGCAATGAGGTTGTCGAAATCGCACTTGTCTGAGTCAAGCTGGTTAACGAGGAAAATAACAGGCTTGTTCAACTTCTCTGTATAACGGAAGTTGTTCTGGGTGCCTACCTCTGGACCATACTGACCATTGATAAGGATGACTGCCTGATCGGTAACATTGAGTGATGTAATGGCACCACCTACGAAATCGTCGCTACCAGGGCAATCTATAATGTTAAGCTTCTTATTGTTCCACTCCACATGAAAAACGGTAGGGAACACTGAGTAGCCATACTCCAACTCTACTGGGAAGTAGTCGCTCACCGTATTCTTCGCTTCTACAGAGCCTCTACGCTTGATAACGCCTGCTTCAAATAACATACTCTCGGCAAGTGTAGTCTTGCCGCTACCCGCACTGCCCAGCAATGCAATGTTTTTAATCTCATTAGTCTGATATACTCTCATGACGCTTATAGATTTTTAAGGGTTATACTTAAATTGCTAGTTATTCGACAGTCCAATCATACGATTTTTCTGTTTCGTGCTACTAAATTACACATTTTTCGGCAATCCTGCAAATTTTTTCACAAAAAACTTGCTCTAAATTAAATTATATTAGTAATTTTGCATCTTGTTAAGACATTCTTTTGGGCTTATACCTTATTATATATAGAGAAAGATAAGGCTAAAAAGCCTGAAATGCCGATTAGGAATTCAGACTTAAAAAACATGGCAGGACTATACATACATATCCCATTCTGTGAGAGCCGCTGCATCTACTGCGGTTTCTACAGCACCACATCCCTCAGCATGCGGGATGATTACGTTGATGCTCTGTGCAAGGAAATGAAGATGCGCCCCTTCAAAACGGCAACTGATTACGATTACAGTTTAAGAACCATCTACCTGGGGGGTGGAACTCCCAGCCAGCTTACCCACGATCAGCTCATCCACCTTTTCGAAGGTATCAAGAAGGCTTATTTTCCTCCAAACCATTCGGAAGAAGAATTCTCAAAAATGGAAATCACGATGGAATGCAACCCCGATGATGTCTCAGAAGAATTCTGCAAGACTCTCCTGCAGCTGCCCGTAAATAGGGTAAGCATGGGAGCACAGACTTTCTCAGACCATCGCCTGGGCTTTCTTCACCGCCGCCACAAGGCTGCAGATGTCAAGGCTGCCATCAAAAGGTTGCGTGGCATCGACATCCACAACATCAGCATCGACCTGATGTTCGGATTTCCTGGCGAAACTCTGGAAGACTGGAAAAAAGACATTGATGAAGCCATCAAACTGGGGGTAGAACACATCTCTGCCTACAGCTTGATGTACGAAGAAGGAACGACTCTCTACAGAATGCTGGAACGGGGAAAGATTGAGGAAATCGATGAGGAAACCAGCCGACAGATGTATGAGCTACTCATCACCCAACTCACCTCTGCCGGTTACGAGCATTACGAAATCAGCAACTTTGCCAAACCAGGCTACCGATCACGCCACAACAGCAGCTATTGGCATGAAGTGCCCTATATCGGAATAGGTGCAGCCGCCCACTCCTACAGACGAGAGACTAAAAGAGGTGAAGAAAACAAGATTGAAGCCACCAGAAGCTGGAATGTGGACAATATCAGGGAATACATCGCTTCCATCCAAAAGGGAGAATTGCCTAGTGAAACCGAATCCCTGGATCTTTCTACAAGATACAATGACCTTATCACCACAGCATTACGGACAAGCGATGGTATTGATATAGAAAAGATGGAAAAGGAGTTTGGTGACCAATTAGCTTCACAGATGATGCAGGAAGCTGAGAAGCATATTCATAGAGGACTCATGAAGATAAGCAACGGGAAGCTATCACTTACCCATGAAGGTCTCTATATATCAGATGACATCATGAGCGACTTTATGATCGTATAAAAATACATCATCACATAAAAAAATGGAGCCTTAATTCCAAGGCTCCATTTTATCCAGACCATATTTCTTATATCTTTCGTAGTAATACTGTTTAATTTGATCAATTGCCTGAATGGTTGACTTCTTTTTCTGAAAAAAAGGCTTTACCATCTGCAAAAGAACAAACAGTACCACCACTATCAATAAAATAATGGCCCAAGACAGCACCTCACTCTTCAGATTGACATGAGGCTGAATGAGAATACCTGCAGCCACGGGAAGGATATAACACACCCAATCCATAGGCGTATCCAATTTGGTTGACTCCAAGTATTCCTGCCGCAGGTTGCCAGGAGCATTCAAAAGCATTCTCTTGCTGTGTGCGCTCCAATACTCTTCAAATTCTTTTTCCATTAACTTTTATTACTCCTCTTATTTAGGTACCAGTCTAATAGGCTATCTACAGACATCACCTATTCTCTTATACTCTTATTTATTATAACAATTTACTATTGTAGTCTTGCATTTCATGCAATTCGTCGACAAAGATACTACATTTATCTGTAATCCGCAAATATTTATCTTCAAACATCAGTTTCTTAACTATATTTCACTAAAATATTTTTTTAAAGCCGTTTTTAAAACAAGATACGCTATTTAGTATCGAAAAAAAAAAGACTACAGCCAAAAAGAAAAGCATATTCCCCCTGTACACACCAAATAAAAGGGCAATACTCATAGAAGCATTGCCCTTTTTAAATACTATGTATTTATTATTTGATGTATTTTTTATCTCTCACCCAATGGAGTATAATCCAACTCACCCAGAATATTCTTGTAAGCAGGACGGATGATGCGGCGACCCTCGAAGTTGAGTTCTTCGATGCGATGGGCAGTCCAACCCACGATACGCGCCATAGCAAAAATAGGGGTATAAATCTCCTGTGGAAGACCAATCATCTCATAGATGAAACCGCTATAGAAGTCGAGGTTGGCACAGGCTGGCTTGCTGCCGCCACGATGCTCCTGCAGGCACTTGATACCCTCCTGCTCGATAAGCTTCAGGAAGTTGTACTCATCCTCCCTACCCTTCTCCTTGGCAAGCTCGCCAGCCAGTCGCTTCAACTCTACGGCACGAGGATCGCTCAAGGTATAAACCGCATGGCCGATACCGTAGATAAGCCCCGTCTTATCATAAGCCTCCTTGTTGAGCATGCGCTTCAGATAGATATCGAGTTCATTTACATTGGTCCAATCCTTGATAGCCTCCTTCAGATGATGGAACATGTTGATAACCTTGATGTTGGCACCACCATGAAGAGGACCCTTCAAGCTACCGATACCGGCAGCAATAGAGCTGTAGGTATCCGTGCGGGTAGAAGAGGTGACACGCACCGTGAAGGTAGAGTTGTTACCACCACCATGCTCTGCCTGAATGATGAGGAGCAGATCGAGCATACGCGCATCCAGCTCAGAGTAGTTCTCGTGCTTCATCATATAGAGGAAGTTCTCTGCGATAGAGAGATTCTCGCGTGGATGGCGAATGTGCAAGCTTCTGCCCTGCACAGAGTGACGATAGATGTTGTATGCATAGGCGATGATGGTTGGGAACTTCGCAATCAGCTCCACACTCTGACGCATCAGGTTGTCGCGGCTGATATCGTCAGGGTTCGGATCGAAGGTGTACATTTCGAGCACGCAACGAGCCAGGATGTTCATGATGTTAGAACCCTCCAGTTCGATGATGTGAGTAATGGTACGGTGGTCGAGCGGCATGTTGTCGTTGAGGAGTTCCTTGAAAGCCTCCAGCTCCTCCTTATCCGGCAGCTGACCGGAAAGGAGCAGGAAGGCAACCTCCTCGAAACCGAATCGCTTCTCCTTCAAGAGAGGAGTAACGAGGTCGTCAAGCTCGTAGCCACGATAATAGAGCTTACCCTCGGTAGGCTTCAGCTTGCCATTCTCATCGCGCTCGTAACCCACAACGTTACCGATGTTGGTCAATCCTACCAGCACACCAGAGCCATCCTCATTACGAAGTCCACGCTTTACATTGAACTTGGTGAATGCATCCTTATCTATCTTGCATGAGTTCTTTACCTCATCACTTAATTTATATATCAAATATTCTTTATTCATAACTGTTACTTTTTAGCTGCAAAGTTCAATGCAGAACCAGCCTTGAACCATGCAATCTGTGTATCATTATAAGTATGCTCTACCTCGAAACTATCCTCAGAGCCATCCTTGTGCTTCAAGGTGACGGTGAGTTTAGAACCTGGAGCAAACTCCTTCAAACCGGTGAGTGAGATGCGGTCGTCTTCCTGTACCTTATTATAATCATCCTTATTGCAGAATGTAAGGGCGAGCATACCCTGCTTCTTCAGGTTGGTTTCGTGGATACGGGCGAAACTCTTGGCAAGAATCACCTTCACGTTCAGGAAACGAGGCTCCATGGCTGCATGCTCACGAGATGAGCCTTCACCGTAGTTATCCTCAGCCACCACGATGCTGCTGATGCCCTGCGCCTTGTAAGCCTTGGCTGCGGTAGAAACCTCCACATACTTGCCATCCAACTGGTTCTTCACCTTGTTGCTCTCGCCATTGAAGGCGTTGACGGCACCCATCAGCAGGTTATCAGAGATATTCTGAAGATGTCCGCGGAACTTCAACCATGGACCAGCCATTGAGATATGGTCGGTGGTACACTTACCCTCGGTCTTGATGAGGAGAGGCATATCTACCAGGTCCTTTCCATCCCAAGGAGCGAATGGAGCCAATTTCTGCAGGCGGTTGCTATCTGAAGCAATTACCACCTCAATGTTAGCATTTGCTTCGCTAGGAGCGATGAACCCCTTGTCTTCTACGGCAAATCCCTTAGGAGGGAAGGTGAAACCAGCAGGCGCATCGAGCTTCACGCTATTGCCATCCTTATCTAATAAGGTATCGGTGGCTGGATTGAAATCCAGGCGGCCGGCAATGGTGAGTGCCACGGTGAGCTCAGGGCTACCGATGAAGGCAAATGTATTAGGGTTGCCATCAGCACGACGGCGGAAGTTTCTATTGAAAGAGGTGACGATGGCATTCTTGCGGGTGTTATCGTCGGTATGACGCTTCCACTGTCCGATGCAAGGACCGCAGGCGTTGGTCATGATCAGGGCTCCAATCTTCTTGAAGTCATCGAGGATGCCATCACGCTCGGCAGTATAGCGAATCTGCTCAGAACCAGGGTTGATGATGAGCTGACCCTTTACCTGGATGCCCTTCTCGTAAGCCTGGCGAGCCACACTTGCCGCACGGGCCAAATCCTGATAGGAAGAGTTGGTACAGCTTCCTACCAATCCAACTTCTACCACCATAGGATAATCGTTGGCAGGCCCCTTCGCCTTCATGTGAGAGATAGGGGTTGCCGCATCTGGAGTAAACGGACCATTGAGATGAGGCTCCACCTTAGAGAGGTCGATTTCTACAATCTGGTCGTAGAAAGCTGACGGATTGGCAAGCACCTCGTCATCAGCACGAAGTTCGGCAGCGTTCTTCTGGGCAAGAGAAGCAATCTCCTCACGACCCGTCTTGCGGAGATACTCGCTGGCATTCTGGTCGAATGGGAAGATAGAGCAGGTAGCACCCAGCTCTGCACCCATGTTACAGATGGTAGCCTTACCCGTGGTAGAGATGCCGTCGAGGCCATCGCCAAAGTATTCGAGGATGGCATTGGTACCACCCTTCACTGTGAGAATGCCCAAGATTTCGAGAATCACATCCTTTGGAGTAGCCCAGCCAGAGAGCTTGCCCGTGAGATGCACACCGATGAGGCGAGGCATCTTGAGTTCCCAAGGCTGACCAGTGAGCACATCCACGGCATCGGCACCACCAACGCCCACGGCTACCATACCGAGACCGCCGGCATTTGGAGTATGGGAATCTGTACCCACCATCATACCGCCTGGGAAGGCATAGTTCTCGAGTACCACCTGGTGGATGATACCAGCACCTGGTCCCCAGAATCCGATATGATATTTCTGAGAGACCGACTTCAAGAAATCATATACCTCCTTGTTGGTCTTACATGCTTCAGGAAGGTCTTGAATAGCACCCACGTCTGCACGAATCAAGTGATCGCAATGTACTGAAGCAGGAACTGCCACTTTATCCTTACCGGCGTTCATAAACTGCAAGAGCGCCATCTGAGCGGTAGCATCCTGCATCGCCACGCGGTTAGGTCGGAAATCCACATATTCTATACCTCTTTTATATGGGCGCAACTCAGCAGGGTCGAAAAGATGCGCAAAAAGCACCTTCTCGGCATAAGTGAGAGGTCGTTTCACAGTAGCCTTAGCCTGTTTTACACTTTCCGAATACGAAGCATAAAAGCTTCTCAGCATTTCAATGTCCAGTATCATCTTATTCACTAATTATTTGATTAATTATACACTCGTGTGCGCACACCATACAACAGCAAAATACGCACTACCGAACTTTTTTATTTGCAAATATACGACTTTTTCTGCAAATAGTAGCACATTTTATCGAAAATTTATCATTTTGCTAGCATTTTTCTTGTTTTTTGATGAATTTGTTGTATATTTATGCGAAAGAATGCTATTTTTCCACTATAAATAAAGAATTCAAAGCAAAAACACAGGAAAAGCAAGAAAACAATAGTAAAAGCATCAGAAAACCAGAAAACAATCGCAGAAGGAAAAGAAAAACGAGAAAACATTTGGCACTATACACATTATTTATTATCTTTGCAGATGTTATGAGAATAGACATTATTACAGTATTACCAGAGATGCTGGAGGGATTCTTCAACGAATCTATCCTGGCACGTGCGCAGAAGAAGGGCCTCGCAGAGATCCATCTCCACAACTTGCGCGACTATACATTAGATAAATGGAAACGAGTGGACGACTATCCATACGGAGGAAGCGCCGGAATGGTGATGCAATGCGAACCAATAGACCGATGCATCACTGCCCTGAAGGCAGAGCGTGACTACGATGACGTCATCTATGTATCTCCGGATGGCGAGACCTTCAACCAGAAGATAGCCAACGAAATGTCGCTGGGTGGAAACCTCATCATCCTCTGCGGTCACTACAAGGGAATCGACCAGCGCGTGCGCGATCATCTTATTACCAGAGAAATCAGCGTAGGTGATTATGTGCTCACAGGTGGCGAACTGGCAGCAGCAATTATTTCAGATGCGGTAATCCGACTCGTACCAGGAGTCATCAGCGATGAGCAGAGTGCCCTCTCCGACTGCTTCCAAGACGACATTCTTTCTGCTCCTATCTACACCCGTCCTTCAGACTACAAGGGTTGGAAGGTTCCTGAAATCCTGCTTAGCGGCAATGAAGCAAAAATCCGCCAGTGGGAATTTGACCAGGCAATGGAACGAACCAAGCGATTAAGACCCGACTTGCTTAAAGAATAATAGGCTAATAGGCTGAAGCCAATTGCAGGATGGGCATATATAAAAGATAAGCACATATATTAAGGGGAGTATATATAAGGTGAACATATATACAAGAATAGCCTGTTCTCAAAACACGACTTTTTGTTTTGAGAACAGGCTGTTTTATAATGAGAATTTCAAACTAGGAATCTATGACGCAAACTTCATCATAGGAATTTCTCACAAAACTTTTCTCCCAGCATAAATCCTTCTTCATAGAGACGCTCTAATTTATCCGTATCCTTTTCTATGCGCCCTACTTCCATTGGACGAATCGGACGAATACAAGTGATTTTGCCAGCAGCCTCCAAATCATCAATCAGTTGAATCTGCTCATTATAAGCCTTATGCCGATGACTCAAGACCACACGCAGGCGCGGATAGTTCTTATATAAATAAGGTAGCTTTCTATCTTTGCCAGTATCTCTCCAACCTTTGTTGCGGGTCAAGACAACCACATTGTGTTCATAACCTTTGTCTATAGCTCTCATCACGGGAATACTGTCTGATATTCCACCATCGAGCATTGGGATACCATCCACATCCACGATTTTACTCACGTATGGCAAACTGCTGGAAGCACGCACAATATCAAGGGCACGCTGCCGATCATGATTTTCCGAAAGATACATAGGCTTGCCCGTAAGACAATTCGTGGTAACCATCTCGAATCGGTTGGCATATTTAAAATAGGTATCAAAATCGTAAGGAAGCAACAGATTCGGAAACTTATCGTAGAGCAACTCACGGTCGAAAATACACCCTTGCGTTACCAGATGTCGGATGCCGATATACTGATACCTCGCCAAATAATCGATATTTGAGATACGGGCACGACGCGGCTGGCGACTGATGTACGACATACCATTACATGCACCTGCCGACACCGCCACCGTATATGGGAAATAAACATCATGCTTCATAAAAGCATCAAGTACGCCACTGGTAAAGACGCCACGCATACCTCCACCTTCCAAGACCAAACCAGTTTTTTCCAAATTCAACTTCATAACCTTTATTCTTCCACTGTTTTTTGATTGCATTACACTAATCAAGATTCATACTCTTACAGATTATCACTCTCTGCATTACTAACGATTTGCACTCTGAGAAAACTCATTTTCTTACATTTTGTCCCTCAAAAAGAGCATTTTTATATTAATTATTTATAAATTCGCTAGTTTTTTCTATTTTTGATTGCAAAGATAATACATTTTTGCGAAATAATTGCTAACTTTGCAGCAAAATAAAGTAAAATTCTAAAAATATGTTTAGCAAGGACACTTATATCAGCCGCAGACAAGAGCTTAAGAAGCTCGTCAAAAGCGGCGTCATCATTCTTTTCGGAAACAACAATTCACCTTGTAATTTCCCTAATAACGGATATTACCCATTCCGCCAGGACTCAACATTCCTGTACTATTTCGGTTTGCAGCGAGACGGTTTGGTTGGTGTAATTGACATAGATAACGACATCGAAACTTTAATCGGTGATGATATTGACTTGGTAGATATCGTATGGTACGGAAGCGTAGATAGCGTCCACAATCTCGCAGAGCAGGTGGGCGTACATAATTCTGCACCAATGAAGAGTCTGAAGACCATCTGCAATGATGCTATGGCGAAGAAACGCAAGATTCACTTCTTGCCACCTTACCGCTATGATATCAAGCTTCAGGTATTTGACCTCCTCGGAATTCATCCAAACCAGCAGAAAGAGGAAGCCAGCATGGATCTCATCAAGGCGGTTGTCAAGATGCGTTCTACCAAGACTCCTGAGGAAATTGAGGAATTGGAGCGTGCTTCTGTTATCGGATATAAGATGCACACCACTGCTATGAAGCTCGTCCGCCCAGGAATCACAGAAAAATATGTAGCAGGACAGGTAAGCGGAATTGCTCACTCTTATGGAGCAATGGTTAGTTTCCCTACTATCTTCAGCCAGCATGGAGAGATTCAGCATGGTTATCCATCTATGAATCTGCTCGAGGAAGGAAGACTGGCACTTTGTGATGCAGGTGCAGAGACTATGAACAATTACTGTTCAGACCATACTCGTACAATGCCTGTCAGCGGTAAGTTCAGCCAGCGCCAGCTGGAAATCTACTCTATCGTAGAGGCTTGTCACGACTACGCTCTGGAAGTTGCAAAGCCAGGTATGAAGTGGGCTGATGTCCACTTTGCCATATGCCGCTTGCTCTTCGATCGTATGAAAGAGTTAGGTCTTGCCAAAGGTGATACAGAAGAGGCAGTACGTGCTGGTGCCCACGCTATGTTCCTGCCTCACGGATTGGGACACATGATGGGTATGGATGTTCACGATATGGAGAACCTCGACCAGATAAACGTTGGCTTTGATGATGAAGTTCGCCCTAACCTGGAACAGTTTGGTACAAACTGCCTGCGTATGGGTCGTCGCCTTGAAGAAGGCTTCGTAGTAACAGATGAGCCAGGTGTTTACTTCATTCCAGCTCTCATCGACGAATGGAAAGCTTCAGGTCATTGTGCAGAGTTCCTCAACTTCGATAAGATTGAGACCTACAAAGACTTCGGAGGTATCCGCATCGAGGATGATGTACTCATCACCAAGGATGGTTGCCGATTCCTCGGAACCGACCGTATACCTTACCATCCAAAGGATGTAGAGGAGTATATGGCTGCCCACAGAGGAGAGATTCTTTAAATAGAAAAATCCATTCAAGCAAATGAACGAAGAACCCTCAAGGTTTTCAATACTTGAGGATTCTTCATAGAGAGATATAAGTATAGAATAACATTATTAATTTAAGAGAAAAATTTCATGAAGAAATCAATGATCGTTGCAGCCATGTTGGCCATGGTTGCCACTGGCGCAAATGCGAAATCAGCAACTGATTCTGCAACTATTGCAAAGAACAAGCCTGTATTCACAGTAGTGAAGCAGAATCCTATTACAAGCATCAAGGACCAGAACCGCAGCGGTACGTGCTGGGCTTACTCTACACTCAGCTACTTCGAAAGCGAGATTCTGAAGCATACAGGTAAAACCTACGACCTCAGCGAGATGTTCGTAGCTAACAAGACTTATATGGACCGCGCCACTATGGCTGTAAGAATGCACGGCGACGTAAGCTTCTCTCAGGGCGGTAGCGCATACGATGTACTTTATGCTTTGCAGCACTACGGAATCGTACCGGAGGGCGCAATGCCAGCTCCAGGTACTTTGACAGGCGACTCACTCGCTAACTTCGGTGAGTTCTTCGATGTAATGACTCCATATGTAGAGGCTGTAGCTAAGAGCAATGCTAAGAAGATTTCTTCTGCCTGGAAGAGCGGCCTTCAGGGTATCATCGACTCTTATATCGGTAAGACTCCAGAGAAGTTCACATATCAGGGCAAGCAGTACACTCCACAGTCATTCTGCCAGAGCCTCGGCTTGAACCTCGATGATTATGTTACCATCACCAGCTACACTCACCACCCAATGTGGAGCAAGTTTGCTGTTGAGGTACAGGATAACTGGCGTTGGCCTTTGAGCTACAACGTACCAATGGATGACCTTTGCAAGATCATCGACAACGCTATCAACAACGGCTACACAGTAGCTTGGGGTGGCGACGTAACAGAGGACGGTTTCACTCGTAAGGGTCTCGGTATCGCATACGACGTCAAGAAGGTTCGTTCTATGGCAGGTACAGACGCAGACCACTGGTTCAAACTCTCTAAGGACGAGAAGAAGGAGAAGTTCGATTCACTTGGTGTAAACGCACCAGAAGTTGTTCCTACCCAGGCTATGCGCCAGGAAGCTTTCGATAACTGGGAGACTACCGATGACCATGGTATGCACATCTATGGTATCGCTAAGGACCAGAACGGCAAGGAGTACTATATGGTAAAGAACTCTTGGGGTGAGTATGGTGACTACAAGGGAACATGGTATATGACCAAGGCTTTCGTAGCTTACAAGACAATGGACTTCATGGTAAACAAGAATGCCATTCCTAAGGATATCCGCAAGAAGCTCGGCATCTAATTTATTCAAAATTAAACAGAACCAAAGGCAGCAAACAGTAGAGTTTGCTGCCTTTTTGTTTACCTGCAAGTATTATTTTTACTTAAATCTAGGTATTTTTAAATAAAATACTTCATAAACATTTTCGATTGTCACTTTATTTTCGTAACTTTGGGGGCAGAAATAAAAAATAATTAAAATGACATTTTTAAATGGAATTACGAAGAACCGACACCAGAGCTGGAGAAATCGGCTAAAGAACTAGCCGACAAACTCAGTATCAGCCCTATCCTAGCCAAGCTTCTCATCCATCGAGGCATTACGACAGAATCTGCAGCCAAGCGGTTTTTCCGCCCCCAGCTGTCTGATCTCATCAATCCATTCCTGATGAAGGATATGGATATCGCTGTAGATCGCCTCAACGATGCAATGGGAAGAAAGGAGCGCATCATGGTCTATGGAGACTATGACGTGGATGGATGCACGGCTGTAGCATTGGTGTACAAGTTTCTGCAACAGTTTTATTCCAACATTGATTACTACATACCAGACCGATACGACGAAGGCTATGGAGTAAGCAAAAAGGGAATAGACTTTGCGCACGAAACAGGTGTAAAACTCATCATTATCCTGGATTGCGGCATCAAAGCTATCCAGGAGATAGAATATGCCAAGAGTCTTGGCATAGACTTCATCATCTGCGATCATCATGTCCCTGACGACGTGATGCCACCAGCTGTGGCCATACTTAACCCCAAACGCCCGGATGATCCGTTCCCATTCAAACATCTCTGCGGTTGTGGCGTAGGATTCAAGTTCATGCAGGCTTTTGCCAAGAACAACAACATTCCTTTCTCACGCCTCATCCCATTACTCGACTTCTGTGCCGTGAGCATAGCTGCCGACATAGTGCCTGTAGTGGATGAAAACCGAATCCTTGCCTTCCACGGACTCAAACTTCTCAATACCAATCCAAGTATCGGACTCAAGGCGATTATCGATATCTGCGGACTCAACGGAAGAGAGCTGTCTATGAGTGACATTGTCTTCAAGCTAGGACCACGCATCAATGCATCAGGACGTATGGAGAACGGCAAGGAAAGCGTGGATCTGCTGGTAGAGCGAGACTTCGGTCAGGCTCTGAAAATGGCAAAGCACATCAATGAGTACAACGAACAACGCAAGGACATAGACAAGCAGATGACAGAAGAAGCCAATCTAATCGTGTCACGACTGGAGACACAGAAACACAACTCCAGCATCGTACTCTATGATGAAGGTTGGAAAAAGGGAGTCATCGGCATCGTTGCATCCCGACTTACGGAAATCTACTTCCGTCCTACCGTGGTACTGACCCGTGACGGAGACCTTGCAACAGGTTCGGCTCGCAGCGTAACAGGATTCGATGTATATTCTGCCATCAAGAGTTGCCGCGACCTGCTTATCAACTTCGGAGGTCACACCTATGCCTGCGGACTTACGATGAAATGGGAAAACGTGAAGGAGTTTAGAGACAGATTCCACCAGTACGTGGCAGAACATATCGCTCCCGAACAGACGGAAGCGATGCTCAACATAGATGCGATGATAGACTTCAAGGACATAACGAAGCAGCTGCACGCAGATTTAAAGAAGTTCTCACCTTTTGGTCCATGCAATAGCAAACCCGTATTCTGCACGCAGAACGTATATGATTACGGCACCAGCAAGGTGGTGGGCAGAGAGCAAGAGCATATCAAACTGGAATTGGTAGATTCTAAATCGAGTACCGTAATGAACGGAATTGCCTTCGGGCAAAGCGCGGCTGCCCGATACATCAAAAGCCGCCGCAGTTTCGACATTGCATACACCATTGAGGACAATATTTTCAAGAAGAATCAAGTCCAACTTCAAATAGAGGCTATCAGGCCAAATGACTAAGAAAAAATGGCAGATCAATTTCAACTTATTCTGCAAAAGTATTGGGGGTATCCTGATTTCCGAGGCATTCAACGCAATATCATCGAAAGCATTGCCTGCGGACGGGATACCCTCGGTCTTATGCCGACAGGTGGCGGCAAATCCATCACATTCCAGGTGCCTGCCTTGGTCAAGGAAGGTGTATGTATCGTTATCACCCCTCTCATCGCCCTGATGAAAGACCAGGTACAGCATCTTAGAGAACGAGGTATACTGGCTGATGCCATCTATGCAGACAAATCGAGAAACGAAATTCTTCAGACGCTCGACAACTGTATCTTCGGGGGCGTAAAGATTCTCTACGTTTCACCAGAACGACTCGCATCAGAACTCTTTCAGACCAAGCTCAAACACATCCATGTAAGTTTCATCACAGTAGATGAAGCCCATTGTATCAGCCAATGGGGCTACGATTTCCGCCCTTCTTACCTGCAGATAGCCAAAATCAGGGAAATGATTCCCCAGGTACCTATCCTTGCTCTTACAGCGACTGCGACTCCAGAAGTTGTGGATGATATACAGGAAAGACTCCATTTTACAGAAAAGAATGTGTTTAAGATGAGCTTCGAACGCAAGAACCTCGCTTATGTTGTACGCAACACTTCCAATAAGCAGGGTGAAATGGTGCATATCCTGCAAAGCGTGAAAGGCTCAGCCATAGTCTATGCCCGAAGTAGAAAACGCACCAAGGAAATGGCTGAACTATTGTCTAAGAAAGGTATTTCCGCCACCTTTTACCACGCCGGACTCGCTCCTGATGAGAAGGATGTGCGACAGAAAGCCTGGCAGGCAGACGAAGTAAGGGTGATGTGCGCCACAAACGCCTTTGGAATGGGAATAGACAAACCCGATGTGAGGATGGTGATTCACATAGACTGTCCCGATTCACTTGAGGCTTACTTCCAGGAGGCTGGACGTGCCGGAAGAGATGGGGAGAAATCCTATGCAGTACTGCTTTTTGACAGAAGCGACGAGTCGAAACTCAAGAAACGAATAGATGATACCTTTCCTCCTAAAGAAATGATACAGGACGTTTACGAACATCTTGCCTACTTCTACCAGATAGGTGTAGGTAGCGGATGTGGCAAGACCTTCGAGTTTGACATTGATAAATTCTGCATCACCTACAAGTTTTTCCCTACCAAAGTAGATTCGGCACTCAGGATTCTTGAACGAAGCGGCTATCTGCACTACGAGGACGATCCAGACGGTAAAGCCCGCATTATGTTTCTCCTGGGAAGAAACGAACTTTATATACTCGATCAACTTCCTCCTACACAGGAGGCGGTCATCACAGCATTACTGCGCAGCTACGGCAGTCTGTTTGTAGATCTTACCTTCATCGACGAGCATCTTATTGCCCGCCAGGCGGAGTTAAACATCCAGCAGGTATATTTTGCATTAAAGAACCTGGCAGCCCGCCACATCATCAAATTCATTCCCCGCCGCAAGATACCTTTCATCAGCTATACACGCGACCGAGTAGATGGCAACAAGGTACAGATTCCGCAAGAGGTATGGGAAGGCCGAAGAGAGCAATATATGAAGCGTATTCAAAGCATGCTGCAATATGCCAAAAATGATGAGATATGCCGCTCACGCCAGTTGCTCGCCTATTTTGGTGAACATAATGAAACGAAATGCCAGCAGTGTGATGTTTGCCTGGCGAAGGAAACGGAAGAGAAAGAAAAGGAATTTCGCAGAAAGATTGCAGAAGAAGAAATCATCATAGAAGACCTCAAAGTCATAGAAAAACGAAAGGATGATTGAAAAGATAAAAGGATGATTGGAAGCCGAAAGGATGATTGGAAAAGCAACCTCCTTTCGGCTTTATCATATACGTAAAAGGGAGCGACCCATCGCGGACCGCTCCCTTTATAACATTATGTACGAGAAAAAAATTAGTTATTCTCAGGACGAAGCTTACGTACAGTAACACCAGCCTGCCACATCTCCTTGTTGCGCATAGCCTCGAGTTCTGCGTTCAACTTCTCACGGTAATCAGCCTGAGAGTTCTTGTCGATAGAAATCTGAGCCTCATTACCAGTCTTAACAGAGTAATACAACCATTCCATAACAGGCTTGATAGCCTCACGGAAACGAGGAGCCCAATCAAGAGCACCACGCTGAGCTGTTGTAGAACAGTTAGCATACATCCAATCCATACCCTTAGCACCGAAGAGAGGGCCAAGGCTCTGAGTCAACTCCTCAACAGTCTCGTTGAATGCCTCAGATGGAGAGTGACCATTCTCACGGAGTACATCGTACTGAGCCTCCAAGAGACCCTCGATAGCACCCATCAAAGAACCACGCTCACCAGTAAGGTCAGAAGTAGCCTCACGCTGGAATGTAGTCTTGAACAGATAACCTGCACCGATACCGATACCGAATGCAATAGTCTTTTCCTCTGCTTTACCAGATGCATCCTGATATACAGCGTAAGAGCAGTTCAAGCCACGACCCTCGCAGAACATAGTGCGGAGAGAAGTACCAGAACCCTTAGGTGCAACCATAATAACATCAATATCCTTAGGTGGAACAACGCCTGTGCGATCGCTCCAGTTGATAGCGAAACCATGTGAATAATACAAAGTCTTACCTGCTGTGAGGTGTGGCTTAATTTTTGGCCAGCAAGCAATCTGACCGGCATCAGAAAGCAACATACAGATGATAGTACCCTTCTCAGCAGCTTCCTCGATAGAGAACAAAGTCTTGCCTGGTACCCAGCCATCCTTCAAACACTTCTCGTAGGTCTTACCCTGACGCTGTCCGACGATGACGTTGAAACCATTATCGCGAAGGTTGCAAGCCTGACCAGGACCCTGGATACCGTAACCGATAACTGCGATAGTTTCGTTCTTCAATACTTCACGTGCTTTCTCCAATGAAAATTCATGACTAGTGACAACAGTTTCCAGTACGCCACCGAAATTCATTTCTGCCATAATTGTAACTTAATTTTTGTGCGGCTTGCCTATTGTGGAGCCGCGGGTTATACTTGTCCATACGGATGCGAGCTGTATTCTTATCCAAAGAGAGCCTGTTTGATCCGTCCACCACCTACACGAGGAAGCGGCACTGGGTTTATTTTTTATTTCGAGTGCAAAGGTAATGAATTTCTATGAAACCACCAAATTTTTCTTTCATTTTTTTATAAATTTCACCTTACTTCTTACAACTTCCACCTCAATATCGCTATTTTGGCTTATTTTTGTTATTTTTATGCAAAATTCTTCCATTTTTTGAGGTTCGTTAACAGAAGCTTCTTTTTCTGTTTTTCCCCCATCACCCACCTTCTCTACGTAGAAATTCAGCTGATCGCCCTGATGACTCTCTGCTACGTATGCGATTTCGAAGCGCTGTAAAAAAATGAGTCTTGTAATAATCCAGGTCAAAAAGATCGAGTACATGCTCGATATATTTCACAGAATTAATATGGCCATTTACATCTACATCATTATAATAGGTATGAATAGTACGTACCAATTCTGCATCTTTACCCATCTTGACACGAGAGCTGGCAGCAATAGGACAAGGTTTCTCTGTTTCTATATATTCCTTGATAAGTCCATCATGGATACTGAAAATATCCACTGGCTGACGGGTCTCAGTATCAATCATCGCCCAGACACTTTTACCATAGCCATATACCTTCTCTGCTTCAGAACCATCCGAAACAGATGAACAGATCTTAAAGTTTCGGCTAGTGAAGTACTTCATCGCACTCTCTACCCAGGTCTCTACATAAAACTTATCATAAGACTTTGGCATTTCCTGCATCTCGATAGCGAGACGACTCAAGACCCAGGTTTTGTGTCGGGGCATCAGATAGTTCATTCCATAACCACGATCGTTACTATGGAAATCGGCAGCATTCAGAAGATGATTTCCCAAATGCCCCATAAACAGACGACTTGTAAAATCGCAATGGAAAGGTTCTGCCAGAAACTCGTAGCAACCTACCTTATCTAATAATTCCTGTTTCATATTCTTCGGTTTTTGATTTATTGTTTTATACCTTATTATATATATAACGAAGCCACCTATATCTTTATTACATACAAGAAACTAAAAATCCCTCTGCTCTTGGTCTTCCAACCAGGTAAGCAAAGGGATTTTCCTCGTTTAAATCTGTTTGTTCCAGAATCAATATATTCTTTCAGAATTCCTGTCCGAGACTATTCTTCTGAATTCTTTTTCAGATAATCAGAGATAGGCTCATCGAAGCTTCTTGTAACGGCAATTCTACCACTTCTACTGTACTGCAAAAGACAATCGAAACTGTTGAGCTGATGGAAAAGATCAGCGATATCCTCAGTAAGACCCGCCAAGAGCACAGTACTGTAGGTAGGATTCACCTCCATCATACGGGCATCGTGCTTGCGAATAGTACGGGAAACCTCAGGATTCTCCAAGAGAATAGGAGTAGAAATCTTGTAGAGTGCTACCTCGTGGATGAAAATCTGATCATCTGCATAATAATCACTCTTCACCACATCAATTTTCTTCTCTATTGCCTTGTTGATTTTCTCAATCTGCTCAGCATCACTCCATACCGTGATAGTATATTTGTGGATGTTCTTGATACTGCTAGCCGACACATTCAAGCTCTCGATATTCACCTGTCTTCTTGTAAATACAGCGGTAATCTGATTCAGGATACCTGCAATATTCTCAGAATAGACAAGCAATGTATATAATTTCTTATCGTTGTTATTCTCCATTTTATTTCTATTATTTAAAATGCATAGTTACACCTTATTATATATATAGCCGAAAGCCATTAATAGTGGAGCTCAAGCAGCATTTCGTCCACACTCTTTCCCGGCAGAGTCATAGGAACAATATCCTCATCTTCCTTGATGGCGCATTCCAAAAGGTAAGGTCCCTTGGTGCTGATCATCTTCTCAACCTTCGCCTTCAGATCCTTGCGGTCGATTACCACATCGTAAGGAATGCCATAAGCCTTGGCAATTTCCTCATAACGAGGGTTCAGCATATGGGTGAAAGAGCGACGTCCCTCAAACATCAAATCCTGCCACTGGCGTACATTGCCCAGATAGTTATTGTTCAAGAGAATCATCTTCACTGGTGCCTGCTGCTCCATGATGGTACCCAATTCCTGGATGTTCATCTGGAAACCGCCATCACCGAAGAAACAGCAGATGGTACGGTCTGGTGCGCCGAATGTTGCACCAATAGCAGCAGGAAGACCAAAGCCCATGGTTCCGAAACCACCACTGGTAACAATACTCAGTTTCTTGGTGAACTTGAAGTAGCGGCTACTGATCATCTGGTTCTGACCTACGTCGTTCACGAGAACAGCCTCATTATTGGTAGCTTCAGTCACCACATTGGTCACCTCACCCATCAGCAGAGGGCCTTCAGTAGGATGAATATCCTTCTCGATAACCTTCTCCTGCTCCTGCTTGCGATATTCCTCGAAGGAATCTCTCCACTCGCGATGAACATTCTTGTTCAAGAGACGAGTGATGGCAGGCAACGTCTGCTTGCAATCGCCAATCACAGCCACATCAGTCTTGATGACTTTATCGATTTCCGACTTATCAATATCAAGATGGATAATCTTAGCCTGCTTGGCATATTTGGAAGGAACACCCGTGATACGGTCACTGAATCGCATACCGATGGCAATGAGCACATCACACTCCTGAGTCTTCATATTGGTAGCATAAGAACCATGCATACCGAGCATACCCATATTAAGCGGATGGTTGCTAGGAAGAGCAGAAAGACCGAGCAGGGTACGACCAGCCGGGATATCAGCCTTCTCAAGGAATTCAACCAGTTCATTATGAGCACCACCCAGTTCTACGCCATGACCGACGAGAGCGAAAGGGCGCTTTGCCTGATTGATGAGTTCAGCAGCTTCAGCTACAGCCTTTTCATCAATCTTCGGATATGGATTATAAGATGTAACCTTCTCACATTTCACCGGTTCCCACTCACAAGTAGCAATCTGGGCATTCTTGGTGAAGTCGAGTACTACTGGTCCCGGACGACCGCTACGAGCGATAAAGAAGGCACGGCTTACAGCCCATGCCACATCCTCAGGACGACGAATCTGATAAGACCACTTAGAGATAGGCTGGGTAACGCCCACCAGGTCAACTTCCTGGAAGGCATCAGTACCCAAAGCGCCCACACCCACCTGTCCGGCGATGACCACGATAGGTGTAGAATCCATCATGGCATCCGCAATACCGGTGAGCGTATTAGTTGCTCCAGGACCACTAGTAACGAGAGTAACACCCACTTCGCCGCTGACTCGGGCGTAGCCCTGTGCAGCGTGAGCAGCAGCCTGCTCGTGACGAACCAAGATGTGATCGAACATCTTCTTCTCTCCTCTCGTGTAACCATACAGTGCATCAAACACTGGCATGATGCTACCACCGTGGTAACCGAGATCGGTCTTAACCCTTCGTATGCAGGGAGCGCATCAATGCTTCAGCTCCTGTTA
>ENA-OQKA01000169-OQKA01000169.1-human-gut-metagenome-genome-assembly--contig:-NODE-169-length-20775-cov-6.529785_pt1 | contig 20775 bp, 19 predicted proteins | sample MGYA00242644_ERZ504789 | MGnify/ENA primary metagenome ERZ504789 (study PRJEB26092, sample SAMD00036423) | human gut metagenome | host: Homo sapiens | study: EMG produced TPA metagenomics assembly of...
GCTAAACCCCCACGGTAGACAGTAATAAACACCCCAAGCGGCGACTCGGCTCTCGCTGGGGTGTTTATTGCGTAAGAAAGTGGTGGACCTGACAAGATTCGAACTTGTGACCTCCCGGTTATCAGCCGGACGCTCTAACCAACTGAGCTACAGGTCCATCGCGCAAGGGATATATTAGACGAGTCGTTACGCGCGCGTCAACAACTTTTTTGAAAATCTTTGGAGGGTGTTCGCCCCGGCCGCACTGCGGCATGTGAAGTCGCCTGCTCGGACAGTCCTGACTCGCGCAGAGAGCACATTAAGTGCTCTCTGGCTCGTGCGGAACTCGCGATCGACTTCGCATGCCGCCGTGCGGCCGGGGCGAACGCGAGTCCCGAGGTTTTCAAAAAAGCGGTCGGCGCGCAGTGCGCCGACCGCCGATATATGGGGTCTGATATTTTCTACCAGCTAGGGCCTCTTACTCGTCTAGGAGATCCTCTGGCATGTCGTTGCCGTCGCCTAGGTCGACTGGGGTATTTTCGGCATCGACCGTTGCCTCGGCCTCGGCGCCTTCGCCTTCGGGCTTTTCCTTAGCTGCCGTCATGCGGGCGACAGCGCACACACGGTCGTTGTCGTCGACGGTCATCATCTTGACGCCCTGGGTGGCTCGGCCGGTCTGGCTAATCTCATCGGTCTTGACGCGAATGACCGTCGCGCCTTCCGTCACGATGAACAGCTCGTGCTGCGGACCCACCGTCTTCATGGCCGCGAGGTTTCCCTTGCGCTCGGTCATCTGGATGGTGTAGACGCCCTGGCCGCCGCGGTTCTGCTCCGGATAGTCCGCGACCGGCGTGCGCTTGCCGTAGCCGCGCTCGGTGATGACAAACAGGTCGCCGTTGCCGTTGGTAACCTCCATACCCAAAACGCTCACGCCGTCCTTCATGCTAATACCGCGAACGCCGCTGGTGTCGCGTCCCGTGGCGCGAACCTGGTCCTCGGGGAACATGATCGCCTTGCCCGCAGTGGTGGCCAGGATGATCTTGTCGCCCTCGCGCACACGGCGCACGGCGAGCAGCGCGTCGTCGTCTCTCAGATTGATGGCGATCAGGCCATCACGGCGGCTGCGGTCGTAAGCGCTCATCACGGTCTTCTTGACCATGCCGCTCTTGGTGGCAAACATCAGGTACTCGTCGGCGGGGAACTCGCGGCAGCTGATGACACTCGCGATCTTCTCGCCTTCCTCAAAGGGCAGCAGGTTGACGATCGCGGTGCCGCGCGCCTGGCGCGTACCCACCGGCAGCTCGTGCACCTTCAGGCGGTAGACCTTGCCCTTGCTCGAGAAGAACAGCACGTACTCGTGCGTGGACGCGATAAACATCTCGTCGATGACGTCGTCCTCTTTAAGGTTGACGCCCGACACGCCCTTGCCGCCGCGCTTCTGGGCGCGGTAGGCAGCCACCGGGATGCGCTTCACGTAGCCGGTGTGGGTGATGGTCACGACCATGTCCTCGTCGGCGATGAGGTCCTCGACATCCAGATCCTTTTCGACATGGCTGATCTCGGTGCGGCGTTTGTCGCCGAACTTTTCGAAATCTCGCGCATCTCCTCCTTGATGACGCCCAGGATCTTCTCCTCATGCGCCAGCAGGTCCTCGTAGTAGGCGATGGCGCGGCGCAGACCGTCCAGCTCTTCCTGGATCTTGTCGCGCTCCAGGCCAGTCAGGCGGCGCAGCTTCATCTCGAGGATGGCCGTGGTCTGCTCGGGCGTAAAGCCAAAGCGCTCGATCAGGCGGCCGCTTGCCTCGGAGTCGGTCTGCGAGGAACGGATAATGCTGATGACCTCGTCGATATGGTCGAGAGCCATCAAGTAGCCCTCGAGGATATGGGCACGTGCCTGGGCCTTCTTAAGGTCAAAGCGAGTGCGGCGGGTGACGACGTCGACCTGGTGGTCGATGTAGTGCTGCAGCATCTCGCGCAAGCTCAGGCATTTGGGAACGCCGTTGACGAGTGCCAGGTTGTTGGCGCCAAAGGTCGTCTGCAGCGAGGTGTACTTATACAGGTTGTTGAGCACGACCTGCGGAATGACGCCCTTCTTGAGCTCGATGACCAGACGGATGCCCTTTTGGTTGGACTCGTCGCGCATGTCCGAGATGCCCTCGATGCGCTTGCGTTTACGAGCTGGGCGATCTTCTCCTGCAAGGTGCCCTTGTTGACCATGTAGGGAATCTCGGTAAAGACCAGGCGGCTGCGACCGGTCTTGGTGGATTCCACGTGGGCCTTGGCACGCACGGTAATGGAGCCGCGACCGGTCTCGTAGCTCTGCCTAATGCCGGCGCTGCCCATGATGATGGCGCCGGTGGGGAAGTCCGGACCGGGCATGATCTGCATAAGCTCGTCGACGGTGGCGTCGGGATTGTCGATCAGGTAGCAGGTGGCCTCGATCGCCTCGGTGAGGTTATGCGGGGCGATATTGGTGGCCATGCCGACGGCGATGCCCTGACTACCGTTGACCAGCAGGTTGGGAAAGCGCGCGGGCAGCGCCACGGGCTCGGCGAGCGACTCGTCGTAGTTGGGCTGCCAGTCGACGGTATCCTTTTGCAGGTCGCGCAGCAGCTCCATGGCAGGCTTTGCCAGGCGGCTCTCGGTATAACGCATGGCCGCCGCGCCGTCGCCATCGATGTTGCCGAAGTTGCCGTGGCCATCGATGAGCGGTGTGCGCATGGAGAACCACTGCGCCAGACGAACCATGGCCTCGTAAACCGCGAAGTCACCGTGCGGATGGTACTTGCCGATAACTTCTCCGACCGTCCAGGCCGACTTCTTATGCGGGCGGTTGGGGTAGATGCCGCTCTCGTTCATGGCGTACAGGATGCGGCGGTGCACCGGCTTTAGTCCGTCGCGCACGTCCGGCAGGGCGCGCGCCGTGATGACCGACATCGAGTACTCGATGAACGACTGCTTCATCTCGCGGCCGAACTCTGAAATCTGGAGCTGACCGCCGTTGATGTCCTCGCCGGCCGAAGCGCCACGATCGACCGCGCCGAAGCTCTCCTCGAGCTCGGCGTCGTCATCCTCATCATCTTCATCCTCGGCGTCGGGGTTATAGGAATCCGGATCGCCGTCCTCGCCCTGCTCGGCGCGGGCGAGTAGGCGCTTCAGATCATCGGGCATGCCGGCGTCGCCGGCCTCGTCCATACCCTCGTTGTTGTTGATATCGTCTGCCACGTTACCTCCTCTTAAGCGTCAAGGAACCGAGCATCATGCGCATGCTTTTCAATGTACTCGCGGCGATAGCCGACCTCGGAACCCATGAGCTCGCGCACGGCGCGGTCCGCCACCACGGCGTCCTCGATCGACACGCGCTGCAGGATACGGGTCTTGGGGTCCATCGTCGTCGAGGCAAGCTGCTTGGGGTCCATCTCGCCCAGGCCCTTGTAGCGCTGAACGGTATAGCCCTTGCGCTTCTTGGTGATCTTGCCGTCCTTGGCCTTGCCGTCCTCGTCGTTGTCGTCGGGGTTCAGGCCCAGGCTCTGAATGGTGTCGCGCAGAATCTCGTCTTCGGGCTGGCGGCCGTTGGGATACACGTAATGGATCTTGTTGCGTACCTTAATGCCAAAGATGGGCGGGCAGGCAACATAGACATAGCCGGCATCGATCAGCGGGCGCATGTACTTGTAGAAGAACGTCAGCAGCAGGATGCGGATATGCGCACCGTCAACGTCTGCATCGGTCATGATGATGATCTTGTGGTAGCGCGCCTTGCTGATATCGAAGTCGCCACCGTCGCCGGCGCTCGTCGTGACGCCGCAGCCGATCGCGGTGATCAGGGATTGGATGGTGTCGCTCGAGAACGCGCGGTGGTCACCCACGCGCTCGACGTTCAAAATCTTGCCGCGCAGGGGCAGAATCGCCTGGATGTCTCGGCGACGGCCGTCCTTGGCCGAACCGCCTGCCGAGTCGCCCTCTACGATAAAGAGCTCGGTCAGCTCGGCATCGCGTACCGAGCAGTCGGCGAGCTTGCCGGGCAGCGACGCCGTCTCGAGCAGGCTCTTGCGGCGGGTCGCCTCACGCGCCTTGCGGGCGGCGTTGCGGGCCTTGCATGCCTGCTGGGCCTTCTTGACGATCTCGCGGGCGGGTTTGGGATGCTCCTCCAGATAATCGGTCAGCCCATCGGTCACGATCTTGAGCGTGAGCGCGCGCATGTAGGAACTGCCGAGCTTGGCCTTGGTTTGGCCCTCAAACTGCGGGTCGGGCAGCTTGACCGAGATGACGGCCGAAAGCCCCTCGCGCACGTCGTCGCCGCTCAGGTTGGCCTCCTTCTCCTTGAGTAGGTTCTGCTTGCGAGCGTAATCGTTGATCACGCGGGTGAGAGCGGTGCGGAAACCCTCGAGATGCATGCCGCCCTCGGGGGTGTAGATGTCGTTGGCAAACGACATGACGTTCTCGCCGTAGCCGGCATTCCACTGCAGGGACACCTCGACCTCGCCCATCTTGGTCACGGGCGCATCCGGATCCGACTTGCCCTCGATATAGATGGGCTCCTTGAAGGCCTCGGGAACGTCTTTGCCGTCGTTGAGGAACTTGACGAAGTCGATGATGCCGCCCTCGTAGCAGAACTCCTCCACGTGGGGAGTCGCCTCGCGCTCGTCGGTCAGCACAATCTTTAGATTCTTATTGAGGAACGCCGTCTCCTGCAGACGGTTGTGCAGCGTATCGAAATCGTAGACACAGGTCTCGAAAATCTCGTCGTCGGGCCAGAAGCTGACGGTGGTACCCGTCGAACCCGAGGTGCCCACGACCTCCATCTTCTTGACGGTCTTGCCGCGCGAGAACTCCATCTCGTAGACGCTGCCATCACGGCGCACCTGCACGACCACGCGCTTGGACAGTGCGTTGACGACGGAGATGCCCACGCCGTGCAGTCCGCCCGAGACCTTGTAGGCCGAGTTATCGAACTTACCGCCGGCGTGCAGGATCGTCATAACGACCTCGAGCGTCGGGATCTTTTTGATGGGATGCTCGTCGACGGGGATGCCTCGCCCGTTGTCGACGACCGTGATGGAGTTGTCGGCGTGGACCGTCACGTGAATCTCGGTGCAGAAACCGGCCATGGCCTCGTCAACGGAGTTGTCAACGATCTCCCACACCAGGTGATGCAGGCCGCTGGCGCTCGTCGAGCCGATATACATGCCCGGGCGCTTACGAACGGCCTCGAGACCTTCGAGAATCTTAATCTCGCCGCCATCGTAATCGTTTTCGTTTGCCACACGTCCTCCTTCAGCTAAGAAAATGTGTACAGCCTTACTAGTTTATCGTAAAAAAATACCCTCGGGAGCGAGGGTATTTGGCTCTACAAGGCCACCAGATGCGATTTAAGGCTCTTTCTCGCTTTGCACGCCCTTGGCCCACTCGGCACTGGCTCTCATGGCATTCTCGAGGGCCTCGCGCAGTTTTTGGTCTTCGATGGGCGCCACTTGGCGCTCGATCTCACCGCGTTCGGCTTCGCTTAGATCGGCGTGCGGAACCGGCGGTCGCTCGGTCACGGCCGGGCGCAGGCGCTCCTTGGCAGCCGGCGGCGTGTGACCGGGCGCGGTCGTTTTGAACACCAGGCCGTCCACATGCGCGCCGGCCCGCTCCATGCGCGCCCGGATGATCTCGCGCAGCAGCGTCATCTCCTGCGTCCACGAGGGCGAATCGAGATACACCAGCAGCTCATTGGACTCGGGCAGGTAGCGCAGGCCCGTCACGTGGCGTCCCTCGCGCGTGCCCGAGCACACCGCATTCCAGGCACGATAGACCGCGCGCGACTCCTCGGCAGCCTCCATTTGCGCGCGGCGCTCAGGTGTCGCGGCCGCCAGGATGCGCTGACGCTCGGCATCCAAAAAGCCGCCAAAGGCAACCGTTCCGTTCTCGCGCTCGTAATTAGCACGCCTCACCCATGCTCACCACCTTGGCTCGTTCAAGCAGGTCATCAGTAAAGTACCCCAAGTTGGTGGTGGTTATGACCGTCTGGATGTCATCACCGATCAGCTGCAGAAAAGCGCCTCGGCGCCCGGCATCGAGCTCGCTCATCACGTCGTCCAAAAGCAGCAGTGGCGCGGTGCCCAGGATATCGCGCGCCACGGCCACTTCTGCCACCTTCCAGGCAAGCACCAGCGTTCGCTGCTGCCCTTGGCTGGCAAACGAACGGGCAGATCGACCCGCAACGGTAAACTCAATCTCGTCGCGATGCGGACCCACAAGCGTCACGCCGCGGCGCATCTCCTCATCGGCACGCTCATCGAGGGCCGCGAGCATATGCTCGTACGCCCAGCCCTTAAGTTCCTCGCGCCCCTCGGTTTGAGGCAAATCCCCCAGTGTGGACACATAGGACACGCCTGCGTCCTCACCGGACGCCACCTGCCCATACGCGGCGCGCACATGGCCCGCCAGTCGGTCGAGCAGGGCCAAACGATGCACGAGCAGGGCGGACCCGGCGCGAGCGATGGAGTCATTCCATGCGCCGAGCATCTCGCGGCAGCACCAGGACTCCTTGAGCAGGGCGTTGCGCTGCGTCACGCAACGCCCGTAGGTGCTCGCCAGGTCGGCGTAACGGGCGCTCAGTTGCACGCCAAAGTCGTCGAGGGCGGCCCGACGCACGCTGGCACCGCGTTTGACCATATCCAGATGATCGGGGCAAAAAAGCACGCTCGGCAAAACCCCGCGCACGCCGGCGGCCGAACATCTCTTGCCGTTACGGCTAAACGAGCGCTTGCCGTCCTCAACGCCCAGCCCCATATCGAGCACGCGGCCATCGCCCTCGAGTCTCAACTCGAGCCTGCACGAGCCCGTGCCGTCGTGCACGAGCTCGGTAGCGGTGGGATGCCTAAACGAGGCGCCGCTCGTCAAAAGCTGCAGCGCCTCTATAAGGTTGGTCTTTCCCGCCGCGTTGGGTCCCGCAAGCACCGTCACGCCTTCGTCCAGGTCAAGACGGTAGCTATCGAAACTGCGGTAGCGCGCGACGGAAAGGTTGCGGGCAAACATGGTCATGGCGCAGCGCTAGATGCGAACCGGCATGACCAGGTACAGATAGTTGATCTTGTCGTAGGACTTAAAGATACCCGCCTGCGAGTAGCTCTTGAGCTCCAGCGTGATCTCCTTCTCCTTGGATAGGGCATTGAGGCAGCCAAAGATGTAGTGGTAGTTAAAGGCGATGGTGCCCGACTCGCCCTCGGCCTCGACATCGATTGTCTCCTGCGCCAGATCCTGGTCATTGGAGATGGAGGACAGGCCCATCTGGCCGTTCTCGACATCGATCTCGAACTTGACTGCGGGGTTCGCGCTCGCGATGACCGCCACGCGCTTGAGGGCGGCATTAAAAGCCGCCACGTCGATCTTGACGCTCGTCACGCACGAATCGGGGATGAGCTGCTTGTAGTTGGGGTACACGCCCTCGATACGGCGCGACACGTAGGTGGTGTTGCCGGCCTCAAAGACAACCTGGGTGTCCGCGGCGCCGATCATGATGGTCGCCTGGCTGGCCATGATGCTCAGGGCGTCGTTGAAGGCGTCGGCCGGAACGTTGAGCTCAAAGGACCCCTCGAGCGTCGAGGTCTCGACCTGGGTGTCGCATACAGCCAGACGGAAGGAGTCGGTTGCCACCAGGCGCACGGTGTTGTTCTCGACCTTCATGTGCACGCCGCCCAGGATGGGGCGGGCCTTATCGGTCGAAGTGACGCGCCACACGCGGCCGACCATCTCGGACAGGATATCGGTCGGGAGCTCCACCGCACTTTCGATGGCATAGGCGGGGAACTCGGGGAAATCGTTGGCGTCGAGCGTGTTGAGGCGGAAGGAGCTCTTCTCGCATCCGATCAGCACCTGACGCTCCGAGAGCTCAAAGGTAACCGGGGCGTCGGGAAGGGTCTTCGTAATGTTCGAGAGCATCTTGCAGGGAATCACCATCTCGCCCTCTTCTTCGACATGCGCGGCAATGCGATGACGAATCGAGATGGTGTAGTTAGAGGTTTGGAATTCCAAGATGCCGTCCTGCGCCTTAACGAGCACGCCCGACAGGATGGGAAGGGTAGATGCCGAAGCGACGCCTTTCATAACGACGCCGATGGCTTGCGTGAGCGAGCTTTGGCTGACGGTGAACTTCATCTTTTAATACCTTTCTATAGATATAAATATCTTAATAATAGTAATAGCACTGACGAAACTGTTGATTACTCCCAAAAGCGCTGGTCAACCCCAAAAAGAGAATCGACAGCGCCCTGTGCGCAACCGACCGTGTTTTCCACGTTCAAAACCTGCGGAAAACTTTTCATCGCCTTGTGGCGAGTTTTAGACATGTTATGCCCGGCGTTTCGACAAGTTTTCAACAGGTGTCTCTATTTCCCTACGAGCGCAGTGTAATTTTATCTCGCAGCGATTTGAGATCCTCGGTTATGGTGCGGTCTTCCTGAATCATCTTCTGAACCTTTTTATAGCTCGTACTGACGGTTGAGTGGTTGCGGTTGCCAAACTCCGCGCCCACCGCCGTAGTCGTCATCTCGCACATCTCGATGGCCAGATATATGGCGATATGGCGGGCTTTGGCTATGTTGGCGTTGCGGCGCGGGCCGATGAGTTCCTCGTGCGTCACGCCGTACTGCTCTTCAATGACAGACTGGACCGTCTGCACGTTGATCTTTTTGGCCGACGTATCGAAGTACTGGCTTGCGATGGCGTCGATGTCGTCGAAACTGAGCTCGCTGCCCTCGCGTTCGCGGTCTCCTGCCTCGCCGGCGCAGCGTTCGCAGAAGCTCTCGAGTTCGCGGATGTTGGTTCCCGAGACTTCTGCCATGTGCTTAAAGTGCTCGTCGGTCAGATGCCCACCATCGCCGCCATAGGCCGCCAGCAGCGAGTCGTCACCCGCCTCGGGTGCGGCGGCTATCGTGTTCTCGTAGTAGCGCTGCAAGATCTTGTATTTCATCTCGTAGCTGGGCTCCGCCACCAAACAGAGCATACCGGCATTAAAACGGCTGGTAAGGCGCTCGTCCATGCTCAGGTCTTTGGGCGCACGGTCGGCTGCGATGACGACTTTTTTGTTGTTGCGGATAAACTCGTCCATGAGCTGGAAGAAGTAGTCCACGCTCGCGCGCTTGCCGATGATGTTTTGAATGTCGTCGATGATGAGCACGTCCACGTCGTGGTATGCCTGCATGATGGGGGCGTTGCTCTTCTTTTGGCGGTCGAACTCCGTCATCAGGTCATCGAGGTACGCCTGTGAGTTGGCGTACTTTACCTTGATCTCGGGCGACTTTTCGGCGAGCTCGTTTTTGATGGCGAGCAGCAGATGGGTCTTGCCCAGCCCCGATTTGCCATAGATGAACAGGGATGTGCATGTGCCGCGTTCGTCCGCGAGCGCGGCAAACTTGAGGGCTGAGCGATAGGCATGGCTGTTTTCTGGGCCGTAGACAAAGTTTTCGAAGGTGAATTTCGAGTTGGCCGCGAGCGGCGCGCCGTCGGTGTTCTGCTCGATCGGTGCCGCAGCTGCGGGGACGCTCATGGGCGATGTGGAGGCTGGTTTTGCACTCTTTGCAGGCGCCTCGCCTTTCATCTGGTTCATCATGCGGCGGAAATCGTCGGCCGAAAGCGTGTTTTTGATTGCGATGCCCGAATCCTCGCCCGGTGTTGCGTCGTGCGCGATAGGCATGTGCGTGGCAGCGGACATGGGGACCGCCGGCGTCGAGACGGTGGGCATGGTTTCACGGGAAACATCGCCGATTTGATGCTCGGGAGCCGACACTGTGGTGGTAGCTGGCGCCGCCGGGGGAACGACGGGTGCCGCGGGTGCGGCGTTATCTGCCGCGGAGCCCTGTGGTGCCACGATGTTGAGCGCAATCGGTGCAAAGGCGATCTCTTCCAGGTACGCCTCGATGGTCGGCTGATGCTTTTTGAGCTGAGCGATGGCAAATCGTGAGGGGGCCTCAATCGTCAAGGTGTCCTCGGTCAGGCTCACAGCACGCGATTGCCCCAGCATGTTGATGAGGCGCGCATCTTGGCCGTCGCGCTGACAAAAGGCGATGGCATCCCCCAGGATGATGCTTGCTTCCTCGTCCACTGTCTCTCCCGTTCCTTAAGCTTGGGCCCGCACGCGAGCGCTTCCGATTTCGGTCAGATGGTATTTCTGCCCATGTTTGACTATCAAGCCCGTCTGCGCCAAATCGTTGAGCGTGCGCGACCAGGTGGGTGCAGAGTTTCCAAACGCCCGCGCCAAGTCCGTCGCGCCGCACTCTTGATGTTGGGCCAGATACCCTAATGCAGCGTTGCCGCGTTCGCTTATAAACACGTCCGACTGCGGTTGTGCGTATTGATTCGCCGCATTAGGATACATCATTTGAGCTGCTGGTTGTTGAGAACTCTGCATGGGCGGCATCTGCTGTTGAAAACTTTGCGGCCACTGTTGGTAAGGCTGCGGCGGCATCTGCTGAGTCCAGGGGTTGAGGTTTCCCTGCGGCATCTGCTGATACGGCTGCTGGTACGGCTGAGGATACTGCTGTGGATACGGCTGGGCATATCCCTGCTGCGGCATATATTGGGGAGGATACCCTTGTGGGTACGGTTGGTAGCCCATTTGCGCGACGTTTGGCATGGCCGCCGTCTGCTGCACGGCGCCTGTGTCCGGATCTGCCGAGCCTATCCCCTCCGGCATGTTTTGCACTGGGTTGCCCAGCGGTGTCTGGGGGTCTTGCATGGGAAAACTTCCAGGCTGCTGCATCTGCTGCGCCACGGGCTGCTGTGCAAACGTGCTGGATAGGGGATACGCCGGCTGCTCCGTCTCGGGGCGCACGGCGGCCCCTCGCCCTCCGGCGCGCTCGATTTCCTGTACGCGCTTGGGATTCAGGCTTACCGTGACCACGGTGCCGTTGCCCATGTTGTCCTCGATGGATACAGCGCCGCCGGCGTTTTCCAGGTACTCCTGCACCATGGGAAACCCGGCTCCGGTTCCGCGGATGTATCGTTTCATGTTGCTGTTTGCGCTGGTAACGCCAAAGTCGAACGCGCGCTCCTTGTCGTCGATCCCCGGTCCCTGGTCTGCGAATCGGATGGTGTCGCCGCCGTCTAGGATCGAGATGATGGGCTCTGCAAAGTGGGCGTGGATAAAGTTTTCGACAATCTCGCGGATAACCATGAGCGAGATGTGCCCGCCCTGTTCTTTCATGCACTGGTAGACGGTGTTGGTTGTCTCTTCCAGATAGGTGCGCACGTCCTTAGGTTCGATGACGATGACGCGCGGCGTCGACAGCATGTCGTCATAGACCGCGATGCGTGCGGCATACATGGCAGCCTGCGTTTTCGCAGCGGCCTGCTCTTCCTCGCCACGCTTTTCGCGCACGCCGGTGATGTGCTCGTTGTCGGGTGCCGGGTCTCCGGAATCGACCATGGTGTAAAAGTCGTCAGACATGCCGCTCGCAATCTTTCAAAAGGTTTCGAACAAATAGTAGCTCACCGTGCAATGTTTCTCATCTTTCGACAACTTTTCAAAACCTGTTGAAAACTTTGGAAAACAGGCGAAAAGTTCTCAACATTGCCAACATGACCTGTCGAAAACTCGATGAAATATCGTGAAAAGTTGTAATGCGGCGCAAATTTCGGTTGAGCTTATGGGGGAACCGTGTGAACTGCGCGACCTTTTACCTTTGATTTCTTGACATTTGAACATTGATTTCCCTACAATCTTCAAGCTCACGTGTCTATATCTGCGTCCGCGCTCCCGCGGACACTCGAAATGCAGCAGGAGGAACTTAAGATGAAGCGTACGTATCAGCCTAATAAGCGTAAGCGTGCCAAGACCCATGGCTTCCGTGCCCGTATGGCCACCAAGGGTGGTCGTGCCGTGCTCGCCCGTCGCCGCGCCAAGGGCCGCAAGCGTCTCACTGTCTAGCAGCGATACACACATCTCGCATGAAGACTATTAAGTCTCGGCAAGATTTCGAGCATGTGTTCAGTCAGGGGCGTCGTTTCAATCACCCTCTGATTCGAATGACCATATGTGAATCGGTTGGCGAAGGCGACTCCGGAAGGGTCGCCTTCGTTGGTGCTAAACGGCTCGGTTGCGCAGTCGTGCGCAACCGTTCTAAGCGTGTGATGCGCGAGGCCGCCCGCAGCTGCGGATTTCCCGTTGCGGGTTATGACATCATCTTGTTCGCTACTCCCAAGACGAGGATCTCTTCGCCTCAGGAGATGGACAAGGCATTGCGTTCGCTTATGAAACGCGCCGGCGTTGCCGGGGAGGAGCGATGAGCAATCACGTTTTGCGACGTGTTGCCATCGCTCCTATTCGCATATATCAACAGGTTATTTCGCCCTTATTGCCTGACGCCTGCATTTATTACCCAACGTGCTCGCAATATGCCGTTCAGGCGATTGAGAAGTACGGTGTTTTGAGAGGCTGCTGGCTTGCCGTGAGGCGCATCGCTCGCTGCAATCCCCTGCACGTCGGCGGTTATGACCCTGTGCCCTAGCGGGCACTCGCTATCGGAGGAAAACTTACATGTGGGATTGGATCGTTAACATCCTTTTCGAGCTGCTCAAGCTCATCCAGACCTTTGCGGTCGACTGGGGCCTGTCCATCATCATCCTGGTGGTCATCATCCGTCTGCTGCTGACGCCGCTTATGCTCAAGTCGACCAAGTCGACGGCTCGCATGCAGGTGCTGCAGCCCAAGATGCTCGAGATCCAGGAGCGCTATGCCGACGATCCCCAGCGTCAGGCCGAGGAGATGCAGAAGTTCTACAGCGAGAACAAGTTCAACCCCATGGCTGGTTGTCTGCCGCTGTTAATCCAGATGCCTGTCCTGTTCGCCCTGTTTACGCTGCTGCGTAACCTGCCGAACTACTTTAGCGACGGCACGTTCTCGTTCTTCAATATCCTGCCTGACCTTACCACCACGCCGAGCGCTTCCTTTGCCGATGGCTTTATGGTTGCGCTGCCTGCGCTGGTTTGCCTGATTCTGTTCGCTGTCTTGACCCTGATTCCGCAGCTGTATATGTCACGCAATCAGACTGGTCAGCAGGCCCAGAGCATGCGCATGATGGCCGTTGTCATGACCGTCATGATGCTTTGGATGGGTTGGAGCCTGCCCGTCGGCGTTCTGCTGTACTACGACGTGTCTTCCGCCTGGCAGGTTGTCCAGCAGATCTTCGTGACGCAGAAGGTTATCGATAAGGCCAAGGCCGATGAGGAAGAGCGTCTTAAGAACGCTCCGCTGCAGGTCGAGGTTACTCGTCGCGAGAAGAAGCCGCGCCCGCACAAGAAGAAGTAGTGGGATAGTATTCTTATTTAGGTACCTAACTTTTGGAGTTCGTTATGTCTGAAGAGATCGTCGAGGATATGCTTGAGGAGGTTGCCCCGCGGGTCGCGGGCGATTATCCCGAGATTGCACAGCGTTACAAGGCTGGTGAAGAGCTGACCGATGAGGAGCTCGACACCATTGCCGATGTGGCTATTTCCATTCTGCGTTCCATCCTTTCGCACTTCGATGCGGCGAACTCACCCATCGATGAGTATGAGGGTGACGAGGGCGAGTTGATCCTGGACGTAACTGCTCCTGATCTTGCTGTTCTCATTGGCCGCCATGGACGTACCCTCGATGCTCTTCAAGTTATGTTCTCCCTGTTGGTGAGTCGCAAGCTTGGCTTTAGGTATCCGGTCGTCGTCGACGTCGAAGGTTATAAGAGCCGTCGACAGGACAAGGTTGCTTCTATGGCCCAGTCCGCTGCCGAGCGCGCTATTCGCACTCATAAAAGTGTTTCCTTGCCGCCTATGAATGCCTACGAACGTCGACTGGTTCATATTGCCCTTCGTGGTAACGATGCTGTCGACACGCATTCTGAGGGCTCTGACCCCGATCGCCATGTTGTGATTGTTGCTCGATAATCTTCTCGAGTCTATGCTAAGGGGACGTGGTTTCCACGTCCCCTTTTTTTGTCAAAAGTTCTCGATACACTGATTTTTGTCAGAAAGGAGTCGTCTTGTTTGTTTTAACTGATGAGCAGGCAAGCCAAATGCTGGGCCGTCTTATTTCGTATCGCAAAGACTATTCTTTGAAGGTCTCCGACGAGAGCCTTCGTGTCTGTATCCAGCATCTTGATCTTGTTCTGGAGGCCAATAAGACTACTAATCTAACGCGCATCCTGAATGTTGATGATGCAGCCGTCCTTCATATTCTGGACTCACTTGTTTTACTGCCCTATATTGATAAAGCTCCTGAAGGTGCTTTGCTTGATATGGGTACCGGTGCTGGATTTCCAGGTATTCCGTTGACTATTGCAAGTGGGCGAAAGGCTACCTATATCGATTCCGTTGGCAAGAAAGTAGATGCTGTTAACTCCTTTGTTAGTGCGCTTAGACTCAAGCATGCTTATGCCGTTCACGATCGTCTTGAGGAATATGCTCGATCCCATAAGAAGCAATTTGCAGTTGTGACCGCCCGTGCGCTCGCACCATTACCGGTTCTCGTTGAATATGCTTCTCCTTTTCTAAAAGATGGTGGTCTCTTTGTTATTACGAAGGGGAATCCATCTGATGAAGAGTTTCAATCTGGTATTGCTGCTGCAAAGATATGCGGCTTTACCACGCTTATGACGGACGACCTTGATTTGCCGAATGGTCTGGGTCACCGTGAATTTATTATCCTTAAAAAGACTCGTCAGGCATCTGTTTCCCTTCCGCGTGCTAATGGCATGGCAAAAAAGAATCCGCTTGCCTAGATGTTTCACGTGAAACATAATGGATAGTGTCGATTGTTATGTTTCACGTGAAACATAACAATCGATGTCGAATCGGATTGTTTCACGTGAAACATCCTCCATTCAACAGATTTAAATACACCAGGAGGGACCGTGGGATTTCGCGACGTTAAGCGTTCTAAGAGTGCAAAAGACACGCGTGTCATTGCTATCATCAACCAAAAAGGCGGCGTAGGTAAGTCCACCACGGCTGTAAATCTTGCAGCAGCGTTGGGTGAACTGGGCCGAAAGACGTTAATTGTCGATTTTGACCCGCAGGGTAATAGTACGAGTGGTTTTGGAATCGAAAAAGAAGAACTCGATCACTGCATCTATGATGCATTGCTGAACGATGTTCCGGCGGAATCGCTCGTTCTTGATACAAATTGCAATAAGGTATTTGTAATCCCGGCAACTATCCAGCTTGCGGGTGCGGAAATCGAACTTGTCAGTGCGATTGCCCGTGAGACTCGCTTAAAGGATCTGCTTGAGCCTGTTCAGGATGAGTTTGATTTTATATTCATCGATTGCCCGCCATCGCTTGGTTTGCTGACCATCAATGCGTTAACAGCAGCAGACAGTGTTTTGATTCCTATTCAATGCGAATATTACGCACTTGAAGGTGTCACAAAGCTGCTTGAATCGATGAAGATGGTTAAAACACGCCTTAATAAGAGCCTTGATACTTATGGCGTGCTCATGACTATGTACGATTCGCGCACATCGCTTTCGAACCAGGTTGTGGAAGAGGTTCAATCGTATTTTGGTGACAAGGCATTCAAGACCTTGATTCCACGCACAGTTAAAATTTCAGAAGCACCCTCGTTCGGTGAGCCAGTAATTACCTATGCGCCACAGAACAAGGGCGCAAAGGCGTATATGAACCTTGCTAAAGAGGTGATTAAGCGTGCCTAGTCCTAAGAAGCGCGGCGGCTTGGGTCGTGGTCTCAATGCACTGGTCTCAGAAGCTGAATATGAGACTGGTGGATCTGCAGCGTCAGCATCAAATGCCGTTTCGGAAACTAAGCTTCCAATCGAAGACATCGTTCCGAACCCAAATCAGCCACGAATTCACTTCAACGAGACCGAGCTTCGAGAGTTGAGTGAGTCAATTCAGGAGCATGGCGTTCTTCAGCCGCTTCTTGTGCGCAAGCACGGTAATGGCTATGAGATTATCGCGGGTGAGCGCCGTTATCAGGCTTCGAAACTTGCGGGTCTTGAGGAGCTCCCCGTCATCATTAAAGATGTTGATGATGAGCAGATGCTTGCACTCGCGCTGATTGAAAACCTTCAGCGCTCTGACCTTAACCCCGTCGAAGAGGCAAAGGGATATCGACAGCTCATTGATGCGAGCGGTATGACTCAAGAAGCCTTGTCAAAGGCTGTCAGCAAGTCTCGTTCCGCAATCACCAATTCGTTGCGCCTGCTTGATCTTCCAGAGGTAGTTCAGCAGATGATCTTCGAAGGCAAGCTGACTGCTGGTCATGCGCGTGCAATTCTTGCGGTTCCGTATGAAGATGCGCGCATTAATCTTGCTGAGAAGGTTGTTGCAGAGGGATTGTCTGTCCGTGCGACAGAAAATCTTGCCCCACTGTTTTCTGCCGGAGAGACGCCTAAAACACCTCGCCCTGCAACGCCTCAGTCTTTTAAGAAGGCTGCACGCGTTCTGCGTCAGGTGTTTAACACGAACGTTCGCGTCAAGAGCTCGCGCGGCAAGAATAAAATCGAGATCGAGTTTAAGGATGAGGAAGAGCTGTCTCGCATTCTTGGCGAGATGATTCAATTTGACCAGGGAGATCAGGATGAAGAATAAAGTTCTGACTGCTCTTGCTTTGGCTGCAACTGTAGCGGTTGGTGCGTTTGCGGGATTTAAGATCGCAACAGACGATGAATTGCGTGGTCGTCTGCTTCGTGGAGCGCAAGATATCGTCGATACGTCCAAAAAGAAAATGGATGTTATGACTGAGGATGTCGCTATGCGTACAGCTCAGGTAACTAAGAATCCCAAGATTAATCAAGATTGGGTTAACCATCAATGGGAAAATGTAGGCTTTTAGGTACCTAACAATTACTAGCCTTTTTTAAGGGGTCCTTGTCTGAACGCCAGAACAAGGACCCCTTATTTCTTTCGAAAAAGTTGTTGAACAATCGCTCGATGCGAATTAGCGATAGATATGAAACAGCCCCGGTTGCAATTAAGCAACCGGGGCTGTTCGATGTTTCACATGAAACGTTTAGGTTGGTCTCCCCTACGCGTTCTTCTGAACCTTGAAGCGCTGCTTGAGTTGGCCGCAAGCAGCGTCGATATCGTTGCCGCGAGAGTTACGGATCGTGGTCTCAATGCCACGGGACTCAAGACGACGCTGAAGGTCTTCAACCTTATGAATCGGTGACGGTTTGAGAGGACTGCCCTCGATATCGTTGAGCTGGATTAGGTTGACGTGGCACAGCGTGCCCTCGCAGAAGTCGCAGAGCGCCTGCATCTCGGGGTTGGTGTCATTGACGCCCTCGATCATGGCGTATTCGTATGTCGGACGGCGGCCGGTCTTTTCGGTGTAGAGCTGAAGGGCCTCGTGAAGGCGCAAAAGCGTGTACTTCTTAACGCCCGGCATGAGCTTATTGCGCGTGGACTGAATGGCAGAGTGCAGCGAGACGGCGAGCGTGAACTGCTCGGGAATGTCGGCAAACTTGCGAATACCAGGAATGACGCCGCTGGTGGAGACAGTGAGATGACGTGCTCCAATACCGATTCCATCGGGGTCATTAAGAATACGCAGTGCCTTGAGGACCTCGTCGTAGTTGGCGAAAGGCTCACCCTGGCCCATGAACACGACGCTCGTCGCGCGCTCACCAAAGTCGTTGGAAACATGCAGTACCTGGTCAACGATCTCTTGAGCGGTCAGTGAGCGCTTGAGGCCGTTCAGACCGGTAGCGCAAAAAGCGCAGCCCATACCACAGCCGGCTTGGGTAGATACGCAGACAGACAGCTTGTTGCGACGAGGCATGCCGACGGTCTCGACGGAGATACCGTCGTGGTACTCGAGTAGGTATTTACGAGAGCCATCCTTAGACACCTGCTTGGCGAGCTCGGTCGGCGTGTCGAAGGCAAATGCCTCCTTCAGCTGCTCGCGGAAGGCCTTGGGAAGGTTGGTCATGTCATCAAACGAACAAACGTTCTTCTCAAAAACCCATTCGATGAGCTGCTTTGCGCGAAAAGCGGGTTGGCCGAGTTCGGCGACAAGTTCGCGAATATCGTTTTGGCTCAAGTCGCGAATGTCTTGAGATTTAGTCCTGGGATTCATGGAAGCCTTTCGATTTTGGGGAAACGTAGAGGGTATCGCTACAATATGGTATCAGCTGCAGGAATTATAGAGGAGGAGTCTGCCCATGCCGGGTAAAAGCCTAGAGAACATGCACGTAGCGGTCTTGGCGGGCGGCCATTCCGCCGAACGCGAGATTTCGCTCAATTCTGGAAAGAATGTCGTGGTGGCACTGAAGGAGGCCGGCTACACCTCGGTGGAGCTGCTCGACACCGCCGCCGATGACTTTATGGTGACTATGGCGACCGGTGGCTTCGACGTGGCGTTTATCGCCATGCACGGCGCCGGCGGCGAGGATGGCGCCATGCAGGGGGCCATGGAGACGCTGGGTATCCCCTACACGGCGTCAGGCGTGCTCGCCAGCGCATGTGGCGCCGATAAAGAGGTTTCAAAGCTTCTGTATGCCAAGGCGGGCATCCCCATTGCCCCCGGCCTGGCGCTTGAGGCGGGCGACGAGGTCGATATTGATCGTATCGTCGAGATTTGTGGCGAGCGTTGCTTTGTAAAGCCCGCCGTCAACGGCTCCAGCTACGGCATTTCGCTCGTCCACGAGCCCTCAGAGCTGCCGGCGGCAATCGCCAAGGCTTTTGAGTACGGCGATAAAGTGCTGGTCGAAAAGTGCATCGAGGGAACCGAGATCACTGTGGGCGTGTACGGCGAGGACGACGTGCGCGCGCTGCCGATTGTGGAGATTCGCAAGCCTGAGGACTGCGAGTTCTACGACCTGGATGTAAAGTACGTCGACCCCACAGACATCCACCGCATTCCGGCGCAGATTTCGCCCGAAAACTATGCGCGTGCCCAGGAACTTGCCTGTGCGGCCCATAAGGCCCTCGGCTGTCTGGGCGTTTCGCGCAGCGATTTTATCGTGAGCGAGGACGGCCCTGTCATTCTCGAGACCAACACCATTCCCGGCATGACCGATACGTCGCTGTATCCCGATGAGATTCGCCATACCGACGACATGACGTTCCCGCAGGTGTGCGACAGCCTGATCCGTATGGGTCTCCGCCGGGCGGGCGTTGCATGCTAATCGAGGACGCCGTATCTCCTGGAACGCCGCAGTTCGTCATCGATTCTTACGCCACGCTCGCCGAGCGCGCTAAGACGCAATCGTTTGGCCTCATCGAGGAGGACGTAATCGTCCTCGATACCGAGACCACGGGTCTTTCGGTGCAGGACAATGAGTTAATTGAGATTTCCGCGGCCCGCCTTTCGGGCCGCGAGGTCATTGACCGCTTTGATACGTTCGTGCATCCCAAGCAGCTGATTCCTGCAGAGATTACCGAGCTCACGAGCATTACGAACGCCGATGTGGCAGATGCTCCGTCGGCCGTCGAGGCCGTCGCGGCACTCGCCGACTTTGTGGGCGGCTGTCCTGTTATCGCGCATAACGCCACGTTTGACCGGTCGTTTATCGAGTCGGTCAAAGGCGGCGTCAACGTGAGCGATATTTGGATCGATTCGCTGGCACTGTCGCGCATCGCACTTCCGCGCCTGGCCTCGCACAAGCTGTCTTTTATGGCCGACTTGTTTGGGTGCGATTCAGTATCGCACCGTGCGAACGCCGACGTTGATGCCCTGTGCGGTGTGTGGCGCGTGCTGTTGGTCGCACTTACCGACCTGCCTTCGGGCCTTATGGCGCGCTTGGCGGACATGCACGCGGACGTGCCTTGGTCATATCGCCCCATTTTTTCTTTTTGGCTGGACAGAACCCGGGTTCGATATTTTCGCTCAGCGCCGCTCGTGCCGATGTGCTCAAGGCCGATCGCGCAGACGATCGCGTTGATGCGGACGAGCTGCCGGTCCTTAAGATGCCGAGTCGTGAAGAGATCGAGGCAGATTACGCCCCCGGCGGCCTGGTCAATCGCATGTACCCCACCTATGAGCCGCGCGACGAGCAGATCGCGATGGCGGTTGAGGTTCGCGATGCGCTGGTCACGGGCACCCATCGCGTGATCGAGGCGGGCACGGGCGTCGGTAAGTCGATGGCCTATCTCGTGCCCTTCGCCGAGGCCGCCCGCCGAAACAACATTACCGTCGGCATTGCGACCAAATCGAATAATCTTGCCGACCAGCTTATGTACCATGAGCTACCAAAGCTCGCCGAGCAGCTGGACGGGGGCCTGTCGTTTTGTGCACTCAAGGGCTATGACCACTATCCGTGTCTGCGCAAGCTCGAGCGCATGAGCCGTGGTCAGGTTGAGATCACCACCAAGCGCGATCCTGCTGACACGCTCACGGCGGTTGCGGTGATCATGGCGTATGTGTGCCAATCTGCCGATGGCGACCTCGATTCACTCGGCATTCGCTGGCGCAGCGTCAACCGTCCCGACTTTACGACGGCTTCGCGCGAGTGTGCTCGTCGTCTGTGTCCGTTCTTCCCTGACAAATGCCTGGTCCACGGGGCGCGCCGTCGTGCGGCACATGCCGACGTAGTGGTCACCAACCATTCTCTGTTGTTCCGCAACGTGGCCGCCGAGGGGAGGATTTTGCCCCCGATTCGTCACTGGGTGGTCGACGAGGCCCATTCCATCGAGCGCGAGGCCCGTCGCCAATGGGCGCGCGTGGTTTCGGCAGATGAGTCGCGCGTGCTGTTTGAGCGCCTGGGTGGCTCGAGCACCGGTGCGCTGAGCCAGGTTTCCCGCGATTTGGCAACCTCGGAGGGCTCTACGCTTTACCTGGGACTCACCGCCAAAGCGACGTCGACGGTTGCCCGCG
>ENA-OQKA01000171-OQKA01000171.1-human-gut-metagenome-genome-assembly--contig:-NODE-171-length-20565-cov-4.147666_pt1 | contig 20565 bp, 16 predicted proteins | sample MGYA00242644_ERZ504789 | MGnify/ENA primary metagenome ERZ504789 (study PRJEB26092, sample SAMD00036423) | human gut metagenome | host: Homo sapiens | study: EMG produced TPA metagenomics assembly of...
GAACATCATCGATGCCGCGGTAAAGCGCCAGAAGGATCGCGCGAGCGGCCAGACGTCGTTCTTCGATATGTTTGGCGACGTTGAGGGCTCGGGCTTTGAGGTGAGCGTGCCCGATCCGGATGGCCAGGAATGGGACCGCCACCTTAAGTTGAGTCAGGAGAAGGAGGTTCTGGGCATCTATGTCTCGGACCACCCGCTGCGCCCGTTTGAGTATGCACTAGCCAAGGCGCGTGACTTCTCGTTCTCGCAGATCGACACCGGCTACGAAGTTCAGAATCCTACGGGCGGCACCATCAACCAGGAAATTCCCGAGGGCAAGGCGCTGTGGTGGGCCGGCATGGTCTCGAGCGTGTCCAAGCGCGTGACCAAAAACGGTGACCCCATGGGCATCGTGCAGCTCGAGGACATGGAAGGCGAGGCCACCGTCGTCGTGTTCCCCAAGACCTACAAGGAGGCCGAGGGGTACCTGTACGGCGAGGTCGATCCCGAGACCGGCGCGCAGCTGTCCGATGCCTTTGTGCGCATTAAGGGCAAGCTCGAGCGCTCGGACCGCGGCGACCAGATCATCGCGCAGGAGATCGTGCCGCTCGAGCTCAACGAGGAGAACAACAAGCCCAAGGTGTTTGAGGTCATGGTGCCCAACAGCCGCTTTAGCCAGGGCAATATGGCGCGCCTGGCCACGGTGCTCACCGCTAACCCGGGCGGCGACCGCGTGGAGATCTTTATCGAGCAGGTGGACGGGCGCGTGCTGCGTGCCGAGGTACCTGCCAAGGTCAACGCGCGTTCGATTCCGCTGCTGGCCGAGGCCAAGGCCATTGTGGGTAACCAGGGCCGCGTGACGGTGATCTAAGCTACCCCGGGTGAGATTGGAGGAAGTGATGACGCAGGGGACGTTTGTGCAGGCGCTCCGGAAAGAGGCGGCGTTGAGCGGCACCTTTATGAAGGGGCGCTCGCTCATGCTCAACGGCGCCGTGCTGTCGATTGAGGACAGCGGTTCGCGCTTCTCCAAAAACGTGACGGTTGAGGGCTCGGTGCGCGGCTCGCGCGGCGACCTGTACAAGACGCACGTGGCGCTCGATATGGACGAGCACGAGGTGATCGGCTACGACTGCGATTGCCCCGCTGCCTATCGTTACCCCGGTATGTGCAAGCACGCCATCGCCACAGTGCTGGCGTACCTGGACGCCAGCGGCATTGAGCCTGTTGAGGGGCTGCGCACACCGGTTCGCACGTTTACGGCGCAGCCGAAACAGCCCGCGCGCACCGCGCCCAAAGCGCCGGCCGTCAACCCCAACTTTCCCTTCCCGGCTCCCCTCCCCACGAGTCCGAGCCTTATGGCGGCGCTCTCCGATCTTTCGGATGCGCGCATGGACGAGCTGGCGAGCATGCGCCGCAAGCTTGCCGGTGCCGTTGATCCCGACGCCCCCAAGGCGGCGTTGGAGCCTTCGTTGGTGCCGTACTACAATCCGCTGTTCGCCGACCGCTTTAGCTGGGCGCTCGAGTTTCGCATCCGCTGCGGTTCGGTGTCCTACGTGGTTAAGGATATCGACGGCATGGCCGACGCCTATGTCCGAGGCGGCACGTTCTCGTACGGCAAGAAGCTCACGTTTGTCCATACGCCCGAAGCCTTCGAAGACGTGTCGACAAAGCTGCTCAACCTTGTTGTGACGACAGTTGCCTATCTCGATGACATCACAAGCTCGCGTTCGGCGTCGTACGACTTTGCCCGCAGCGGTTTTGTTGCCGAGCGTCAGTTGCCGCTGTCCGAGCATAGCATCGTATATGTGCTGGACCTGCTGCGCGGCCAGACCATCTCCTTTGAGCCCGCCTGGTCGCGGGGGATGACGACGCATCGCACCTACGACGTGGCGGTTGAGCTGTCTCCGCAAGGGGAGGACGAGGCGTCCGCTAAGCGCCCACCACTTCTTGCCGCCAAAATCGCGCCGGCGGCTGGTGGTAGCTATGACCTGCGCCTGCCCGCCGATATGTACTGCTTTGCGTCGGGCGATGCCGCCTACTTGGTTGACACGCGCCGCGCGCGCCGTACCGACGCTGCATTTGCTCAGCATGCCGCACCTTTTTTGTCGCGCTTGCTGCCGTGCCGCACGCCCGCTCATATTGCCGCCGAGCAGGTGGGTGAGTTCTGCCGTATGGCGCTGCCCATTTTGCGCGACTATACCGACCTCACCGCGCCCGCCGCGCTCGATACCGTGGCGCCCGAGCCGAGCTTTGCCATGGCAATCGGCGTCGACGATGGGCTCGTGACCTGCAAGATTACGGTTACCTACGGCGACTGGTCGGCGGATCTCTTTAGCCTGGGCGCTCCGGGCAGTCCCTTTGAAGAGCAGCGCCCCGGCGTGCCGCCCCGCGACGAGGTGGCGGAGTTTCGCGTTATGGATACGGCGGCCCTGTACTTCGATTTCTACGAGGGCGGTCTGGCGTTTGAGGAGCGCGATGATGAGAGCTTGTTCTGCCTGCTGACCGAGGGTCTGTCCGCCCTGTCCGAGCTGGGTGAGGTCATGCTCAGCGACCGTCTGCGCCAGATTTCGGTGCGCCCCGCGCCCAAGCTCTCGGTTCGTGCGACCGTCAAGAGCAATCTGCTCGATGTCGAGCTGGGCGCGAGCGCGCTTTCGGCCGCGGACCTTGCCGTCTATCTCGATTCGTACAAGCGCCATCAAACGTTTGCGCGCCTTACGTCCGGCGACATCATTCGCCTGGACGAGGGGGCGCGCGCCGCGTTTGGCCTTGCCGAGGACCTGGGTGTCGATGCCGTCGACCTGCTCGACGGCGTGTCGCTTCCCGCGTCGAGCACCCTCTTCGTCGACAGCATGCTTGCACGCACGCCGGCGCTCGAGGCCGATCGCGACGCTGCGTTCCGCCGTACCGTCGAGCGCCTGGACACGCTCGGCAAGATGGACTTTACGGTGCCGGCATCGCTCAAGGCAACGATGCGCGGCTACCAGGTCGACGGATACCAGTGGCTCGGCTCGCTCGAACACCTGGGCCTTGGCGGCATCTTGGCCGACGACATGGGCCTGGGCAAAACGCTCCAGATGATTGCGCATATTCTGGCGCGCGTGGAGGCGGGGGACACCAAGCCCACGCTCGTGGTATGCCCGGCCTCACTCGTGTACAACTGGACTGCCGAGCTGGAGCGCTTTGCCCCGTCGCTCGATGTGTGCGCCATTGTGGGCGCCAAGGCTCAACGCCGCGTGCAGATCGCCGGCGTGGCCGAGCATAGCGTGGTCGTGACGTCGTATGACCTTATGCGGCGCGATATCGACGAGTACGTCGAGCAGGATTTTGCCCGCGTGGTGCTCGATGAGGCACAGTACATTAAAAATCCGCTCACGCAGGTGGCGCGCGCCGCCAAGCGCCTGCCTGCCGGCGTGCGCTTTGCCCTGACGGGCACGCCCATCGAAAACCGCCTGTCCGAGCTCTGGAGCATCTTCGACTTTTTGATGCCGGGCCTGCTGGGCACGCGTGAATCGTTTGCAAAGCGATTCGAAAGCCCCGTCGAGCATGCCGAGGGCGATAGCGCCGCTCGCCTGCAGGCGCTCGTGTCGCCGTTTGTGCTGCGCCGTGTTAAGGAAGACGTGGTGGCCGACCTGCCCGAGAAGATCGAAGACACCGTCATGGCGCAGCTTACCGGCGAGCAGCGCAAGCTCTACCTGGCCAACCAGGACCGCATCGCCCAGCAGGTGCAGCACCGCGAGGCTGGGGAGTTTAAGAAGGACAAACTCAAGGTGCTCGCCGAGCTCACCAAGCTGCGCCAGATCTGCTGCGACCCGCGTCTACACTACGAGGATTACAAGGCGGGGAGCGCCAAGCTCGATACGTGTATGGAGCTCGTGCACGGCGCACTCGACGGCGGGCATCGCATCCTGTTGTTCAGCCAGTTCACGGGTATGCTCGATATCATCGGTAAGCGCTTGGCCAGGGAGGACATCGCCTTCCTTAAGCTCACGGGCGCTTCGTCTAAGGAGAGCCGCGCCAAGATGGTCGCGCAGTTCCAAGCGGGCGAGGTTCCGGTCTTTTTGATTTCGCTCAAGGCGGGCGGCGTGGGCCTTAACCTGACGGCGGCCGACGTGGTCATCCACTACGACCCGTGGTGGAACGTGGCGGCGCAGGACCAGGCGACCGACCGCGCGCACCGTATTGGCCAGCAACATACCGTGACCGTGTACAAGCTCATCGCCAAGGACACGATCGAGGAACGCATCATGCAGATGCAGGAGTCCAAACGCGACCTGGTCAACAGCGTGCTCGGCGGCGACGGCATCTCCTCGGCGCTTTTTACCCGCGAAGATGTTCTGGCGCTGCTGGGCGGCGACGGGCGCTAACCCGGCTCGGGTGGGGCCGCCAGGACGGATGGCACACGCTGCCCCATCGTCCCCGCCCGTTATGTGTTCATTTGCAATGTCGTGGATGGTTTGTCTGCCTTTGGGCATAAGAACCGTCAAGAACATTGGCACGTCAGCAAAGGAGAACATCATGGCGAAATTCTTTAAGGACCCCGACGGTAAGCTCATTGCCGCCCTTGGCAACGACGTTGCAACCCCTGCCGGTTGCACGGAACTGACCGCAAACACTGAGGACGCGGCGCACGAGAAGCACGTGCCTGTTGTCGAGACCGAGCGCGACGGTCACGTGATTCGCGCACGCGTTGGCTCGGTCGAGCACCCCAGCCTGCCCGAGCACTATATTGAGTGGATCGCCCTTGAGGCCGAGGGCCGCTTAGAGGTCCATTACCTTGAGCCCGGCATGAAGCCCGCGACGTTTTTTGCCGGCGGTTCCAAGACCGGTACCGTCTATGCCTACTGCAACCTGCACGGGCTGTGGTCCGCGACATTCTAGGAGCGCGCCCCCGCTCGGGGTATCATAGCTAGCATATGCACATGCGAGCGCCGACTGCATCATGCGGCCGGCGCTTTTACTACGATTTCGATGGTTTACGACGGAAAGGGCTGAGCCATGAAGCTCGCGCTTGCACAGATCGATATGCGTCTGGGTGATATTGAGGGCATTTGCGGCCGCATCGAGGACCAGGCTCGTCTGGCCCACGAGCGCGGGGCGCGCGTGCTGTGCGTTCCGGCTCCGCTCTTTATGGGCGCCATGCCCGGGGGCCTGGTGGGCACTGCCGACTTTGAGCACGACATGCTTGCCGGCTTGACTGGTGTCGCCGAGCGTATCCAGGAGCTTGACATGATCTGCATCGTGCCCGCGGCGGTTTCGTTTGAGGGCCAGCCGCTGCTCGACTACATGATGCTCAAGGACGGTCATGTGGTGCCGGCGCGTTCGAGCATTGCCCTGCAGCGTGGTGAGAACAACGACACGCGTTGGGCGCCGCCGGTGTTCGACGTGGACGGCGTGCGCATTGCCGTGATTTTTGACTTGGACCGCGAACTCGAGATGTTGCCGACCGGTGTTGACCTCATTGCGTATTTCCAATTCAACGCGTTTGACATGACCGACCGCGAGACTGCTGCCATTGCCGCCGTACGCAGCGGCGCCTACCGCAAGATCGCATCCAAGCGCAGCGTGTGGTTTGCCTGCATGGCGCCGGTCGGTGCTTATGACGAGTCGGTGTATACCGGCGGTTCGTTTGTGCTCGACGACTGTGGTCGCGTGGTGGCCCAGGCGCCGTGTTTTGAGGAGAGCCTGCTGGTTCAGGAGATTCAGCGCGGCGTGATGCTCGATGCCCTGGAAGATCACGAACTGCCCGAGTTCCGTTCCGAGGAGTGGCTGTGGCAGGCGCTGGTGCTCGCCGTGCGCGACAACGCCCGAGCCCACGGTGCGTCGCGTGCTGTGGTGGCACTCGAGGGCGACTTGCCGTCGTCCCTGCTGGCGGCGCTGGCCGTCGACGCTCTGGGCCCGCGTAACGTGATTGGCCTGGTGCTGGGGCGCAACCGTATCTTTACGCCGGCGCAGGAAGAGGCCGAGGCTGCCCGCTGTGCCGCCGTCCGCGCCATCGCCGAGCGTCTGCACATTCGCACCGTCGAGCGCGATGCACCGGATGCGGCGCGTGTGCTCGATCGCGACGTGTCGGCGGGCGATGCCGAGCGTCTGCGCTCGCGCACGCTGGGCCTCATGCTGGAGGACACGGCGCTCGAGCTGGGTGCGATGGCGCTGAGCCCGCTGTCCAAAACCGAGTACGCGCTGGCGGCGCCGGCGCTTTGCGGCGGCTACCAGGGCGATTACGCGCCCTTTGGCGATGTGTACCTGTCGGCGCTTGAGTTTGTGGCGCGTGTGCGCAACCGCACGTCTGCCGTGGTGCCCCAAGAGCTCGTGACGCTCAACGCGGTGGAAGATTGTATGGAGCGAGTGCTGGCGCAGGCGCTCTCGACGCTCGACGGTCCGGTCGATATGCTCGACCGCGCGGCACAGCTGCTCGGCGGGCTTGAGCCGGGTGAGGTCGATGGCGCGCTCGAGGCGCACGTGGACCGCAATCGATCTTTCGACGACATCCCGATGGCCGCTGGCAAGCCTGAGGCCTGCTCGCTGCTGCTGATGCTCGTGCGTCAGGGCGAGGCCGCCCGCCGCATGCTGCCGACGGCGTCGATCGTCTCAGCCCGTTCGTTTGTCGAGCGCGCCTGGCCGTACATGCTCGCGTGGTCCGACCTGGGGCTTAACGGCAAGGAGCGTATGACGGTCGATTCGCTGGCGCGCGCCGAGGTGTGCCGTTTTGCTGACGAGGATACGAGCGAGCGCGTGCGAAACGAGATGATGGGCGTGCTGGGCGAGCTACTGGGTATTTCGCCCGAGCAGATGGAGGAGCTGCGCTCCGAGGACGGCCAGCGCCGCCTGCACGAGGGTATGAAGAAGTTTGAGGGCGAGGTCCAGGACGCCATCGATAAGATGATGGGCGGCCAGGGCGGCCCGCAGGGTGGACCCCAGGGTGGCCCGATGCCGCATCCGCCGGTTGATCCCCGACAGTTCCCATTCTTCTCGCAGAACTAAACTGGGGATGGGATTCGCTCTCAACCCCGATACTTCAACTAAGCATCTTGACCCCGTTGTGTTATTCTAGAACAGACGTTCGTGAGTAGTGCGCGGGGCCTTGCCTTGCGCTTGGTAAAAGACGAGGGGAGGTTGGCTTGGTTATTTTGGGCATCGACCCCGGTTTGGCTCATACGGGTTGGGGGATTATCGAGGAGCGGCGTGGCGAGGTTCGCTGCCGTGCCTATGGCTGCATCGAGACCAGCGCAGGCAGTCCGCTCGCGGTGCGCCTGTCGCATATCGCCCGCGACCTCAAGGGTGTCGTGGAGCGCTATCGACCCGATACCGCTGCTATCGAGAGCATTTACTTTGGCGCCAACGTTCGCTCGGCCATCCCTACGGCGCATGCCCGTGGCGCCGCGCTCGTGGCGCTTTCGGAATGCGCGCTCGAGATTGGCGAGTATACGCCTATGCAGATTAAACAGGCTGTTGTGGGCACCGGCGCTGCGGACAAACGGCAGGTCGCGTATATGGTTCGTACGCTCACGCAGCTCGATCACGACCCGCATCCCGACCATGCCGCCGATGCCCTGGCCTGCGCCATCTGCCACGTTAACCTCAGTCGCACCCGGGCGCTTACCGGCGGCGAGTTCTATCAACAGAGAGGAACCGGATACTGATGATCTCCCAGCTCCACGGAACGCTTGTCGAGGCCACGATGAGCTCTGCTGTCGTCGATGTGTCGGGCGTTGGCTTTGAGCTCGGCATCTCGGGCAGCACTGCGGCCACGTTGCCGACGCCCGGCGGCGAGGTCCGCCTCTACACGCGTATGCAGGTGCGCGAGGACGCCATGACACTTTTCGGTTTTTCCTCTAAGGATGAGCGCACGATGTTCGATCGGCTCGTGTCTGTCTCGGGCGTTGGCCCGCGCTTGGCGCTCGCCGTGCTTTCCACCTATACCGTGGGGCAATTGTATTCGCTGGTGATGGCCGAGGACGACAAGGGCATGGCCAAGGTGCCCGGTGTGGGCAAAAAGACAGCTCAGCGTCTGATCCTGGAGCTCAAGAGCACCTTTGCCAAGGACAAGGGCTTTGTGCCGGTCGACGTGATTCCCGGCCAGGTTGCGATGCCCGTGCCCGCTGCCGCTCCCTCGGCCATCGATGACGCCCGTGCGGCGCTCCTTTCCATGGGCTTTAGCCCGCAGGAGACCGATGTTGCCCTGAGCGGGTATGATGGGCAGAATATGCGTGTCGAGGATCTGCTCGGCGCGGCGCTTAAGCGACTCGGAATGGATGCGTGATGTGGGAAGCCGATGACTCTCAGGACCTGTGGGCGACGCCCGGCAACTCGCCGGCGGCATCCATGGCGCACGGCGAGCGCATGGTGGGCTCGGAGCTGACGGCCGAGGACCTCGATGTCGACCGCACTTTGCGCCCCCAGCGCCTGGACGACTACTGTGGCCAGGAGCACATCAAGCAGAGCCTGCGCGTGTTGATCGAAGCGGCGCAGAGCCGTGGCGAGACGCTCGACCACGTGATCTTCTCGGGCCCTCCGGGTCTGGGCAAGACCACGCTGGCTACGGTTATCGCCAACGAGCTGGGCGCTCAGATCAAGACCACGAGTGGTCCTGCCATCGCGCGCACCGGCGACCTGGCGGCTATCCTTACCAACCTGCAGCCGGGTGATGTGCTGTTTATCGACGAGATCCACCGCCTCAACCGTTCGGTCGAGGAAGTCTTGTACCCCGCGATGGAGGACTTTGCCCTCGATATCGTGATTGGCAAGGGTCCGGCGGCGCGCTCGATTCGCCTGGATATCCCCAAGTTTACGCTCGTAGCAGCAACGACCCGCTCGGGTATGCTGACTGGCCCGCTGCGCGACCGCTTTGGCATTTCATATCGCCTGGATTACTACACGGTCGAGGAGCTCGCGCAGATTGTGACGCGCTCGGCGTCCATCCTGGGCGTGGCGATCGACCACCCCAGTGCGCTCGAGATCGGCTCGCGTTCGCGCGGCACGCCACGTCTTGCCAACCGCCTGCTCAAGCGCGTGCGCGATTACGCACAGGTGCGCGGCAACGGTCCCATTGAGCTTGATATTTGCCGTCAGGCGCTCGAGTTCTTCGAGATCGATGAGCTTGGTCTGGACTGGATGGATATTCGCATTTTGGAGACACTCGCTAAGACGTTCTCCGGACGTGCCGTGGGCCTGACAACGCTTGCCAGCGCGGTGGGCGAGGACCCGGGAACGCTCGAGGATGTCTATGAGCCCTATCTGCTGCAGTGCGGCTTGATGATTCGCACGCCCCAGGGCCGCCAGGCAACGCTTCGCACCTTTGAGCACTTGGGGATTGAACCTACCATTTAGGGCGCTTTGTTTTGGCGGGCTGTTAAGCTATCGCTGAGCATTGGATAAACATATCGCCATTCATCGGTTACGGGTGTTTTACTATTGCGCGCCCGTGCTATGCTGAATTGGTCTTTTTCTCATTCGGTAACGAAAGGACCGCCCATGCCTACTGACATCGAAATCGCACGTTCTGTCACGCCGCTGCCTATTACCGAGGTGGCCAAGAACGCCGGCGTCGACGTTAAGCACCTGATTCCGTACGGCTTCGACAAGGCTAAGGTCGATTATTCACTGCTCAACGAGCCGACTGATCACCAGGCCAAGCTCGTCCTCGTGACCGCTATCAACCCAACGCCTGCGGGCGAGGGCAAGACCACCACGACCATCGGTCTGGCCGACGGCCTGCGCCGTCGCGGCGTCAAGAGCGCCGTGGCCCTGCGCGAGCCTTCGCTTGGCCCCGTCTTTGGCGTTAAGGGCGGCGCTGCCGGCGGCGGCTGGGCTCAGGTCATCCCCATGGAGGATATCAACCTGCACTTTACCGGCGACTTCCATGCCATCGGTGCTGCCAACAACCTGCTGGCCGCCATGCTCGACAACCATATTCAGCAGGGCAACCAGCTTGGCATCGACGTTAAACGCATCACTTGGAAGCGCGTCGTCGATATGAACGACCGTCAGCTGCGCCACGTCATCGACGGTATTGGCGGTAAGGCCCAGGGCGTGCCGCGCGAGGACGGCTTCGATATCACCGTCGCCTCCGAGGTCATGGCAATCCTGTGCCTGTCTACGAGCATTAACGACCTCAAGGAGCGCCTGGGCGAGATCGTCGTCGGCTACAGCTTTGCCGGCGAGCCTGTCCGTGCCCGCGACCTTAAGGCCCAGGGTGCCATGGCCGCGTTGCTTAAGGACGCGCTCAAGCCCAACCTGGTGCAAACGCTCGAGGGCACGCCCGCGTTTGTCCACGGCGGCCCCTTCGCCAACATCGCCCACGGCTGCAACTCTATCATGGCCACGCGTATGGCGATGCGCTTTGGCGATGTTGCCATTACCGAGGCCGGCTTCGGTGCCGATCTGGGTGCCGAGAAGTTCCTCGACATCAAGTGCCGTATGACGGGCGTTCGCCCCAGCGCCGTCGTGGTCGTCGCGACCGCTCGTGCGCTGAAGTACAACGGTGGCGTCGCCAAGGCCGACCTCAACGAGGAGAACCTCGAGGCACTCAAGGCCGGCATGCCCAACCTGCTGCGTCACGTCGACAACATCCAGAACGTTTATGGTCTGCCCTGCGTGGTCGCCATCAACCGCTTCCCGACGGACACCGAGGCCGAGCTTGCGCTCATCGAGTCCGAGTGTCAGAAGCTCGGCGTCAACGTTAAGCTTTCCGAGGTCTGGGCCAAGGGCGGCGAGGGCGCGCTCGAGCTTGCCGATGAGGTCATGCGTCTGATTGAGCAGCCGAGCGAGCTCAAGTTTGCCTATGAGGACGGCGCCGATGTGGCCGACGCTCTTGAGGCCATTGCCATCAAGGTCTACCGCGCCGACGGCGTCGACTTTACGCCGGCCGCCAAGCGCCAGCTCGCCGAGCTGCGCGAGAACGGCTTTGGCAACCTGCCGGTGTGCGTGGCCAAGACGCAGTACAGCTTTAGCGACAACGCCAAGGCCCTGGGCGCTCCCGAGAACTTCCGCATCACGGTGCGCGAGCTCAAGGTTTCCGCCGGTGCCCACTTTGTGGTCGCATTGACTGGCAGTGTTCTGACCATGCCGGGCTTGCCCAAGGTCCCCGCGGCTGAGAACATCGACGTCGACAGCGACGGCAACATCACCGGCCTGTTCTAAGCCTGTTGCCCCTAGCTGCCTGCCCGCCCCGCCGTGCCCCCAAGGCCCGGCGGGGCTTTTTTATCCTTAGGCCCGCGCATGTCTTGTAGATACCGACGGGCTCTGCCCATCATAAGCTTTTGCGCGGGTAGAATGCATGGATAACTTGATGCTCACGCGCGACGGAAAGGAATCGTTGCATGGATCAGGACAAGACAACCGTGATGGGCGGCTACGGTTCCGCGCAGGCTGGCGATAGCGCCGATGCGACCCGCGTTGTTCCCAACCTCGGTTATACCGACCCCGCCGCGACGCAGCCTTCTGCCGAGCCCACCCGGGTTATGGGCTATGGCGACACGGCGCAGGATTCTTACGCTACATCTTCGCAAGGCCCCTATGGCAACGCAGCTCCGGATCCGTTTGATTACGCGCCGCAGGATTCTTATGCTGCCTCGACGCCGAATCCCTATGACAACCTGCCGCAGAATCCCATTCCGCAGCCTCAGCAGACGACGTATATGCCTCGCACGGCGCAGCCTCGCTACGAGTCGCGCGAGCCGTATCGCGAGTACCCCAAGTCGATTCCGCAATATGGCGAGGACGAGGAGAAGAAGCCGTCGCGTTCGTCGAGCGTGATCAAGAAGATCCTCATCGTACTGGCGATCTTCTTTGCGCTGTCGGTTGTGTTTGCCATTGTGTCGGGCATGCTCAACAAGCGAGGGAGTTCAACGGCCGATACCGCTGCCGAGCAAACCGAGTCCGCCTCGTCTAGCACCGTCGATCTGAGCGATATCCCGGGGCAGTACTGGTCCAACGCCAAGAAGCTCCTTAAGTCGCGCGGCGCCGATCTTTCGAATGCCGTGGTCCTGACTGATGATGGCTCAACGCCCGTCGTCGATGCCAACTGGATCGTTACTTCTGCTTACTATAACGACAGCGGCAACCTCGAAATTCAGCTCACGCACAAGAACAGCTCGGGCAACTCGTCCGACGGCCAAAGCGGTACCGACGGCTCGAGCTCCAATACGCTGGAGGACTTGAGCAACAAGGCACAGGAGCTTGGGGATAAGGCCCAAGAGCTGGGTGATACGGCCCAGAACCTGGGCGACACCGCTCAGAACTTGGGCGACATGGCGACGGATGCCTGGAACGCCCTACAAAACGGCATCTCGGGCGCGCAGGGAAACTAGCTGTTAAGCGGGCTACAGCTGCTCGGCCGGACGCTCGGCGAGCTGAAGCCCGAACTCAAATAGTGACGACGCACGAGACGTTGGCCGGCGCTCGTGCACGATGCGCGTGACGAGCTCCAGCAGCTCCTCGTCGGATATATTAAAGACCGTCGGACGCACCAGGTCAAACGAAACGAACCCGTCGTGCTCGTGCAGGTCGTGGATGGAGAGTGCGGGGTCGATCTGCATGATGCCGCGCTTGACCCAGCCGCGCAGGTCGTCGCCGGTGGTGGCGATGGGGTCGCAGTGCAGCGTGATACCAATGCCCATCTGGCGCTTGATGTCGTGCTCGATGGTGTCCAGAATCTCGTGGTGCTCAAACGCGTCGCCCTCGCCGGGCATCTCCACGTGGGCGCTGGCAAACTGACGACCGGGGCCATAGTCATGCACCATCAGGTCGTGTGTGCCCAAGACCTGCGGATAGGACATGATCTTGTCGCGGATTGCCTGGACGAGCTTGGGGTCGGGCGCTTGCCCCAGCAACGGGCTGATGGCGTCGCGCACCAGGCCCATGCCGCTGATGCAAATGAAGATGCCCACGCCCAGGCCCGCCCAGCCGTCGAGGTCAAAGCCGGTCGTCTGCGAAACAAGCGCCGCCACCAAGACCGAGCCCGAGGTAATGACGTCGTTTTTGGAGTCCTGCGCTGTGGCGATGAGCGTCTCCGAGTCGATGCGATCGCCCAGCGTGCGGTTGAACGCTGCCATCCAGAATTTGACGAGCATGGACAAGACGAGGGCGGCTAAGGAGAGCGCCGAATATGCAGTGGGGGAAGGTTTGATGATTTTGGTGACCGACTCGAGGATCAGATTGATGCCGACGGCGCAAACCAGGACGGCGACGAACAGGCCGGCTAGGTACTCGTAGCGGCCGTGACCATAGGGGTGGCCTTCGTCTGCCGGGCGGCTGGCAAGGCGGAAACCGAGCAGGCTCACAATGTTGCTCGAGGCATCGGAGAGGTTGTTGAAAGCGTCGGCGATGAGCGAGACAGAGCCGGCGAGCAGGCCCGCGATGCCCTTGGCTAGGCACAGGGTGATGTTGAGGCCAATGCAGATGAGGCTTGCGGCAAAGCCCGCGTTGGTGCGGCAGGAGGTATCGACCGGCTCGCCCTCGCCGCCGGGAACAAGCGTATGTACCAGCCGATTTACAAATAGCATAGCGGTCGTCCTCACAATCATGTTTAAGGGGATAGTGTAGCTCGCGCGGGGGCGTCGTGCACCGATGCTCAGAAAATGCAGTAATAGTCTGCCTGTGCTAACGAGCGAGCCTTCTCGTCTGCCTGAGTGGTCCATTTTGGGCCACATGGGTATGGGCATGTGCCTGTTTGCTCGACATACTTAATGTCGACAGCCCCTGTGCAAAGGAGGACGTTTCCATGGACGAGATGTTTGCCATTAAATGTCAAAACTGCGGCGGCCCTATGTACTCGCACCAGGCTAAGCGCAGCTTTGAGTGCGCCTATTGCGGCACGGTGGTTCCGTGGCAGGCTGATGCGGGGGAGCCCAAGAGCGCCCTGGGCATTCGCCATACGCCGTTGACGGTGGTGGATGGACTGCTCAAGCTCACGCATGTGTCGCAACTCGAGCGCCCGGAGGACCCGGACTGGTATTTCTTCAATTCGCACTGGCGCAATCAGTCGGTCCTGGAACATCTGCTGTGGGAGGATCGCGGCACGGCGCAGGAGTTCCAAGAGGCCACGCATGTGAGCATTCCTTGCCCCTTCTGTGGTGCGTCCTTTGAGGGCGAGTCGACCCAGCGCGTGTTTGAGTGCCCGTCCTGCGGCAACAAGATCGGCATTGCCGACCTGCTCAAGCCGGGGACGTTTAGCAAGCGCCTGACCATGGGCGTAGGTGCGGAGTATGTGCCTGAGCAGGGTATTCCTTGCGAAATCTCGCCGCAGCAGGCACGTGCCAACGCGCTGCAGCTGGTGCGTCAGTATCCGGATGCCTTTGCCGGGCACGATGTAGAAGATGCGATCCAAAACGACATGATGCTCTTCTACTTCCCCATGGCGCTGGCGGACCTGCGCATGATGGCGAGCTTCCCGGGCAAGGGCCTGAGCAAGGAGACCCTGGTGTACTACGAGGTGCTCGACTGGGCATATCCCAGGGCAAACTACCTGGACGTTCGCCTCATGGGCATTTTGGAGCCATGGGACTTTGCCAAGGTCGGCCCGTTCGATCCCGCCATGCAGGAAGGCGACTTCCGCGTTGTCTCTGTCGGTGCGTCTACCAAGGACCAGGTGGTCATTGATAAGTTGGCACTCGACGTTGCGGGCAACGATGCCGAGGCGGTACTGGGGCTCAATAAAAAGAGTATCCGCACGTGGGCATGCAAGGCCCGCAAGCACAAGGACGGCCTAGTTATGGTGCCGGTGTACTTTGTCGACCGTCCGGCAACGGACGGCCGCGACGGCGAGCAGGTGCGCATTGCCGTAAACGGCCAGACGGGCCGCGCGGCCGCGGTGGTGTTTAGCGACAAGCGCGAGACGCATATCGTGGCGCCGCTCAACCCGAGCCTGCATCTGTCCGGCGAAAGTACCGTGCATGCCACGCCCATCGAGGTCAAATACGTTAAGTCGCCGTTTCTGTACCAGATCGTGCGCCGTGGAGGCGGCGAGCAACCGCGTCAGGTGGCAGCGGTTGCCGAGGGTTCCTACCGAGAAGAAAAGCCCAAACGTCGCGGCCTGCTGGGTGCGCTATTTGGTAAGTAGGGGAGTGGTGTCAGTTGGCGCTGCGATCCGATAGCTAGAGGAACGGGGCAGCTCGCAGGAGTGCGGACTGTCGTCTGATTGTTTGAGGGTGCCAGATGTAAATAATCGGTGGAGCGGCTGCAAAAGAGCCGTCTCGCTGGGTAAAATCAGGATGTGCCGCGGAACCCGCTCCTCAGCTAGTCACACTTCGGAAGCGCGGGCAACGCAGGTATTATCGTCTAAAGGGCCGGCTGCAACCGGCCCTTTTTATGACTCCCTTCGCTATCCGTTACTGCTTATATTCCCGCCAGATCGAGTAGAGGTTCCGGGCAATGCCGGTCACATACATCGAGAGGCGCAGGATTTCAAGAAACAAGTTCATAGGCTTCACCCCAATCGGAGATCGGAGCGTTGCCCGCAGGCGGATTCCGCGGCAGTCAAGATTTTACCTCACAGGCCGCGGTGGGAGACATCCTGCCCATTCCATGGTTTGGAACAGTGTCGATCTAACGGGCAATCAAACCCCTAGCACTCTTTGAATTGAGCAAGCATCTGCCCGAAGAAGCTGAGCCCGGATGGCTCATAAATGAGTGAGCCGCCATCTTCGGTTCGGTAGACCCCGCAGGGGAGGTAACGCCCGTCGGGGAGAACATAGAGGCTGGCTTCTTCCTTCAGTCCTGCTGGAAATAGCGGAATCCCGTTTTCGTCCACTTGGAACTCGTCTATATTTGCGATCTTTCTTTCCGTGGTGCCTCCTGGTCAGTTTCTATCGTAAGTGCGCCCTAAAACAAACACTGCTCTATCAGCTCTTTACCGCGCAAGGCGTCGGTCCACTCCTGCGGAATTGCGTCGATGCCGTATACCGTGCCGGCGAGGGCGCCGGCAACGGCTGCGGTGGTATCGGTGTCGTCGCCTAGGTTGACGGCGGCAAGCACGCAATCTTCGTAGCTGTTAGTGTTGACGAAGCACCAGGTGGCTGCCTTAAGCGTGTCGCGCACGAAGCCACCTGACTTGATCTCCTGCTCAGGCATGCCTTTCAGATGGAGTGCCCACGAGGGGAGCGCGTCGTTCATCACATTCCTCATCAGCTCAACAAATATGATGCATGCATCGGTTGATGTTCTGTGGGCGTGCGTGATTGCCGAGACCTCGCGGATCTCGTTGTCCGTCGCATCGGTGAACGCTAGGGGAGCGATGCGCATGAGCGATCCGTTGCCGTTGTCGCGCTCGCCGGAGCCTCCTTTGCCGGTGTGCAAGCGCGGGCGGTCGTGCCGCCGTAATCGAAAACGCCGTCGATCGTATACTCGCCACGGGCAATCCAACTTACGAACTTGTCGCGCATGTCCGCGGTGTCGATGTGCCCAAGCTCCCTAATCGAGTCGCAGGTAGCAAGCGTCATGGACGTGTCATCGCTCCAGGTGCCGGCGGGCTGCCCATGCGTGCCGTAGCCGATCATGTCGGTGCATTCGAACGTGCCGCGGGGCCTGAACTCGTAGGGAACGCCCAGTGCGTCGCCGACGGCGAGCCCATAGATGCAGTCGCGCAGTGTTGTTTTCGGTCTGTCTGTCATGGAAAGCTCCTCTTATCCCAGGTGATGTGGAGCGCCATCGGTGGTGTCGGTCGCAACGTATTGCTATCCTTGTGCTTCGCCATTAGTCGCTTCGTTGATGGCGCGGTACTCGGCACTCAGCTCGCGCGCCAGCTCTTCCTTACTTGGAAGATACGGCAGGTATTTGGCGGCAAACACTTGGTCGTTGTCTTCGGGCAGCGTGTACTCGACAATCGAATCGCTTTTGTCCGCGCAGAGCACGATGCCTATGGGCGGATTGTCGCCTTCGTTCATGAGCTCGCGCGTGTAGTAGTTCACATACATTTGCATCTGGCCCAAGTCCTGGTGCGTAAGATCGTCCGTCTTAAGGTCGATAAGCACGAAGCAGCGCATCAGATAGTTGTAAAACACAAGGTCAATATAGAAATGGCGCCCATCAAAGGTGATGCGCTTTTGGCGCGCCTCGAAAGCGAAGCCACGGCCAAGCTCCAGTAGGAACTTCTGAAGATGTGTGATGAGCGCCTGCTCTAGATCGCTCTCGCGAAACGCAGTATCGTCCGAGAAACCTAAAAACTCCAGTACATATGGGTCGCGGATGATATCCTCGGGGCGACGAGCCGGGGCGCTCTTCTGGATTTCTTGGGCGGCGGCCTCCTTGTCCTTGCTGGCAAGCAGGCGCTCGCGGAACATGGTGTTGATCTGGCGCTCGAGCTGACGCGTGCTCCAGCGAGAGTCAGCGCATTCGTTCATGTACCAGGCGCGAGCTTCGGGGTCGGGAATGCGCATCAGCCTGCGGTAATGAGTCCAGCTCAATTCGCTACGCAGTGCGTCGCGAATTGGAAACGCAAGAAAGAACTGACGCATATTGCGAAGGTTTGCGATGCCAAAGCCTCTTCCGAAATCCGCTGTAAGCCTTCTGGAGAGGCCCGCAATCAATGCCTCTCCATATGCTGCGCGCTCCTCTCCACCCTGTTCATCAACAATACTCTTGCCGATTTCCCAATATGCCTCAACCATCGCAAAGTTAACGGCGGTATAGGCCTTGTCGCGAGCGGCGTTGAGAATCGAGGAAACCTGCTTGTAAAAACCTTCGGGCACGATTGCCGATTCTCCACGGTTTACCAGTTCGCCCATCACTGTCGCCCCACTTTCCTCTTGTGGAATGCATCTTTATCGCATTTAGTTTAAAGCCTCGCGCGGACACGAATTGCTGTGCTGTCTGACATCTTCGCATGGGGCCTTGAGGTGGTTAAAATGTGGCCATAGAGACAGTTTTAACGAACCCCATGGGGGTGACGCGCATGGACAACAACACCTTGCTGTTCCAGGACAAAGGTTCGGGCGGGTTTAAAGACGTCAGGATCTACCCCAACCGCATCGAGGTGCTCAAGAAGGGCACTTTCGGCGGCAAGCATATCGAGATTGTCTACCTTAAGGACATCACGGGCGTTAACAGGATCAAGGGCCGCAATGTTTTTCTGCGCAACAGGTTGTTGACTGCCTGTGTCTTTTGCCTGAGCAGCCGCTCCCGGGCTCAGGAATTCGTCAACGTGCTCAATATGGTGATGTGACCGGGCGCTTTCGAACACAAAAAGCCGGGATGCAAGGAGTCACACCTTGCATCCCGGCTGAGCTAAAACGGCGCTGCTGCATGCCGTTGGAGCTTTAGCGCTTGATCTCGATATCCTCGAGCTTAACGTCCATGGCCTCGGTCTTGGCTTTGGCGATGTCGTCGGCAAATTCCAGAGACTCCATCATGGTCTCGACGGCGTCCTTGTGTTCCTCGACGTTGTCGATGCGCACGTACACGCTGCCGCCGTCAACGTCGGTGAAGTACTCGGTCGTCACGCCGCCCGAGTGCGTAAAGTAGGCGCTGCGCCAGGTCTTGCCGTTGTACTTAACGGGATCGCTCTCGGTCCATCCGGAGTTGGCCTTCCACTTTGCCTCGTAGTCAAACAGTTCATCGGCCTTCTTGTCAGGATCGAAGACGGGGATGAAGCGGTCGCTGGCGTGTTCGCTCTCGGTGAACTTAAACTGGGCCCTGTCGGCCGTGTCGCCGGCAACGTCGGTAATCTCGACGCCCTCGGGAACCTCGACCTTAAACCAAATGAAGTCGGTCCTCATATCCACGGCTGGCTTTTCAGCTCCGCCGCCACCGCCACTTCCGGTAGCGCCGCCGCTGCCACCGCAGCCCACCAGGGCAACTGCGGCAAAGAGGCTGATGCAGAGGGTGAGAATCGCAAAGGCCTTCTTTTTCATGGTCGTGTCCTCCTCGATCTGTAACCGCCCATGGATTACCTGCTTTTACTGTACGCGTTGACGGCTCGCTAGGGTGGGCCATGTGTCCCATTCTGAGGGCCGGATTTGCGCCGTTAAGTGGCAATATGTTCGGGCGCAAAAGAGGGGAGGGCCGATGTTGTCGGCCCTCCCCGGGGTTGGGTGCCCGTTGTTTTAATGGGGCGCGCGTACGTGGGCGTTGCCCCAACAGATTCCTTGTTTATAGATATGCCCCAGTTTGTGACGTCCGGAAGTCCCGAAAGGTGGGCCATGTGTCCCATGTTTGCGTTGGCATGGCCTATCGTGTGCCATAGAAATCCGCGATGGCCAGGTGTACTGACGCTAATGTGCTTATGGGCTAGACTTAGCATCATTACGTGTTTGATGCGGTTGGCCGGCGGTTGCCGCCCGACCGATCTATATGACTTGAAGGTGCATGCGTATGAGCCAAGAGATGATGGACAAGACCTGTCGCGGGTTTGCCGAGGCGCTGGCCGCGCGCGAGCCGGTTCCTGGCGGTGGCAGCGCGAGCGCCTTTGTGGGCGCGCTGGGCGCCTCGCTGTGTGGAATGGTTGCCCGCTACGGTGCGACCAATCCCGCGCTTGCTGATCGTGCGGATGACCTGACGCGCGCGTTTGCCCAGGCTGATGAGCTGGCGCAGGAACTAGTGGGTCTGGTTGCCGAGGATGTGCGCGCGTACGGCCAGGTGTCTGCGGCATACGGTATTCCTTGTGATGACCCGGCTCGACCCGTGGCGATTCAGGACGCGTTGCGCGTGGCGGCCATGCCACCGTATCGGATCATGGATGCCTGCGCCCGCGCGCTGGCGCTGCTCGAGGACATGGCCGACAAGGGTTCGCGCCAGTTGCTGTCCGACGTGGCATGCGGCGCCGTGTTCTGCCGCGCCGCCATGCAAGGCGCGAGCCTGACGCTCTTTGCCAACACCACATCTATGAAAGACCGGGCGCGCGCCGAGGAACTCGAGGCGGCGTGCGATGAACTACTAGATACGTGGCTGCCGCGCGCCGATGCACTGGCGCGCCGCGCTGCCGACGCCGCAAGGAAGAGGAGATAGCCATGGCCGAGCTGCTCAAGGGTGCTCCCGTTGCCCGTGCTTTGACCGAGGAACTTGCCGCTCGTTGCGTCGCCCTGCGCGAACAGGGCATCGTGCCGACGCTGGCCATCGTTCGCGTGGGCGAGCGCGAGGACGATCTATCCTACGAGCGCGGCGCCCTCAAGCGCTGTGAGAAGGTTGGCGTTGAGGCTCGCCGCGTTTTACTCCCTGTCGATGTTTCGCAGGATGAGCTACTGGCGGCTATTAAGGACATCAATGCCGACCCCGCTGTTCATGGCTGCCTGATGTTTCGTCCGTTGCCCGCTGGGCTTGACGAGGATGCGGTTGCCGCGGCACTCGATCCCGCCAAGGATGTTGACTCCATGACACCGGCCTCGCTGCTCACCACGCTTTCGGGTCGTGGCGAGGGCTTTGCTCCCTGCACGGCCGAGGCCGTGTTTGCGTTGCTGGACCATTACGGTGTTGAGCTGGATGGGGCAAAGGTCACGGTTGTTGGTCGGTCGCTGGTAATTGGTCGTCCCGTTGCCGCCATGCTTACGGCTCGCAATGCCACGGTGACGATGTGCCATACGCATACGCGCGACTTGGCTGCCGAGTGCCGTGCGGCTGATATTGTGGTTGCGGCCGTTGGACGCGCACGCACGATTG